>Ga0160428_1000009_pt1 | contig 289119 bp, 261 predicted proteins | sample SolpanmetagenomM_FD_108198 | JGI IMG/M metagenome (GOLD analysis project Ga0160428, IMG submission 108198) | Solar panel surface microbial communities from Lawrence Berkeley National Laboratory, California, USA - M | ecosystem: Engineered > Built environment > Solar panel > Unclassified ... | reverse complement strand
TGCCTCAAGCTCGGCCCCAGCTGGTGGTTCCACGACAGCCCCGAGGGCATGCGCCGCTTCCGCGAGATGACGACGGAAACCGCGGGCTTCTACAACACCGTCGGGTTCAACGACGACACCCGCGCGTTCCTGTCGATCCCCGCCCGCCACGACGTCGCGCGCCGGATCGACTGCGGCTTCCTCGCCCGCCTCGTCGCCGAACACCGGCTGCACGACTGGGAAGCCGCCGAACTCGCCCACGAACTCACCAGCGGCCTCGTCCGGGGCGCCTATCGCATCGACAATGGTGCTGATAAGGGCTTGGAAGACCGTTCCACTATTTGCAACAGCATCGCCGCTTAAGGAGCTCTCATGTTCGACCGCACCTATTACGCCACCCATCCCGACATGATGGACTGCGTCTCCAATGACGAACTGCGCGATCGCTATCTGATCCAGGACCTGTTCCGCGCCGGCGAATGCGTGCTCAACTACACGCACGCCGATCGCTTCGTCATCGGCGGCGTGCACGTCGAGAGCGGATCGGTCGCGCTCCCCGCGCAGGAAGAGCCGGCGTCGGCCAAGGGCCATCCGCTCCTGGAGCGTCGCGAACTCGCGATCGTCAACGTCAGCACCGTCGAAGGCACCGTGACCGTCGATGGCGAGAGCTTCACGCTCGGCAACAAGGACTGCCTGTACGTCACCATGGGCGCGAAGGATGTCCAGTTCTCGGGTGACGGCGCGCGCTTCTACCTCGCGTCGTGCCCGGCGCACAAGGCGTTCACCACCCGCAAGCTGTCGATCGCCGATGCGAATGCGCTGGAGCGCGGCAGCCTGGAGGAATCGAACGAGCGGACCATCTTCCAGCTCGTCATCCCCGGCGTCTGCGACAGTGCGCAGCTGGTGATGGGCCTGACCGTGCTGAAGCCCGGTTCGGTCTGGAACACGATGCCGCCGCATATCCACGAGCGTCGCAGCGAGATCTATTTCTACTTCGAACTCGACGGCCCGAACGATCGCGTCATGCACTTCATGGGCGAAGGCGAGGCGATGCGTCACATCGTCGTCGCCAACGAAGAATCGGTGATCTCGCCGCCCTGGTCGATCCACATGGGGTCGGGCACCAAGGCCTATGCCTTCATCTGGGCGATGGCTGGCGAGAACCAGGATTATACCGACATGAACGTGCTGGATATCTGCCAGCTGGCGTGATGCCGCTTCGCGCCCCTCCTGCACGGGAGGGGCGGGGTGGGCGTCGTGCTCGTGTTGCGGTCGAACCAGCGCCGAGAGTCGCCGTACCATCCCGACGACCCCACCCAAGCCCCTGCCCGCAAGCGAGGGGCGGAGAATGACATGAACCCCTTCGACCTATCGGGCAAAGTCGCCATCGTCACCGGCGCCAATACCGGGATCGGCCAGGCGATCGCCGTCGCGCTCGCAACGGCCGGCGCCGACGTCGCCTGCGTCGGCCGCACGCCCGCCGAAGATACCGTCGCGCGGATCCGCGACCTCGGCCGCAAGGCGGAGATCGTCTCCGCCGACCTGTCGTCGATCGAACCCGTCGGCCGCGTCATCGAGGAAACGGTGGCGAAGCTCGGCGGCCTCGACATCCTCGTCAACAATGCCGGCATCATCCGCCGGGCCGATGCGGTGGACTTCACCGAAGAGGATTGGGACGCCGTGGTCGACACCAACCTCAAGTCGGTGTTCTTCCTCTGCCAGGCGGCCGGGCGGCACATGATCGCGAACGGCGGCGGCAAGATCATCAACATCGCGTCGATGCTGACCTTCCAGGGCGGTATCCGCGTGCCGAGCTATACCGCGTCCAAGAGCGGCATCGGCGGCCTGACCAAGCTGCTCGCCAACGAGTGGGCGGGGAAGGGCATCAACGTCAACGCGATCGCCCCCGGCTATATCGCGACCAACAACACTGCCGCGCTGCAAGCGGACGAGACGCGTAACAAGGCGATCCTCGACCGCATCCCCGCCGGCAAATGGGGCGATGCCGACGACCTCGGCGGTGCCGCGGTCTTCCTCGCAAGCCGCGCGGCGGATTACGTGCAGGGCCATATCCTGGCGGTCGACGGCGGTTGGCTGGCACGGTGAGGAACTAGGCGCGTCGCCCTCACCCTTGCGCGGCCGCGCGCCTTTCCACGTCCGCCGGGCGGAAGGAAGGCGCCGAAGCGACGCGCGGGGGATAGGGGCTGAACGCGAAACGATGGAGGAGAGAGACGTGGCGAAGTTCCTGGCGTTCGGTGAGATCATGCTGCGCCTGTCGCCGCCAGGGCGCGAACTGCTGCTCCAGACGCCCAGGTTCGACGTCTGGGTCGCCGGTGCCGAGGCGAACGTCGCCACCGCGCTCGCCAAACTCGGCCATGACGTCGGTTTCGCCAGCCTGGTGCCCGACAACGATCTCGGCCGATCCGCCGTGTCGACGCTGCGGGGGCATGGCGTCGATACGGCTGCCATCCAGTTCGGCGGCGATCGGATCGGCCTGTACTTCGTCACCTCGGGCGCCGGCATGCGCGCCACCGAAGTCATCTACGACCGGGCGCATTCCGCGTTCGCCGAAGCGCCGGTGGCGGCATGGGACTGGGACGCCATCCTCGACGGCGTCGACTGGTTCCACCTGTCCGGCATCACGCCGGCGCTGGGGCCCGTGCCGGCGGAAAGCGCCATCGCCGGGGTCAGGGCGGCTGCGGCCCGCGGCATCCCGATCTCGTTCGATGGCAATTACCGCGCGAAATTGTGGGAGCGCTGGGACAGCGATCCGCGCAACCTCCTGATGCAGCTGGTCGAGCATGCCGATCTGCTGTTCGGAAATCATCGCGATATCGCGCTGTTGCTCGACAGGGATTTCTCCGGTCACGATGGGGAAGATCGCCGCCGCGACGCCGCCGAAGCGGCCTTCGCTGCCTTTCCGAAGCTGAAGACGATCGCCTCGACCGCGCGCCACGTCGAAAACGTCGACCTGCACCGCGTGTCCGCGCGGATCGACACCCGCGACGGCCATGCGCAGACCGAGGAAGTGGTGCTGGCCGGCATCGTCGACCGGATCGGTGGCGGCGACGCCTTCGCCAGCGGCGTGCTGCACGCGCTGCGCACCGGCGGCGACATCGGTGCGGCGGCGGCAACCGGCCTCGCGCTCACCGCGCTCAAGCATTCGTTGCCGGGCGATGCCTCGCTGTTCCGGCAGGCGGATGTCGATGCCTATCTGGCGGGGGGGCTCGATGTCCGTCGTTGATCGCACCGGGGACGGCCTCACCCGTCGTACGACCCTTGGCGCGGGCGCCGCGCTGTTGCTGACCGGTGCTGCGCGCGCGCAGGGGCCGGCGGCGGTGCGCGCGCCGGCGGGCGACTTCGTCGGCACGACCGACGGCGGCGTGCATGCCTTTCGCGGTATCCGCTATGGCCGCGCCGAGCGGTTTCGTGCGCCGACGCCGGTGGCGCAGCCGGGCCGCACCGTGCGCGCCCAGGCGTTCGGGCCGGTCTGCCCGCAGAAGGGCGCGTACCAGCCGCAGGACGAGGATTGCCTGTTCCTCAACGTCTGGACCGCGGAACCGCGCGCGGGCGCCGACAAGCCGGTGATGCTCTACATCCACGGCGGCGCCTATTCGAACGGCAGCGTCACCGACCCGCTCAACGATGGCCAGCATCTGGCCGCACGCGGCGACGTGGTGGTGGTAACCGTCAACCACCGCCTTAACGCGCTGGGCTATCTGTATCTCGCCCGGGTCGATCCGCGGTTTCCCGACAGCGGCAATGCGGGGCAGCTCGACCTGATCCTCGCGCTGCGCTGGGTGCGCGACAATATCGCGAGCTTCGGCGGCGACCCGCGCCGGGTCATGGTGTTCGGCCAGTCGGGCGGCGGTGCCAAGATCGCGACGATGATGGGCATGCCCGCCGCCAAGGGGCTGTTCCACCGCGCCGCGACGATGAGCGGGCAACAGGTGACCGCATCGGGCCCGATGAACGCGACCGCACGGGCACAGGCGTATCTGGCGAAGCTCGGCGGCGATCCCGCGACGGTGCCCGTGGCGCGGCTGATCGAGGCGCTGGACGCGGTCGATCCGGTGCTGGGCGGCGGCATCTATTTCGGGCCGGTGCTCGACATGAAGTGGCTCACCCGCCATCCGTTCTGGCCGGATGCCAATCCGCAGGGGCTGACCATCCCGATGATGCTCGGCAACGTGCATGACGAAACGCGGGCGTTCATCGGCCTCGATTCGCCGCGGGTGCGCGGCCTGACGTGGGACAATGTCGCCGAACGCATGGCACCCGAATTGCGCATCGACATCCTGCCCGAATGGGTCGTCGGCCAATATCGCGTTCACTTCCCGCAATGGAGCCCGGTCGACGTCTTCTACGCCGCGACCACGGCCGGGCGCAGTTGGCGCGGGCAGGTGATCGAGGCGGAGGAGCGGGCGAGGGCCGGTGCGCCGGGCTACGTCTATCAGGTCGACTACGCCTCGCGCGTCGATCCGCGGCGCGGCGCTTTCCACACCATGGATATCCCGCTGGTGTTCGGAACGCTGGGTGCCAAGGGATCGGAGACGGGAACGGGTGCCGATGCGCAGGCTGCGAGCAAGGCGATGCAGGACAGCTTCGTCGCCTTCGCCAGGACGGGCGGTCCCAATCATGCCGGTCTGGCGCGCTGGCCCGAATATACGCTCGACACCCGCGCGACGATGATCTTCGACGTCCGCTCCCGCGTCGAGAACGACCCGCGTCGCTGGCAGCGGGAGCTGTTCGCCCGCGTGCCCTATATCCAGCCGGGGACCTAGCGCCGCGCCGCCGCCACGCTGCTCCACGCGTACAGTCCGCAACCGACCCAGATGAGCCCGAAGGTCGCCAGCTGCGCGGTGCGCACCGGCTCGTGGAACAGCAGCACCGCCTCGAGGAATTGGAGCGTGGGCGCGATGAACTGGAGCAGCCCCATCGTCGTATAGCGCAGCCGCCGGGCACCGGCTGCGAACATCAGCAGCGGTGCGGCGGTGACCGGGCCGGCGAGGATCAGCAGCAGGTCCATGCGTCCGCCGCTGCCGAACGCCGCGGTGCCGGTGTGACCCGCATGGAGCAGCACCGCCAGCGCGAGCGGTGCGAGGATCGCGGTTTCGATCGTCAGCCCGCCCAGCGCGTCGATCGCCGCCACCTTGCGGATCAGGCCGTAGAAGCCGAAGCTGAGCGCGAGGCTCAGCGATATCCAGATCGCGCCGCCGCCGCTCGCCGCCAGGATCGCGACGCCGACCGCCGCCACCCCGATCGCCGCCGCCTGCAACCGGTCCAGCCGCTCGCCGAGCAACAGCGTGCCGAGCGTCACATTGACCAGCGGGTTGATGAAATAACCCAGGCTCGCCTCGACCAGGTGATCGTTGGCCACCGACCAGATGTAGACGAACCAGTTCACCGCGATCAGGACCGCGCTCGCGGTCAGCATCGCCAGCACCCGTCCACGCGCGGCCACCAGCAGCGGGCGAAGCCGCCGGGTCGCGACAACGACCGCGGCGAGCAGCAGCAGCGACCAGAGCACGCGATGCGACAGCACCTGCGCCGGCGGCACGGCGCGCAGCAGATGGAGGTAGAGCGGCAGCACGCCCCACAGGGCATAGGCACCGATACCATACAGCAGGCCGGTGCGCGCGGGGGCGGTGGGTTCCATGCGGCGCGTGTGGCCGCTGGCGTGCAGCAGCGCAACACGCCTTGCCCTGCGGGCGTCCCGTCCCCCGGCATCTCCAACCGACGACCATCGGATATCGCAGGATATTGACATCGTTCGCGGCCCGCCGCATGTCCCGTGACACCGGTTACCTAATTGGCGAATCCGGGGACGCGATCACCAAGAGGTGACCGTCAGGGGGGGATGGAAGGCCGACGCGCTGCCGAAGCGCCACTCTCCCGCACCAGACGACGGCACCGGCATGGCCGGTGTCACCGAAGCGATCGGCCGCGAAGGCCGCATGGGGAGTGATTGCGATGATTGGACGTTCGACCGTTGCACCTGTTGGCGCCCGCCGCGGCATGCGCCGCATGGTCGGCGTATCGACGGGTGCTCTGGCGCTGGGCATGCTGTTGCCCGCCGCAGCCTTTGCACAGGCCGCCAAGATTCCCGCGACGCCGGATCAGCCGGGCAGCCCGCCGCACACCGATCCCGCTCCCGCGCAGACCGCGGTCGTTCCCGCCGGCCAGCCGCAGGATCCCGCCGCCGACGTGCAGCCGCAGGCGACCGGCACCGAAGGCGGGGCGGACATCGTCGTCACCGGCTTCCGCCGCAGCCTGGACGCCGCGCTCAACGTGAAGCGCGAATCGGTCGCCTCGGTCGACGCGATCGTCGCTGAGGATATCGCGAAGTTCCCCGACCAGAACCTCGCCGAGTCGCTGCAGCGCATTCCCGGCATCTCGATCCAGCGTGACGCCGGCGAAGGCCGCGCGATCACCGTCCGCGGCCTCGGCGCGCAATTCACCCGGGTCCGCGTCAACGGCCTGGAGACCGTCGCCACCTCGACCGACGGCGCCTCCTCCAACCGCGATCGCGCGTTCGATTTCAACGTCTTCGCATCCGAACTGTTCAACTCGATCGTCGTCCACAAGACGGCCGAGGCGAGTCTGGACGAAGGGTCGCTGGGTGCCGTCGTCGATCTCAACACCGGCAATCCGCTCGGCGGCAAGACCGGGCTGACCTTCGTCGCTTCCGGGCAGGCGAGCTACAACGACCTGTCGAAGAACTGGGGCCCGCGTCTTGCCGGGCTGCTGTCCTACAAGAACGATGCCGGGACCTTCGGCGCGTCGGTGTCGGCGGCGTACCAGAAGACCAACAACTTCGAACTCGGCAACAACACCGTGCGCTGGGCGCAGGGCGTGTTCGATTCGGTTGGTGGCACGCCGTGCTTCACCGCGCAGAACCGCGGCGGCAATTACACCAACAATGCCACGTGCGACACCGTCGCGCTCGCCTTCCACCCGCGCATTCCGCGCTACGGCTCCGTCCGCCACGATCGCGAACGCCTCGGCATCACCGGCAGCATCCAATGGTCGCCCAGCGATGCGACCAAGGTGTCGATCGACGGCCTCTATTCGCGCTTCAAGGAAACCCGCGAAGAAAAATGGGGTGAGGTGCTGCTGCGTTCGAACGAGCGTCAGATGGACGTCAGCAACTACACCATCGATTCGAACAACAACCTGATCGCCGCGACGATCAACGACGCGTGGGTCCGCACCGAGCACTACCTGCGCCAGTCGCAGACCGAATTCTACCAGATCGGCGGCAGCTGGGACCAGGACGTGACGGACAAGTTCCGCTTCACGCTGCTCGGCGGCTATTCGAAATCCGACGCGACGATCCCGGTCGAGACCACGTTCGTCTTCGACGACCGCGACGCGCAGGGCTTCAAATATGATTATACCAACTCGCGCAGCCCGCTGATCAGCTTCGGCACCAGCGTCACCGATCCGGCGAACTTCCAGCTTGCCGAAATCCGCGACCGTCCGTCGGAAACCATCAACGACTTCCGCACCGCGCAACTGCGCACCGAATGGGACGTGACCGAAGGCTTCCAGATCAAGGCAGGCGGCCTGTACCGGCGCTTCGCGTTCGATACCAAGGGCTTCTCGCGCGATGCCGTGGTCTGCCCGACGGCGGGCGGCAAGGATGTCGTGCTCGGCACGATTACCTGCACCGCCAGCAGCAACATCGGCCCGACGGGCGTCTACGGCTTCCCCGCCGGCAATCTCGGCGAATTGTTCAACCTGGGCGATGCCGGCCAGCCGAGCGGCGCGACCTCGCAATTCCTGATCCCGAACATCGCCGCAGCCGCGCAATATACCGGCCTGTACAACCGCCCCGCGACTGTGCTGGTCGGCGATACCCGCAGCGTGTCGGAAAAGGTGACCGGCGGTTACGCCGAGTTCGACGTGAAGGGGAACCTGCTCGGCCTGCGCTATGCCGCCAATGCCGGCATGCGCTATGTCCACACCGCGCAGAAATCGACCGGGCTGTCGTCGGCGACCGTGAACGGCGCGACCGTCAACACGCCGGCGACGGTCGGTCGCACCTATGACGACTGGTTGCCAGCGCTCAACGTCGCGCTGTTCCCGGCCGAAAAGGTCATCATCCGCGGCGCGGTGAGCAAGGTGATCACGCGTCCGACGCTCGGCAGCCTGACACCGGGCGGCTCGGTCGACGGGTTCAACTATCGCGTCAGCTTCGGCAACCCGCAGCTCGATCCGTACCGTGCCACCTCGTTCGATCTGTCGGCCGAATATTATTTCGCGCCGCAGTCGATCTTCTCGGTCGCGCTGTTCAAGAAGAATATCGAGAGCTTCCCCGTGTCGCAGCCGCGCAGCGGCACCTTCGCCTCGACCGGACTGCCTTTGTCGGTGATCCCGGCAAGCTCGCCCGCCGCGCAGAATCCGGAAGGACAGCTGTGGACGATCACCCAGCCGATCAACGGGACCGGTGCCTCGCTGAAGGGCGTCGAGATCGCGCTGCAATCGAGCTTCCGCTTCCTGCCGGGCTTCCTCAAGAACTTCGGCTTCCTCGCGAACGCGACGTTCATCGGTTCGGAAGCCGGCTATACGCAGGGCGGGCCCGCCACGACGGTGTCGCGCGCGACCTTCAATCCCACCACCGGCGCGGTCGTATCGGCGGGCGGCGTGCTCGGCGCGCTGCCGAACGTCACGCAGCGGGCGACGCTGTTCGGCCTGTCGAAGCGCGCATACAACGGCACGCTCTATTACGAGGACACCAAGTTCTCGGCGCGTGCGTCGATCAGCTATCGCAGCCCGTACATCGATGCGGCCTCGGCAACGGGCAATCTGTTCGAAGGGTATAACGAGACGGTCAACGTCGACGCCTCGCTCCGCTACAAGCTGACGCCGAACGTCGAGGTTTCGCTGGAGGGGACCAACCTCACCGACGAATATCGCGATCGCTACACCGATCTGTCGGCCAACCGGAACTACGAATACAATCACTTCGGCCGCACGTTCCTGATGGGCGCCCGCTTCAAGATGTGATCCGCGCCGGCGCCTGAGTTCCTCCCCTGCGGGCGCGTCCGGATCACCGGCGCGCCCGTATTCGTATCGAGGTGTGTATGATCGATCGTCGTCAGGCCCTGCTGGGCACGCTCGCCGCCGGCATGGCGATGGGTGCGCGGGCGCAGACCCCCGCGCCCCACGTCAAGGGCGCGGTCATCCCCGGCCTGCCCGAACCGGCCGAGACGATCGACCTGTGGCCGGCAGGCGCCCCCGGCATGCCGCACGTGCCGCCGGTCGAGGCGGTGGACGAGCGCAGCACCGATCCGCAACTGACGGATCGCGCGCTGCGCGGCACGCTGCGCCCCCGGATGGTGGTCTTCCGCCCGGCAATTCCCAACGGATCCGCCGCGCTGGTGACCCCCGGCGGCGGTTACGCGCGGATCGTGATCGACAAGGAGGGGTATGAGGTCGGGCGCTGGCTCGCCGCGCGCGGCTGGACGGTGTTCGTCCTCTTCTATCGCCTGCCCGGCGACGGCTGGGCGGCGGGCCCCGACGTGGCGCTGTCGGACGCCCAGCGGGCGATGCGGCTGATCCGCCACCGCGCGCGCGATTACGGCATCCTGCCCGAACGGGTGGCGGCGATGGGCTTTTCGGCGGGCGGCCATGTCTGCGGCGACCTGGCGACACGGTTCGACGCATCCACCTACGCGCCGGTCGACAAGGCCGATCGACTGAGTGCACGGCCGGACATCGCCGCGCCGATCTACGCTGTTCAGTCGATGACCGCCCCGGTCGCGCACGGCGGTTCGCGCGACCTGCTGCTTGGCAAGGCCGCATCGCCCGCGCTGGAGGCGGCGCATGGCACCGCCAACAACGTCTCCGCACGCACGCCGCCTTGCTTCCTCGTCCATGCCGAGGACGACGGCACGGTGCCGGTCGAGAACAGCCTGCAGTTCCGCGCGGCGTGCAAGGCGGCGAAGGTCCCGGTCGAAACGCATCTGTTCACGCACGGCGGCCATGGGTTCGGCATCCGACGCGCGGCGGGCAAGCCGGCGGAGGCGTGGCCCGACCTGTTCCTCCGCTGGGCGCAGAGTCAGGGATTGGGCTAAGCGGAGCGGGCAGGGTTTTCCTCGCCGGTCCAGCCCGCTAGGGCGCGCCGATGACCAGCGGCGCACTCCATGATCTGTTCCTGTCCACGCTCGTCAAGCAGGCGGGCGGCAACCGGCGACGCTGGCGGCTGGTCGTCGGCGAGGTTAAACTCTATCCGGTCGCCACGCACCCGCATTGCAACTGGTCCGTCACCCCGACCGGATCGGCAAGCGAGAACGATGTCGTCGAACGGATCGCCGACGACCTGCGCATTCGCCATCCCATCGTGCGGGCGGGCTGACCGGATCGATCGTCCCCGGCTTCAGCGGCGTTCCGCGCTCAACCGGCTCATCAGGATCGCCGCCCGCTTCCCCTGGCGGCGGATGGTGGTGAGGTCGACGACCTCGTCCGGGGTATGATCGCCGCGGCTGGCGGTGCCGAGGCCGACGAGGCCATCGACGTCCGCCGCGACCCATGAAATGTCGCCCGCACCGCGCTTCAGCGGGTCGAGCGCCGGCATTTCGGCCAGCCCCAGATCGCGGTTGATCGTGTTGAGACGGGCGAGCAGCGCCTGATTGCCCGCGCTCGGCGCCATCGCGGGATAGCCGCTTTTGAAGGTGATCGTCGCGCTGGTGCCGGGCGCATGCGCGGCGACGATCGCCTCCATCTTGGCACGCACCCGGCGCGTCTGCTCTTCGCTCAGCGTGCGGAAATCGCCGGTGGCGATCGCCTGGGCCGGGATGATGTTGCTCTTGCCCTGCGCGCTCGCCTTCGACCCGCCGGCGTCGATCGCGGCGGTGACGCCCGCGGCGAGCAGCCCGGTGTTGAAGGTGAGGTTCGGCTCCGGCAGCGTCGTGCGGAACGCGGCGAGGATACGCGCGACCTCGTTGACCGCGCCATCGCCGAACGTCTCGCTGAAGATCCTCGAACTGTGACCGCTCCTGCCGGTCACCGTCAGCGACCAGTCGTTGACCGAACGGCGCGCGATCGATCCCATGTCGCGGCCGTCCTCGATCGCCAGCGCCTCGAAATCGAGCGCGACGTCGGCGCGCTTGCCCGCCGCGATCAGGTCGGCACGCGCGAGCGTGACCGGATCGCCCGAATCCTCCTCGTCGCCGGTCAGCACGACCTCGATATTCGCGGGCTTCAGCGTACCGGCGGCCTGCATCGCGCGCAGGGCCGCGAGCATCACGACCATGCCGCCCTTGTCGTCGCCAGCACCGGGCCCGCTCGCCTCATCCCCTCGTCGCACGAAGCGCTGGAACGGCGAATCCGCCTCGAACACGGTGTCGAGATGTCCGATGAGCAGCAGGCGTCTGGTGCCGGGCTTGCCCGCGTGCACGGCGATGATGTGGCCTGCACGACCCGTCTGCGGCAGCGGCTTCCACGAGACGGTGAAGCCGAGCGCGCGCAGTTCCTCCGCCATCATCGCGCCGATCCGGGTGACGCCGGGCAGATTCATCGTGCCGCTGTTCTGATTCACCAGCCGCCCCAGCAACGCGACCGACCGCTCGTATTCGGCGTCGATCGTCGTAGCCATCCGCGCCTCGGCAGGTGTCAGGTGCGGCGCCGGGCCAGTGGCAGGCGTTCCCGCCAGCAGCAGCGGCAGGATCGCGGCGAGCATCATCCCTGCGGCGCCGCGGCACCATGTCCATCGGTGTGCGGGGGCGCGGCGGCCGGCACGGGGGCGACGATCAGCGGCAAGATGGCCGTCTTGCTTCCGGTGAGCTGGAGTAGATAGCGCCCGGGCGCGAGATCGAAATCGACGGTCTTGCGGATCGGCGAACAGGCGGGGCCGTGCCCGTGCGCAACCGACGTCAGCGACCGGCTTCCCGACAGGACGTCGACCCAGGCCGCACCCCCGAGAGCGACGCGATAGCGTCCGGCGACGGCGATGGTGACGGAGAACAGGCCACCGAACGTGTCCGGCGCATCCGCCTTCGGCGGCGTCCGTGCGGGACGCAGCGCCGGCGTCGCGACGAGCGTCGCCCGGGCGCCGCCGCCCAAGGGCAGCTGCGCGGCGCCTGCGACATCCGCGCCGCCGGCCAGTGGCGTCATCCGACTCCAGCCGCCGAGCTCGGCCGGCAACGGTGCGGGTTGCGCCGGACAGGCGGGCGCGGCATCGACCTGGAGGGGCGCAGCGAACGACAGGGTCATCACGGCCAGCAGCATCATCGGTTTTCGTCCTTCATCACGTCATCACGCCGGGCGAACCGGATCCTGCCGCGCTGTCGCTGCGCGCGTGGACGATCAATCGAGCCGGTCGGGAACCTCGTCATGCCGCAAGGGCAGCGCCACGATCTCCGACAGCCACGTGCGAATCGTATCACGGCCGCTGCCGCTCAACGCCAGCATGGTGACGCGGCGGTCGCTGATGTCGTCGCTGCCGAGGACAAGGCCCCGATCCTGCAGCAGCTTGATCCAGCGCAACGCCGTAGTCCGGGGGACGCCGGCGGCGGCACAGCAGGCATTCGTCGTGACGGTGGCGCCGTGCAGCCCTTCGGCAAACAGGAACAGCATGATGTCGAGACCGGGATTGGCGAACAGCGCCGCTTCGAAATGGCTGCCGAGGCGCCGTCGCGCCGACATGATGCTGCGCGCAAGCACCACCAGCTTCGCATCCGCGTGCGAATCATCGATCATCGACGGGACACCCGCACCGGCGAACTGTCTGCCACCGGTTTCCTTGCCGTTCGCCAAGGCGACAGGTTGTTCGCGCAATCCGGCACTCATCGTCTTCGTCTCTCCCGCTAAGGCCTTACGGCATAACCGGAGACGATCCGAAATCAAGCCGCCTCGTCGATATCCGGTTCTTCTGGAACGCCGTCCCGCCGATACCGATCGAGCGAACGCCGGACGCGGTCGCCCAGATCGTCGAGTGTAACGGCCTGCAACCGCTTCTCGACCGGCGCATGCGATCGCAACACATCGGCAATCGCCAACTGTACCTGCGTGATACGATCGACGTCTTGCAGGCTGTGCATGTGGCGGCGCAGCGTGTCCGGATCGGCCGCCAGGTCGAACGCGAGGTCGGCGAGCAGGCTGGTCAGCTCGACCAGTTCGTCGGCCAGCGCATGCGCCAATGCAGGCTCTACGCCGACCTCACAGGATGGTTCGCACGATGTCCCGATCATTTTGCGCACAGTTTCAGGATGCTGCGTGACAGCTGCGCGGCCGGAACCGGCTGCGTGGCCATTCGCCGGGTCAGCGTGAAGCCGGCGCCGCGATCCTCGGCGGGCACGATGCAATAGGCGGAGGCAGCCTGTAACGCGCGGATGCCGGCATCGCCGTCCTCGCCGTCCGCGCCGAGCAGCAGGCCGACCGCCTCCGCGCCCGCGGCCTTGGCGATCGAGGCGAACAGGATCGAAATCGACGGGCGTTCACCCGCGATCGGGTCGCGCGCCAGCATGCGCAATTTGCCGTTCGGCCAGCCGTCGACGACGACATGATGCTCGCCGGGGGGCGCCAGATAGATCGTGCCCTGTTCCAGCGCCATGCCGTCCTCGGCCAGCACGATGCGCGGCGCGATTTCGGCGGCGAGCTTTTCGATCATCGTCCCCGCCAGTCCGGCGCCGAGATGCTGGACCACCACGGTGGGCGGGCAATTGGCGGGAAAGCCGCCGAACAGGTCGAACAGCGCCTGAGTCGCTGCGGCCTCGCCGCCGATCGCCAGGATGCGCCCGTTCCACTCGATCGGTGCCGCCGCGGTTACCGGTGCGCTCGACGTGGTCTTCAGTGCGGCGCCCTTGGCGGCCTTGATCCGTTTGCCGAGCTTGGCGAGGATCTTGTCGAATTCCGCGGCGACGGCGACCTTGGGCTTGGGAAAGCAGTCGATCGCCCCCAGCCGCAGCGCTTCGATGGACGCTTCCGCGCCGGCTTCCGTGCGGGTGGAGAACATGATGATCGGCATCGGCTTGCTGGCCATGACCTCGGCCAGATATTCGAGGCCGCTCATCCCCGGCATCTCGACATCCAGGGTGATGACGTCCGGGTTCAGGCTGGCCCGCATCGCGCGCGCTTCCTCGGCGCCGTCCGCCGACCCCACGACGACGACGCCGGGAATGCGTTCCAGCGCGCCGGACAACAGCGCTCGCATGGTGAGCGAGTCATCGACGACGAGAACCTTAACCGGGGCAGCCATAATCAGACTTTCTCAATGGAATTTCGGACGTGACGGCCGTTCAGGCGGCGTCGGAGAGGGTGAGCGAGGTATCCACGAGCCGGTCGAGCGCCAGCACCAGGATCAGGCGCTGTTCGATCGTGGCCAGACCGTCGAGGAAATTGGCCGCCGGCGTTTCGCCGATGTCCGGCAGCGGCTGCATGCCGTCGTCGGGCACCGTCACGATGTCGTTGACGGCATCGACGATCAGGCCCTGCAACTGGTCGCCGATGCGCACGACGATGATGACGTGGCGCGACGAGGGATCAGTCATCCCCCAGCCGAGACGGTGGCTGAGATCGAGCACCGGCAGCACGACGCCGCGCAGGTTGACGACGCCGCGGACGTGCGGCGGCACGTTGGGCAGCGGGGTGGCGGGCGACCAGGCGCGGATTTCGCGGATCGCCATGATATCGACGCCGAGAACCTGTTCGCCGATCTGGAAGGTGATGAGCTGACGGGACATGGGAGAACTCCTGAAGGTCGTTATCAGTGAAGGACGCGGCGGATCGCGGCGGCGAGCTTTTCGGGATGGAACGGCTTGACGATCCAGCCGGTGGCGCCGGCGGAGCGTGCCCGCTGCTTCTTCTCGTCCGAACTTTCGGTCGTGAGGACGAGGATCGGCAGGTTGCGATGACGATCCTGCTCGCGCACCTTCTCGATCAGGCCGAAACCGTCGAGGCGCGGCATGTTGATGTCGGTGATCAGCAGGTCGGGCTCCGCGCCCTCCAGCCGCTCGAGCGCCTGAACGCCGTCCTCCGCGTCGAGCACCTTGTAGCCGAGGTCGGTCAGGGCGGCCCGCAGCAGCATGCGCATGCTTGGTGAATCGTCCACGGTCATGATCGTGCTGGACACGTGAATTCCTTCGTTCGTGATAGGGGAAGAGGGGAAAGACATCAGAAAAACTCGACATCGCCGACCGGGGCGGCGGGACGCGGCACGATGGCGGGCGCGCGCAACCGCTCGACCGGCCGGTCGACGGCGATACGACAGCGCGCGAGGCCCAGCGTCGGGCGGAACTCCACCCGGCGCGCGCCATGGCCGCCGACGTCCTCGCCGACCAACGTGATCCGCTCGTCGCGCAGGAAGCGGCGCGCGAACAGCGCGTTGGTAGCGCCGATATCGCGGAAGCCGTCGCGCAGGCTGGCACCCCCGTAGATCCGCGCCTTCAGGTTGGACCGGCTTGCGCCCATCGCCATCATCGCGTTGATCAGCACCTCCATCGCATAGACGCCGTAGCGCTGCAGCGAGCGCGCATCGGTTTCGCCTGCACCCGGTTCGGCCAGCAGGAAATGGTTGAGGCCGCCGACCTTGGTCACGGGATCGAACAGGCAGGCCGAAATGCAGCTGCCGAGCACGGTCGTCAGGATCACGCCGGGATCGTCCGACACCCTTGTCTCGCCCTGCATGATCGTGATCCGCGACAGGCCGTCGGCAGGGCGTGGCAGGCCGCTCATGCCCGGCATTCCTGCAACAGGCGGGCGGCGATGCGCGACAGCGGCAGCTGCACGGTCACCGCGCCGATCTGCTTGGCGGCGGCCGGCATGCCGTACACGACGCAGCTGTCTTCATCCTGACCGATCGTCATCGCACCGCGATCCTTCATCATCTTGAGTCCGGCGGCCCCATCGGCGCCCATTCCCGTGAGAATGGCGCCCACCGCCGACGCCCCGGCACAGCGCGCGACGGACTGGAACAGCCGATCGACGGACGGGCGGTGCCCGCTCATCTTTTCGTCGGCGACCAGCCGGCAGCGGCGCAGCGTCGACCCGATGATCTCGCAATGATGCGATCCGCCGGGCGCGACATAGACATGGCCGGCCTGCATCGGCGCGCCCGAGCGGGCGACGCTGACGTGCGGCGCCGACAGGCGGTCGAGCCGCGCGGCGAACGTCGGCACATAGCTTTCGGGCATGTGCTGGACGATGACCGTCGGCGGGCAGTTCGCCGGAAAGCCGGACAGCAGTTCGATCAGCGTCTCGACGCCGCCGGTCGACGACCCGATCGCGATCAATGCATCCTCGCGCGGGACGTAATCCCCCTGTGGGCGTACCGGCGCCGGAACGAAGCGCGGCCGCACCCGGCTGGTCGCGGCGGCCCGCACCAATCGTGCGAGATCCTGCCCGCCGCCGCTGCCGAAGGTCTGCTGCGGCTTTTCGTAACAGTCGAACGCACCCAGTTCGAGCGCCTTGATTGTCGCTTCCGCGCCGCGCCCGGTGAGGGTGGACAGCATCACGACCGGCATCGGCCGCAGCCGCATGATCTTTTCAAGGAATTCGAGCCCGTTCATGCCCGGCATCTCGATATCGAGGGTGATCACGTCCGGGTTGAGCGCCTTGATCATGTCGCGCGCCATCTGCGGGCCGTCGGCGGTGCCGATCACCTGGATCGCGGGATCCTGGCTGAGCGTATGCGAGACCATCGCGCGCATCGTCGCCGAATCATCGACGATCAGGACGCGGACGGGGGCGTCGGTGATGTTGCGGGCGATCATGCAGCCACTTTCTGGAACGTCGTGCGGCCGACGCAGACGAACCCCGGCGCCACCGAGGGCGACAGTCGTTCGGAATGGCCGATGTACAGGAACCCGCCGGGCACGAGGCATGCGGCAAGCCGCGTCTGCAATCGTTCCTTGGTGGGTTCGTCGAAATAGATCATGACGTTGCGACAGAAGATCGCATCGAACATGCCCTTCATCGGCCACGCCTCGAGCAGGTTCAGTTTGCGGAAGGACACGCGCTCGCGGATCAGCGGATGCACCTCCGCCTCGTCGTCGGTGCGGTTCATCCAGATCGAGCGCAGCGACTGCGGCACGCCCGAAGCGGTATCCAGCGAATAGCGCCCGGCCTCCGCCGCGGCGAGGATCTCGGTCGACAGGTCGGTGCCGAGCACGCGCAGATCGGTGCGCGACAGCCGTTGGCCGTTGCCGCGTTCCTTGCCGAACATCGCCATCAGCAGCGAATATGGCTCTTCCCCGCTGGAGCAGGCCGCGGACCAGATCCGCACCTTGCCCCGCATGCTCAGCCGCTGGTCGAGCGCCGGCCAGGCATGTTCCAGAAAATGGTCGAAGTGATGCGATTCGCGGAAGAAGCTGGTGTGGTTGGTCGTCAGCGCATCGAGCGCCTGGGTGCGTTCGTCCGCATCCTTTTCGATCCGCCGAATATAATCGGCGAAGTTGGTCAGGCCGCAGGCCCGGACCCGCGGGGCGAGCCGACCGTAGACGAGCTGCATCTTGCCCGGCGGCATCAGGATGCCGGCGGCGTCGTAGACGAAGGTGCTGATCGCCTGATGATCGGCGGCATCGAAACGGAATTCGGTCGGGCGCGGCGGCGTCGAGGGCGCGCGGGCGGCGGCGGCGCTCATGCTGCGAGACCCAAAGGTGCGTTGCCGAGGCGCGGATCGCGGCGCCAGCGCGAGATCAGCGCATCGACGTCGAGGATCAGCGCGACCCGACCGTCGCCAAGGATGGTGGCGCCGGCCAGCCCCGGTATCGCTTCGTAATTCGCCTCCAGGCTCTTCACGACGACCTGCCGCTGGTCCTGGATCGAATCGACCATCAGCACGGCCTGACCGGTGTCGGATTCGACGACGATCAGCACCGCCTGCGCCGGATCGGGCTGGGCGCCCCGGATGCCGAGCTGTTCGGCGACGCGGTGGACGGGCACGTACGCGCCGCGCACGTCGAGCAGCGAGGCGGTCGGCCCGAGCACCTTCACGCCATCGTCGCTCGGCCGCAGGCTTTCGACGATATGGCCCAGCGGGATGACGAAGGTCTGGTCACCCACCGTGACGATCATGCCGTCGAGCACCGCCAGCGTCAGCGGCAGCGACAGCGCGAAACTGGATCCCGAACCGAAGTTCGACGTGATCCCGATGCGTCCGCCGAGTGCCTGGACGTTCTTGCGGACCACATCCATGCCGACGCCGCGGCCCGAGATGTTGGACAGCGTCGCCGCCGTCGAGAAACCGGGCGCGAAGATCAGATTGTCGATCTCTTCATCGCTCAGGGTGGCGTCGGGCGCGATGATGCCGCGCTCGACCGCCTTGGCGCGGACGCGCTTGCGATCGATGCCGCGGCCGTCGTCCTTGACGGTGATGACGATGCGACCGGAATGGTGCGCCGCCGACAGGGTGACGACGCCTTCTTCGGGCTTGCCGGCCGCCAGGCGCTCGGCGGGCGTTTCCAGCCCGTGATCGACCGCGTTGCGGATCAGGTGGGTGAGCGGTTCGCCGATCCGCTCGACGACGGTCTTGTCGACCTCGGTCATCTCGCCGAGGATGTCGAGCCGGACGCGCTTGCCGGTTTCGACCTCCAGTTCGCGAATGATGCGCGGCACGCGGCTGAACACCGTCTTCATCGGCTGGGCGCGGATCGCCATGGTCGATTCCTGCAACTCGCGCGTCAGGTGGTCGAGGTCGGTCAGTTCGCTGATGCCGCCCATCGCATGTTCGGACAGGCGTTGCGCCAGCATCGCCTGGGTGATGACGAGTTCGCCGACGAGGTTGACGAGCCGGTCGAGCTTGTCGAGATCGACGCGGATCGTCTGCGCGGGCGGCGGTGCGACGGTGCGCGGCGCTGCGGGCTCGAACGGCAGGACCGTGGCGGCGGGCGCGATCGGCGGCGCCTCGACCGCCACCGGCGCCGCCGGTGGGGCGATCGGGGCAGCGTCCGCAACGGCGGCGATCGGCGCGTCGAGCAGGTCGATCAGCATCTCGTCGTCGGCTTCGGCATTTGCCGGAGCACCCATGCGGACGACGTCGAGTTGGCAATCGCCGATGAATTCGAAGATGCCGCGTATGTCGTCCTCGGAAACGGTGCCCGGGACGATCGCCTGCCAGCCGAGATAGGAGCGTTCCGGATCCAGATCGTCGAGCAGCGGCAGGCGCGCGATGTCGGCGGCGACGATCTCGCCGTCGAGCATCGTCAGTTCGCGGACCAGCAGCAGCGGGTCGCCGCCGTTCTCCAGCGCGTCGCTGCCCGGCACGAAGGTCACGGACCAGTCGCCGCCGTTGCCTGCGGCGGGCGGAGCCGGCTCCGAGCACAGGTCGAACAGGTCGTCGAAACCGTCGAAGCTATCCGTTGCGACGGGCGCGGGCTCGGGCGCCGGTGCGGGTGCAGCGACCGGCGCGGTCGCGGCGGTGGGCGTCGAGGCGGCGACCAGTCGCGCCAGCATCGCGCCGTCGGCGGGGGCGGCGCCGCCGTCGCGCGCCGCGGCGACATGGTCCGCCAGCATGTCGAACGCGCCGACGATGGTGCCGAGCAGGTCCGACGACAGCGTCAGCGTGCCGTTGCGGACCAGGTCGAGCAGGGTTTCGTATTCGTGGGTGAACGCCTGCAACCGTTCGTGGCCGAACGCGCCCGCGCCGCCCTTGATCGAATGGACCGAGCGGAAGATCGTGTTGATCGTCTCGCCGTCATGGCTGCCCTGACGGACGGTCGCGAAGCTGACCTCCATCGCGGCGAGCCCTTCGTCGCATTCCTGAAAGAAGATCTGCTGGATCTCGTCGAGGTTCATCGATTGTCCTTTCAGGCGATCGCGTCGGGTGCTGGATCGAACAGCGCGTCGAGCCGGGCGAGCTGGATCATGCGGGTCAGTGCGTCGCTCGGATTGTCGATGCGAAAGCCGAGCCCGCCGGCGAGCGCGGAGGCGCGACCGCTGGCGAGCACCTGCAGGCAGGCCTGCCCGATCCGCGCGACCTCCGCACCGTCCAGGCGCAGCGCCTCGCCGCGTTCGATACCGGCGAGCAGCGCGTGGCGCAGCGGGCCGGCAGCGGACGTGTCGAGCGTCGCTGGCAAGGGGAAGGGTGGTTGCGAAAGGGCGGGCATGCTGTTCGACTTTCGTTGAAGCGATCGGATCAGAAGTCGGACCAGTCGTCCGCGGGGGCGACTGCGACGGCGGCGGATCCGCCACGGCGGGATTGGTTGCCGAGACGGCGGCCCGCCTGAGCGGCGCGCTGCTGAAGGCGGTGGACGGGAAGCGCCTGGGCGACGGCGACGGGGCGGCTTGCGGCAGCCTCGATCCGGAAGCGGGCGACCTGACGGGCTAGCTCGTCGGCTTCTCCCGACAGGGCGCGGGCGGCGGCGGTCGATTCCTCGACCATCGCGGCGTTCTGCTGCGTCACGCCGTCCATTTCGCCGACCGCGGTATTGACCTGTTGCAGGCCGGTCGCCTGCTGTTCGGCGGCAACCGCGATCTGGCTGACCAGGTCGCTGATTTCGGTGAAGCGGGCGATGATCCGCTGAAGCGCGGCGCCGGTTTCGCTGACCAGTCCGACGCCGGCATCGACCTGTTCGGACGAGGCGGTGATCCGCGTCTTGACGTCCTTGGCCGCCTCGGCGGACCGCTGCGCCAGCGCGCGGACCTCGGATGCGACCACCGCGAAACCACGGCCCGCATCACCGGCACGCGCCGCCTCGACACCGGCGTTCAGCGCCAGCAGATTGGTCTGGAAGGCGATGCCGTCGATGACGCTGATGATCTCGGATATTTCGTTGGACGAACGTTCGATGCCGCTCATCGCGTCGACGGCACGGGCGACGACCTGGCCCGATTGCTCGGCCTCGACGCGCGCTTCGGCGACGACGCCGTTGGCACGCACCGCGCCTGCGGCGGTCTGGCGGACGGTCGCGGTGATCTCGTCCATCGCGGCGGCGGTTTCCTCCAGGCTCGCGGCCTGTTGTTCGGTGCGCTGCGACAGGTCGTCGGAGGCCTGCAGGATGTCGGTCGAGCCGGTGTTGATGCCGACGGCCGCGTGATTGACCGCGGTGACCGCATCCATGATCGCGTCCATCGCCCGGTTGAAGTCGAGGCGCAGCGCTTCGAAGTCGGCGGGGAAGGGCGTCGCGATGCGGAAGGTCAGGTTGCCCTCGGCCAGTGCGCCGAGGCCCAGCGCCAGACCATTGGCCATTTCGCGCTGCGCTTCGGCGGTGTTGGCTTCTTCCATGTTGCGGCGGAAGATCGCCATCGCCGTGGTCATGCGACCGACGCAGTCGCGGTTTTCGGTATAGGCGATCGGGCTGTCCAGATCGCCGGCGGCCAGCGCCTCCATGCGGACGACGGTCTCGACATAGGGCTTGCAGATGATGCGGCCGGCCAGCAGCGTCGTCGCGACCATGGTCGCGACGGTCATCGCCGATACCGTCACGTCGAAGGTCGGACTGGTGTGCAGCAGGCCCATGGCGGTGCCGGCGGTGATCCCGACCGGTATCGTCCCCAACAGGCCCTGGATCGTACCCAGAGCGCGGAATTTGGTACGGATCGGCGCTCGCCGTTCGAACCAGGTGTACATCGGCAATTCCTCCATCGTCGGCCGGCGGCGATCCGCGCGGTTCATGACGGGGGACAATTGCGGCCTGTGCTTAACGACGCGTTGAGCAACCAAATCGAGTGTAATCAGGGACCTGCCCCTGCCAAATCGGGTATTTCGGCGGCTGGTCGATCCCCGGGTGCGGCGGCGTGCGGGGACTTGGGAAGGGACGACACCGCGCGCGCGATGATGATCGTCATTATCGTTCGATGTCATGAACACGGGTGTCGTCCTTTCGTATCGGAGGGACGGGGACGGCGAATCGACGAAGCCGATTCGCCGCGGGATCAGAAATCCGACCAATCGTCGCTCGCCGCGACGGCGGCCGCGGCACCGCCACCACTGCCGACCCGGCGCGTGGAGCGCGCAATGCGTCGGCCGGCGTCTGCGGCGCGGCTCTGCAACTGGTGGACGACCGGGATCGACTTGGCGACGTCGCGATCCGCGATCTTGAAGCGTGCGACCTGGCGGGCGAGCTCTTCCGATTCGGCGGACAGGCTGCGGGCGGCCGCGGTCGATTCCTCGACCATCGCGGCGTTCTGCTGGGTGACGCCGTCCATCTCGCTGACCGCGGTGTTGACCTGTTGCAGTCCGGTCGCCTGCTGTTCGGCGGCGACGGCGATCTGGCTGACGAGCGTGTTGATCTCCGCAATGCGCGAGATGATGCGGCCGAGTGCCTTGCCGGTTTCGCTGACCAGTTCGACACCGGCATCGACCTGCTCGGACGAGGCGGTGATGCGCGTCTTGACGTCCTTCGCGGCTTCGGCTGACCGCTGCGCCAGCGCCCGGACTTCGGACGCCACGACGGCGAAGCCGCGGCCTGCATCGCCGGCCCGTGCCGCCTCGACGCCGGCGTTGAGTGCGAGCAGGTTCGTCTGGAAGGCGATGCCGTCGATCACGCTGATGATCTCGGAAATCTCGTTGGACGAACGTTCGATGCCGCTCATCGCGTCGACGGCCCGGCGGACGACGTCGCCCGATTGCTCGGCTTCGACGCGCGCCTCCTCGACGACGCTGTTGGCGCGGATGGCTCCGGCTGCGGTCTGGCGGACGGTCGATGTGATCTCGTCCATCGCCGCTGCGGTTTCCTCCAGGCTCGCGGCCTGCTGTTCGGTGCGCTGCGACAGGTCGTCCGACGCCTGGCGGATGTCGGTCGCGCCGCTGTTGATGCCGTTGGTCGCCTCCGTGACCGCGCTCATCGTCTCGGCCACCGAATCGAGCGCGCGGTTGTAGTCGACGCGCAGGCGTTCGTAGTCGACGGGGAACGTGTCCTCGATGCGGTAGCTGAGGTCGCTGGCAGCAAGGCGGGTAAGGCCTTCGCCCAGGGCGGTGACGACGACCTGCTGGGCGGCCCCGGCGATCTGGACGGCTTCGGCATTGCTCTTGAAGATGTCCATCGCGCGGGTCATCCGGCCGATGCAATCCTTATAGTCCTGGTATGCGATCGGGCTGTGCAGGTCGCCCGCGGCCAGTGCCTCCATGCGGACGACGGTCGACACGTAAGGATCGCTGATCAGCTTGGCGCTGACCAGCACGACGGCGACGGTCACCACGAGCAGGGCGGCGGCGACGGCGACGAAGATGTTCGCCTGGGCAGGCTCGGTCACGGCGGCGAAATAGGTGGTGGCGACCCCGCTCGCGGCAACGAGGCTATGGATGCATATCAGCACCTTGAATTTCGTGCGGATGGGTGCAGTTCGTTGGAACCAGGAAAGCATCGTCATGTCCTTCGACCGTTGCGGGAGGCGAAGCCGTCAGGAAGTTTGGCCCGGTATTCTCCCGGGCCGGCGCTGCTTGCCGGTCATCTGCGTCCGTAGTGGACCGACAAGGGTAAACTTAGCGTAAATCATGTCTATTTTGGGCATGAACCAAATTGGTTTTAATTGATCGGAGACGCCGCCGTGACCTGCTACGCCCTTGGAGACATCCGGCCCGACGTCGATACGAGCGCCTATATCGCCGCCGGCGCGCACGTGATCGGCCGCGTAACGATCGCGGAGCGCGCGTCGGTGTGGTTCGGCGCGGTGGTGCGCGGCGACAACGACCCGATCCGAATCGGTGCCGAATCGAACATCCAGGACGGCGCGATGATCCATGCCGATCCCGGCGTACCGACGACGATCGGTCGCGGCGTGACGGTGGGTCATCATGCGATCGTCCATGGTGCGACGGTGGGCGATCACAGCCTGATCGGAATGGGGGCGACCCTGCTCAACCGCGCCGTGATCGGCGCGCATTGCATCGTCGGCGCCGGCGCGCTGGTGACGGAGGGCAAGACGTTTCCCGACGGATCGCTGATCGTCGGCAGCCCGGCGCGGCTCATGCGGCCGCTGACCGAGACGGAGATCGCCGGGCTAAAGCTGTCGGCGGCCACCTATGTGGCGAACGCCGCGCGCTACGCGGCGGAATTGACCCCGCTCTAGGCCATGCCCGCGGCCGCCTGCGCCACGAAGCGCGCGGTCGCTTCGGGGGCCGTCACCGGGATCATGTGCCCGCCCTCGATCACCTCGATCCGTGCGCCCGGGATCGCGGCGGCGGTGCGCGCGCCATGCAGCGTCGCGTCGAGAATCGCATCGTCGCGGCCGAACAGGATCGCGGTGGGCACCGACAGCGTCGGATAGCGCGCGGCGAGCGCGGCGACGTCCCTACTGGCGGACGCCAGGTCCGCCGCGGCGGCGGCGATCGCGGCGGGCCGCTGGCTGAGCGCGCCGCCGCCGCGCGTGACGAAGTCCGCGGGCGGCGTTTCGGGCGCGAACACCGCAGCCAGCGTCCGCTCGCCCGTCAGCCGGCTCATCGGCGTGCCGAGCGTCTGCGCCATCAGCCGGCGCATCGATGCCGGCATCGCCGCCAGCCCCTTGAACGCGTCCGGCACCTCGTCCTGTGGCTGGGTGAGCGGCGCGATCAGCGCGAGGCCGCGGACGAGGTCGGGCCGGTCGAGCGCCACCGACAGCGCCACCGCGCCGCCCAGCGAATGGCCGACGAGCAGCGGCCGGTCGAGCCCCAGCGTTTCGATGAAGCGCGCGACGATCATGGCCTGTTCGGGGATCGTCGGCTCGGCATCGTCGTCGGCGGTCGAATAGCCCGATCCCGGCCGGTCGACGAGGATGACGCGATGGTCGCTGGCGAGCAGATCGAGCATCGCATAGCTGAAATTGCGTAATTGCCCACCCAGGCCGTGCACCATGACGATCGCCGGCCCGCTGCCCTTCTCGACATAATGAAGGCGGGCGCCGTCCACCTGGAGGTGGCGGCCGTCCTGCGGCACCAGCCGCTCCGCCTCGCGCGCGATCCGATCGGAATACCAGGACAGGCCGAGCCCGCCCGCGGCGGTCAGCGCGGCGCTGCCGATCAGCGTTCCCAATGTCCAGCGTGCGCCGTTCTGCATGGCTTCCCCCATCGTGAGGTCCGCGAGTGTAGCACGGCCGCGGCGTTTGTCAGGCGGTGGTTACGATGCCACCCGCGACGGTGACCGGCCATGCGACCAAGCGCTGGCCGACGCACGGACCGCCGACGCACAGGCCGTCCGCGATCGCGAACAGCGCGCCGTGCCAGCTGCACGCGATCAGATCGCCGGCGGGCGTGAGATAATCGTCGAGATGCTGCGCCAGCGGCACGCCCATGTGCGGGCAGCGATCGACATAGCCGGTGACCGCGTCGCCGCTGCGAACGACGAAGCCATGGAAGCGGCCGGCGCGCATCTGCAGGACGAAGTTGCGCGCCTTGCCGTCGGCGATGTCGGCGAGGGGGGCGAGCCGGACCCCGGGGGGAGTGGCGGTCAGCCGTTCGGTCATCGGTCCGCGTCGGGCTGGCGCGCCGGATGCGCGTCCGCCGCCAGCGCCGCCGTGCGCGCCGCACTGGCGACGAGGCGGGGATAGGGTGCGGTGTCGACGCCGAATCGCTCGGCCGAATAGAGCGCGGGCACGGTGACGCAATCGGCCAGCGTCGGCGTCGCACCGAAAGCGAAACCGTCGCCATGACGCGCGATCAGCGCCTCGATCGCCGCAAAGCCGTCGCCCATCCAATGCGCCATCCAGGCGTTCACCTGATCCTCGTCGGCGCCGAACCGCTCGCGCAGCATCTTGAGCGTGCGCATATTGTGCAGCGGGTGGACGTCGGTCGCCAGCGTGGCGATCATGGCGCGAACCATCGCGCGGCCGGCGGGATCGACGGGCATCAGCGCGGGCTCGGGGAAGCGTTCGTCGAGCCATTCGAGGATCGCGACGCTCTGGGTGAGCACCAGTCCCTCCACCTCCAGCGCCGGCACCAGCCGCTGCGGATTGAGCGCGGCGTATTCGGGCGCGGCCTGGCCGCCGGTGCGCAGGTCGTGGTTGACCTGTTCGTAGGGAATGTCCTTCAGCGCCAGCGCGATGCGGACGCGATAGGCGGCGCCCGATCGCCAATAGCCGTGCAGGATCACGGCAGCGTCGCCTTGGGAAAGTCCGCCCAGACCGCGTCATAGTCGAGCTGGGAATGGTCCAGCGCATAGCGCGTCGGTTTGTACGGCCAACAGCTTTCGAGCATGAAGGCGATGGCGCCTTCGATCTTGTGCGGCTTCAGATCGGCGGCGGACGCGCCCTGCCAGCTGGCGAGGTCGGGGCCGTGACCCGCCATCAGGTTGTGCAGCGATATGCCGCCGGGCGCGAAGCCTTCGGCCTTGGCATCATAGGCGCCGCTGATCAGGCCCATCGCCTCCGACATGATGTTGCGGTGGAACCAGGGCGGGCGGAACGTGTCCTCCGCCACCATCCAACGCGGCGGAAAGATGACGAAATCGGCATTCGCGCGACCGGGCACGTCGCTGGGGCTGGTCAACAGCGTGAAGATCGACGGATCGGGATGGTCGAAGCTGACGGTATTGATCGTGTTGAAGCGCGACAGATCGTAGCGCCACGGCGCCAGATTGCCGTGCCACGCGACCACGTCGAGCGGGCTGTGGTCGAGCGTCGTCGTCCACAGGCTGCCCATGAACTTCTGCACGACTTCGGTCTTCGCGTCGCGATCCTCGAACCAGGCCGGCGGCGTTTCGAAATCGCGCGGGTTGGCAAGGCCGTTGGCGCCGATCGGGCCCAGATCGGGCAGGCGGAACAGGCTGCCGTGATTCTCGCAGACATAGCCCCTGGCCGTGCCGTCGGGCAGGGCGGCGCGGAAGCGGACACCGCGAGGGATCAGCGCGATCTGGCCGGGCGACACCGCGATCCGGCCCAGCTCGGTGAACAGGTCCAGCCGCCCCGCCTGCGGCACGAACAGCAGCTCGCCGTCGGCATCGGTGAAGACCCGGTCGGTCATGTCGGCGCTGGCGGCATAGACGTGCAGCGCGACGCCCTCCAGATCGGCGGGATCGCGATTGGCGAGCATCGTCGTCATGCCGTCGATCAGGTCGGTGCCGGGCGCGGCGTCCGCGATCGGGTCCCAGCGCAGCCGATTTGGGGCGAGCGGCGCTTCGGTGGTGCCGGGGGCGAAACGCTCGGCACCCGCATAGCGGACGTAGGGCGGATGTTCGGCGGTCGGCCGCATGCGGTAGAGCCAGGACCGGCGATTCTCATGCCGGGGCGCGGTGAAGGCGGTGCCGCTGAGCTGTTCGGCGTACAGGCCGAAGGCGGGACGTTGCGGCGAGTTGCGACCGATCGGCAGGGCGCCGGCGATCGCCTCGGTCGAAACGTGGTTGCCGAAGCCGGGAATATAGGCCGCGTTTCGGGGGTGGTGGTCGGTCATTGTTCTGGCGTCCTCTCCTGTGCCACCACCCCGTTGCGATACGCTCCGTCCCCGCGGGCGTGCACCGACCGACGCTTACGCGTCGACGGTGATGACGCCGCGGCGGATCTGATCCAGTTCGATGCTTTCGTACAGCGCCTGGAAGTTGCCGTTGCCGAACCCTTCGTTGCCCTTGCGCTGGATGATCTCGAAAAAGATCGGGCCGACCATCGTCTCCGTAAAGATCTGGAGCAGCAGGCCTTCCTCGCCGACGTTGCCATCGATCAGGATCCGGTTCGTGCGCAGCCGCTCCAGGTCTTCGCCATGATCGGGAACGCGCTTGTCGACCAGTTCGTAATAGGTTTCGATCGTGTCCTGCAACCTGACGCCGCGGGCGCGCAGTTTCTCGACCGTCGTGTAGATATCGGCGGTGGTCAGTGCGAGATGCTGGATGCCTTCGCCGTTATAGTCGCGGATGAACTCCTCGATCTGGCTATGGTCGTCCTGGCTTTCGTTCAGGGGGATGCGGATCGCCCGATCGGGGGCGATCATCGCCTGGCTGAACAGGCCGGTCGCCTTGCCCTTGATGTCGAAATACTTCTGCTCTTCGAACCCGAAGATCTGGCCGTAGAAGGTCGACCATGTGCGCATCTGGCCACGGCGGACGTTGTGCGTCAGATGGTCGAGCAGGTCGAGGCCGACGCTGTTGCGCGCCTCCGCCTCGGCGGCGCCGGGCACCTGGTTCCAGTCGTCGTAGAACGAGCCGGATCCCCCGTGGCGGTCGATCAGGTACAGCAGCGATCCGCCGATCCCCTCCAGCGCCGGGACGCCCTCCAGCGCGGCACCCGCCGGCGCCGGCTTCGCGCCGCGCGCGATGGCGGCGTCATAGGCGGCCTGCGCGTCCTGGACACGGAACGCCATCGCGCTGGCCGAGGGGCCGTGCGCGGCGCGGAAATCGGCGGCATGGCCGGTGCTCTCGCGGTTGAGCAGTAGGTTGATGCGCCCCTGCTTGTAGCGGGTCAGCGCCTTGGTCGGGTGCGTGGCGGCGGCGACGAAGCCCAGCGCCTCGAACTGTGCGGCGAGCGCATCGGCGTCCGGCGAGGTGAATTCGCAGAATTCGAAACCGTCGAGCCCCATCGGGTTGACGTCGAGATGCTCGTCTTGCGCATGATCCATGACAGCGGCTCCGATGTGGTATCTTCTGTTACCAACGCCCTGCGTCATTGCCAAACTGGTGTCAACTGATACGAAGTCGCGATGCCCTCAGCGCGTCTCGTCCTCGACGATTTCATCCCGTACCGGCTGTCGGTCACCTCGAATCTGGTCAGCGATTCGATCGCGCGCGCCTATCATGCGCTGTTCGGCCTCACGATCCCCGAATGGCGGATGGTGGCGGTGATCGCGGAAAGCGGCGGCATCACGCAGCAGGCGATCGGCGCGCGCACGCTGATGGACAAGGTGACCGTAAGCCGTGCCGCGATCGCGCTGGTCGATCGCGGCCTGCTCGCCCGACGCGGCAACCCGGAGGACCGGCGTTCGCACCTGCTGGACCTCAGCGAGGCCGGGCGCGACCTCTATGCCGCGGTCGCCCCGAAGGCGCTCGATCTGGAAGCGCGGATTTTCTCTGCCTTCGCCCCGGACGAGGTGGCGCAGTTCAAGGCGATGCTGCGGCGGATCGAAGCGGTCGCACTCGCGCTGGAGGCCTGAACGCCTGGGGAGCCATCGCGTGCTGCCGCGCTTACCCGAACACCGGAAGTTGATAGGGCATGCCACGCTCCACCGGTGGCCCGCCGATCGCTACAACCGCGCTTCTCATTGCACCTGCACGCCGTTGGCACATTTGTGCGACATTTGCCGGTTACGCGCTCGTCGACAAAACAAGGGGTTCGGTATGCGTTTGGCGGTGGTGATGATGATGGCGGCAAGTTGGCCGGCATTGGCAGCGGCGCAGCAGGCGGCCCCCCCGGCTCCCGCCGCGCCTTCCGCGTCGCCTCCCACCACCGCCGCGCCCGTCGCGACCCCGCCTGCGGCGACACCTGACGCCGCCGTCCCGCAGCAGGCGACGCCGGCGCGCACGACGCCCGCCGCCGCGCCGGAAGCGGAGGACAGCGAAGAGGGCGACATCGTCGTACAGGGCCGCCGTCCGCCGGGCTCCGTGGTAGGCGATATTCCGCCCGAACAGACGCTCAGCCCCGCCGACGTGCGCAGCTATGGCGTCAGCAGTGTGTCCGACCTGCTCACCGAACTCGCGCCGCAGACGCGCAGCGGTGCGGGCGGCGCGCCCGTCGTGCTGCTCGACGGCAAGCGCATCTCGGGCTTCCAGGAAATTCGCGACATCCCGACCGAAGCGATCCTGCGCGTCGACATCCTGCCCGAAGAGGTCGCGCTGAAATACGGCTATACCGCGGATCAGAAGGTGGTGAACTTCGTCCTGCGTCGCCGCTTCCGCTCGACCACGATCGAACTGGCGGATCGGGTCGCGACCGAAGGCGGGCGGAACGCGCCACAGGCGGATCTGGACCTGCTGACGATCCGAAGCGGTGCCCGTTTCAACCTGCACACCAAGTTCCAGCAGCAGACGGCGTTGACCGAATCGGAGCGCAACATCGCCGCCGCCACGACCGAGGGCAGCGCCACCGGGTTCGACCAGCGGCCCTATCGCACCCTGCAACCATTCAGCCGCAACGTCTCGACCAACGCCACCTATGCGCGCCCGATCGGCAGCGTTTCCGCATCGATCAACGCCGAGATCGCGACCAGCGAAAGCATCGGCCAGTTCGGTCTGCCGACGACCAGCCTGACCGTGCCGGCGGGCAATCCGTTCAACACCGGCGCGACCGCGACCAGCATCACGCGCGTGCTCGACAACGGTGACTTCCGCGCGCTCCAGCAGCTCAACCAAGGGCTGACGACGCATGTCGGCACCAGCCTGAACGGCCGGCTCAGTCCGCGCTGGATGTGGACGGTTACCGGCGCCTATGATCGCGCCGACAGCAAGACCTTCACCGACACCGGCGTCGATGCCTCTGCGTTCCAGGCGCGGCTCAACGCCGGCGATCGCACCGCCAATCCCAACGGCGCGCTGACCTTTGCCGATATCGCGCCCGGTGCGGCCAATCGCGCGCGTTCGATCTCGAACACCGGCGAGGTCGAGGCGCTGGTCAACGGTCCGCTGTTCTCGCTGCCCGCCGGCGACGTCTCCACCGCGGTCCGCGTCGGCGCGCAGACCAGCGATTTCAACAGCCGGTCGTATCGGGCCGGGCTCGTCACGACGGGCGCGGTGTCGCGCGACAATTTCAATGGCCGGGTCAACGTCGACCTGCCGATCGCCAGCCGCAGCCGCGCGGTTCTCGGCTTCCTCGGCAACCTGTCGGTCAACGGGAATGCGGCCGTCAACCACCTGTCGGACTTCGGCACGCTGACCTCGTATGGCTATGGCCTCAACTGGGGCCCGGTCGAGGGGGTTCGGGTGATCGGATCGATCAACCAGCAGGATGTCGCGCCCAGTGCGGCGCAGCTCGGCAACCCGACCCTGGTCACCCCCAATGTACGCGTCTTCGACTATGCCCGCGGCCAGACGGTGACCGTCACGACGATCAGCGGCGGCAACCCCGACCTGCGATCGAGCGACCGCCGCGTCACGCGGTTGGCGCTCAACCTGAAGCCATGGACCGCGACCGATCTGACGCTGACCGCCAATTACACCAAGCAGAGTACCAACAATCCGATCCAGGGGTTCGGGTCGCCGACCGCGACGATCGAGGCGGCGTTTCCGTCGCGCTTCACGCGCGACGCGGCAGGCAACCTCAGCCGGCTCGACACGCGACCGGTGAATTTCGCCAGGTCGGAAAGCGAGGAAATCCGCTGGGGCATCAATTTCTCCAAACCGATCAAGTCCAAGATCCAGAAGCAGATCGAGGCATTCCGTGCCGGCACCGGGCCCAATCCCTTCGCCGGCATGCGCTTTCCCGGCGCGAACGGGCGACCGGGCGGAGTCGTCGGACAGGGCGGCTTCGGCCAGGGACAAGGGGCCCGGGGTGACCGCGCCGATACGCCGCCCGGCGATGCGCCACGCGCGGCGGGTGACCGCCCCGCGGGCGACCAGGCTGGCGGCGCTCCCGCTGAAGGGCAAGGCGGCGGACGCGGGCCCGGTGGCGGTGGCGGGCGCGGCTTCGGCGGCGGCGGCTTTGGTGGTGGCGGCGGCGGCGGTCGCGGCGGCGGCCAGGGCGGTGGCCGCGTCCAGTTCGCCGTCTACCACACCTGGCACCTCGCCGAACGCCTGACGATCGCCAACGGCGGGCCGGTGCTCGATCTGTTGAACGGCGACGCAACCGGGTCGAACGGCGGCCAGCCGCGCCACGAATTCGAGGTGCAGTCGGGCTATTCCAACAACGGCATCGGTGTACGGCTGTCGGGAAATTACGCGACCGGCACCCGGGTGAACAGCGGAACCGCCGTCACTCCGCAGCAATTGCGCTTTTCAGGGCTGGCGACGGCGAATCTGCGGCTGTTCGCCGATCTGGGTCAGCAGCTTGGCCTGGTGAAGGCGCATCCCTGGGTGCGCGGCGCGCGCGTCACCCTGTCGGTGGACAATGTGCTCAACAGCCGCCAGCGCGTCCGCGACGCCGCCGGCGTGACCCCGATCAGCTACCAGCCCGACTATATCGATCCGCTCGGCCGCACCGTACGGCTGAGCCTGCGCAAGCTGTTCTTCTGACCTCAGCGCACGACGCGCAGGGTGCGCGTCGTGCCGGTCGGCTGATGGAGCAGTTCGTCGACGCGCGCGGCGAGGTCGACCTGCCGGAACGGCTTCGACAGGCGCGGCACGTCGGCGGGCACGTCTGCACCGGTGGCGGCATAGCCGGTGATCAGCAGCGCCGGCAGCATGTGGCCCGAGCCGCGCAATTCCGCGATCAGCGCAGCCCCGGTCATGCCCGGCATCAGATAGTCGGTGACGATCAGGTCCACCTCGGCGCCGCCACGGATCGCGGCCAGCGCCTGGCTACCCGATGCCGCCTCGACCACGGTATAACCGACATCGCGCAGCATGTCGGCGGTCGCGAAGCGGACGATATCCTCGTCGTCGACCAGCAGCACGCGGGCGGCGCGCCGCGCCGGCACCGGTTCGCTGCGCCGGTCGGCGACCGCGGCCGGTTCCTCGTGCGTCGCGGGCAGCCATAGTTCCACCGTCGTGCCGCGGCCCGGCTCGCTGGCCAGCGTCAGCGTGCCGCCGGACTGGGCGGCGAGGCCATGGATCATAGACAGGCCCAGGCCCGTGCCCTTGCCGACCCCCTTGGTCGAGAAGAACGGTTCGGTCGCCCGCGCCAGCGTCGCCTTGTCCATGCCGACGCCGCTGTCGCTCGCGACGACGCGGACATAGCGTCCGGCGGCAAGGCCGACGGCGTTGCGTTCTTCAACGTTCGCCGCGGCGGCGGTGATCGTCAGCTGTCCGCCGCCCGGCATCGCGTCGCGCGCGTTGATCGACAGGTTGAGCAGCGCGAGTTCGAGCTGGTTGGGATCGACGCGCGCCGAGGGCAGCCCCTCCGGCACCTCGAGCACCACCTTGATCGTCGGGCCGAGCGATCGGCGGATCAGGTCGACCATGCCGTCGATCAGCGCCGCGATATCGACCGCCCTGGGTTGCAGCGCCTGACGTCGGGCGAAGGCGAGCAGCCGCTGGGTCAGCGTCGCCGCCCGCTCGGCGGCCTGCAAGGCGCCACCGATCATGCGCTGGGTGCGCTCGTCGTCCTTGTGCCGCCGCCGCACGAGGTCGAGGCTGCCGACGATCGGGGTCAGCAGATTGTTGAAATCATGCGCGACGCCGCCGGTCAATTGGCCGACCGCGTCCATCTTCTGCGCCTGCGCGAGCTGTGCATCCGCTTCCTTGCGGGTGGTGATATCGGTCACCACGCCGGTCAGCCGGACCGCACGACCGGTATCGTCGAAGCGCAGCCGACCCTTTTTGGTAATCCAGCGCCGGCTGCCGTCCGCACCCTGGATCGCACATTCGACGTCGAAGCTGCCGGTGGTCAGCGCGTCGCGAAACGCCGCCGCCACCTCGTCGCGCTGCACGGGATCGACATGGCCGACCATGCGATCGACCGACCAATTGGGCTGCGGGTCGGTATAGCCGAAGATTTCGTCGTGGCGCAGGCTGCGCTGGATGTCGCCGGTCGCGACGTCGAGGTCCCAGCTGCCCATGCCCGCCGCCTCGAGCGCGAATTCGAGGTTGGTGCGTGCCGCCTCCAGTTCCGCGGTGCGCTGCGCGACGGCGCGCTCCATCGTCTCCGACGCGGCGCGCACCTCATATTGCCGCTTGCGCGCCTTGATCGCGGACCGGATCGCGCCGAGCATCGCCTCGGCGTGCAGCGGCCGTTCGAGCATGACGACGTTGCCGAGATCGCCGACCCGTTCCGATGCAACGGCGGAACGCGGTGCGCGATTGCCGTTGACCAGCATGACGAAGGGCAGGTCGGACCAGGTCGGCTGCGCGGCCACCCATGCCACCAGCGCGGACCGGTCGCCCGCGGCCAGCGCCTCTTCGGTGATCAGCACCGCCGCGACGCCGCGGTCCAGTTCGGCGGCGAGCGTCGGCAGGTCGACGACCACCTCCGCCGTGACGCCGCCGCGGCGAAGCAGGTCGGCCGCCACCGCCGCATCGCGACCGCGCGGCGCCAGGATCAGGACGCGTTCGTCCATCTCAGGCGGCATCGCCGCCGAACGATGCCGCGCCGGTATCGGCCTCGCTCGCCAGCAGCGCCTTGCCCTCGCCCGAGAAGGTCGGCACGCCGGTCAACACGCCCTGGAAATCCTTCAGCGGCTTGCCGAACTGGATGCCGTTCTCGGCGATGCGGAATTCCCGGATCGTCCGTTCATGGCGGGCGGTGCGCGTCTTGATGACCGAGATCGCCTGCCGCACCTCGCCGAAGGCCTCGAAATAGCGCAGCTGGACCGCGGTATCGGCCAGATAGCTCAAATCGACGTCGGCGCGCACGTCGCCCATGATCCCGTGCATGCCCAGGATCAGCAGGGTCACGACGCCGCGCTGGCCGAGGTAGGTGAGCAGTTCGTGCATCTGGAGGATCAGGAACTGCTCGCTCGGCATCGATTGCATATAGGCATTGAGGCTGTCGATCACGATGACGCGCGATTCATCCTCGTTGACAGCGGCGCGAACGGTCCCGGCGAATTCGCCCGGCGACAGCTCCGCAGGGTCGATCGCACGCAGCGTCAGCAGACCGCTGTCGATGAACGGTTGCAAGTCCATGCCCAGCGCCTTCGAACGCGCCAGCAGGGTCGGCAGGCGCTCGTCGAACAGGAAATAGCAGCCACGCTCGCCGCGACGGAGTGCCGCGACCATGCATTGCACCGTCGCCGTGGTCTTGCCGACGCCGGCCGGGCCGGTCAGCAACGTGGCGGTGCCGGGCACCAGGCCGCCGCCGAGCAATGCGTCGAACTCCGCCGATCCGGTGGAGGTGAACCCCAGCGCGGGAACGTCGAGACGGTCGTTGGGCACAAGGCGCGGATAGACGCACAGGCCGCCGCGTTCGATCTCGAAATCGTGATAGCCGCCGCGATAGCGCACGCCGCGCATCTTGACGACGTGCATGCGCCGCCGCTGTGCGCCGAACCCCGACAGCGTCTGTTCCAGCGAGATCACGCCATGCGCGATGCTGTGCAATTGCAGGTCGCCGCCCGACGCGCTCTTGTCGTCGAGCACCAGCACGGTGCACTGGCGGGTCGAGAAATAATGCTTCAGCGCCAGGATCTGGCGACGGTAACGGACCGGGCTCTGCGCGAGCAGGCGCAATTCGGACAGGCTGTCGATGATCACCCGCGCCGGACGCAACGCATCGACCTTGGCCATGATCGCGCGGACGGTCTCGCCCAGCTCGACCTCGCTCGGGTGGAGCAACGTCTGTTCGTGATCGCCGGCGAAGCCGTCGGCGGGCACCATTTCGAAGATCGTGATCGGGTCGAGCGACCAGCCATGGGTCTTCGCCACGGCGCGCAGTTCCACCTCTGTCTCAGCGAGCGTGATGTACAGGCCGCTGTCACCGGCGCGGGCACCCTCCAGCAGAAAGCCCAGGCCCAAGGTGGTCTTGCCGGTTCCGGGCGTGCCCTCGACCAGATACAGCCGTTCCGGCGTCAGCCCGCCATTGAGAACGTCGTCCAGACCGGCAATTCCCGTAGAGGCGTGTTCCGATTGCTGCTGCACCCGTGTTCCCTGAACAAAAAATCCTTGGCGTTGAACCGCTTCTAGCTAGGCATTCCTGTCTAGCCGGTTTACGGCGGACGCGCTACCGGCGCGCGGGGGCGCTGCCGGCGCGCACGGCCGCGAACGGCTCGCCGGCGTTCCACCCCGGCCATGTCGTACTGCCGGCGATCTCGCGGCCCAGCGCGAACGCGACGCTGCCTTCCTGCGCGGCACCGGTCATGTCCCAGCGGGCGTCATATTCGTCGCAGGTCTGATGATAGCAGCGCGCGTTATAGGCGCTGCGCTTCGCCTCGCCCGCGGCCATGCCGCCCGTCACCAGATCGCGGCCGGCGCGGAAATAGACGCCAGGCACGCCCTTGGCCGCAAAGGCGTAATGATCGGATCGATAATACCAGCCGGCCTCCGTATTCTCCTCCGGATCGACGCGCAGCCCCTGCGCTGCGGCAACGCGCGCGAGGTCCGTCTCCAGCGGCGTGCGCCCGACGCCGATCAGCTCCAGATTGCGGGTGCGGCCGAGCACGACATGCGGATCGAGGTTGAACTGCGCCGCGGTCGTTTCCAGCGGCAGTGCCGGGTGATCGGCGTACCAGCTCGCGCCGAGCAGGCCCTTTTCCTCGGCGGTCCAGAGCGCAAACACGATCGATCGGTGCGGGCGCTGCCCTTGCGCGAACGCACGCGCGATCTCCAGCAGGGTTGCGGTGCCGGTGCCGTTGTCGATCGCCCCGTTGCGGATCCGGTCGGCCGGCGGATCGAAGGCGTTCTCGCCATAGGCATCCCAATGTGCGCCATACAGGATGCTCCCGGCAGCGGGATCGGTGCCGGGCAGGATGCCCACGATATTGTGGCTCTCCGCCCGATCCAGCCGAGTGCGGATCGTGGCGGTCAGGTGCGCCCCGGGCACGACCATGCCGGTGAAGTCGGCACGCTGCGCTGCACGCTTGGCGGCGGCATAGGCGATCCCGCCCTGGCGCAGCAGCGCGATGCCGATGTCGTTGCGGAGCGTGCCGCGCAGGCCGAAGGCGGGCGGGATCGTGCCGGTATCTATCGCATAGCCGGGCACCGCATCGCCGTTCGCCAGCTGTAGCCACGGATAGCTGGACGGGAAGGTTTCATGGATTTGCACGAACGCCGCCGCGCCGCGCTTCTGCGCCTCGGTCAGCTTGGTGCGGGCGAGCGGGCTCGACGCGCGTCCGCCGAAGCCCAGATCGCGCCCCGCCTCGACGTCGGGATCGCCGGCCAGCGCCACCACCACCTTGCCGCGCACGTCCAGGCCACGATAGGGATCATAGCCGAGCTCCGGCGCCACCACGCCATAGCCGACGAAGACGATCGCGGCCCGGTCCAGCCGCGTCTCGCCGACGATGCGCGATGTGGCGGCGATCTCGACACCCGGACGCAGCGCGATCGTGCGGCCGCCCAGGTCGAGCGTCATGCTGGCCGCTTCGCGCGTCCAGCGCAGCAGCGGCACGCGCTGGCGATAGCGTTGGTCACCCGCCGGCGTCAGTCCCAGCGCGGCGAAGCGTCGTTCGAGGAAGTCGAGCGTGATAGGCTCGCCCGCCTGTGTCGGACCGCGGCCGTGAAAGCCGTCAGCGCTGATCGTGCGCACATCGGCCTTGATCCGGTCTGCGGATAACAGCGGTTGGCGCGGAGCGGGCGGGCCGGCGGCGGCGAGCAGCAGGACGAGTGGCAGGCAGCGTTTCATGCGCGGCAGGTTGGCGGCCTTTCGTCGCCGGCACAAGCGGTTGCGACGCGGTTCAGCACCCCATCCGGTCGGCGAGTGCGATCAGGCTGTCGGCACGCCAATCCCAATCCTGCGCCTTGGCGGCATCGGGTGCGGGCCGGCCGCCATATTCCATCGGCCGGTCGACATAGGCCGTGCGCAGCCCGCAGGCGCGCGCCGCGGCGAGGTCGCTGTGGTGTGCGGCCACCAGGCACAGTGCGGATGGCGGGATCGACAGCGCTTCGGCGGTGCCGAGATAGGCGCGCGGATCGGGCTTGTAGGCACGCGTGATCTCCGCGCCCATTAACGCGTCCCAGGGCAGGCCGGCGCGGCGTGCCATCGCCAGCATCAGCGCGATGTTGCCGTTGGTCAGCGTCACGATCGGAAAGCGCGCCTTCAGCCGGGTCAGTCCGGCTACCGTGTCGGGCCAGGGGTCGAGCCGGTGCCAGGCGCGGTTCCAATCGTCGAGCAGCGCGGGATCGAGGTGTGCGGGATCGATCCCGCGGTCGCTCAGCGTGGCCTCCAGCATCGCGCGATGCAGCACATCGAGCGTGACGAAGGCACGACCGGAATCGCGATAGCTCGCCATCTCGGCGATGTAGCGCGACCGCCAGGCGTCGGCGAAACCGGCCGCATCGATGGTGCCATGCCCGATCCGATCGAGGAACACGGCGGATTCTCGCGTCACGTTCGTGCGCCAGTCGACCACGGTCCCGAAAACGTCGAACGCGAGCACCGCCGGCCGCCCCCGGGCGCCGTCATCGGCAACGGCATGGGCGTCCACGATGGTCACGTCAGCCGTTCCGCTCCCGCCGCGCGGACGGCGGCAATGTCCGGATAGCCGTTGACCGCCATCAGCAGGTCCGCCTCCGCCAGGATGCAACGCAGGACATGCGCAGCACCCGCCGCGCCATCCAGTGCCAGACCGTAGACATAGGGGCGGCCGATGCCGACGGCGCGCGCGCCGAGCGACAGCGCCTTCACGACGTCGGTGCCGGAACGGATGCCGGAATCGAACAGGACCGGTGTGTCGCCCGCCGCCGCGACGACGGCGGGCAGCATGTCGATAGCCGCGATGCCGCCGTTCGCCTGCCGGCCGCCATGGTTCGAACAATAAATGGCGTCGGCACCGCCATCGATTGCGCGCCGCGCGTCGTCGGGGTGGCAGATACCCTTCAGGATCAGCGGCAGCGTGGTGAGCGAGCGCAGCCAGGCCATGTCGTCCCAGGTGAGGACCTTGCCGAAGGTGCCCATCCACTGACGCACCGCGGCGGCGCCGTCCTCCTCCGGCGGCTTCGCCAGCATCGCGCGGAAGACCGGGTCGCTGAAATAGTTCATCAGCACATGGCCGCGCAGCTGCGGGAAGTTGCCGCTGTTGAGATCGCGCGGCCGCCAGCCCGTAACCCAGGTGTCGAGCGTGACGATGATCCCTTTGTAGCCCGCGGCCTCGGCGCGGCGGACAAGGCTGGCGGCGAGATCGCGATCCTTGGGCGTATAAAGCTGGAAGAATCCCGGCGTGTCGCCCATCGCTTCGGCGACCGCCTCCAGCGGATCGTTCGACAGGGTCGACGCGGTCAGCGGCACGCCGGTATCCGCAGCGGCGCGGGCGGCGGCGATGTCGCCATGGCCGTCCTGCGTGCACAGCCCGGTGACGCCGATCGGCGCCATGAACAGCGGACTGGGCAGGTTGAGCCCGAACAGTTCGACCGACAGGTCGCGTGCCGAACAATCGACCATCATCCGCGGCACCATGCCCCAATGACCGAACGCCTCCGCATTGCGGCGCTGCGTCTGTTCGTCCCCACAACCGCCCTGCACATAGTCGCGCACGAAGCTGGGCATCGCGGCGAGCGCCCGCGCTTCCAGCGTCGGGTGATCGACCGGCACACGCGGGACGACACCGCTCAGCCCCTCGGCATAGATGCGGTTCTGGTAATCGCCGTAATGACCCATGTCCTGCCCCGGCTCAGTCGCGGAAGCCGGGGTCGATCCGGTCGAGCTTGCGCAGCAGGGCCGGCCACGCCAGCTGCTGCGCCAGCATCGCCATGCCCGCGCCGCTCGACTGCTGCTCCACCTTCTCGGCGACGCCCTGGTTGGGGTTGTTCAGGTTCTCGCGGCCTGCGCTCAGCATCATGATCTGCGCTTGGCAGGCACGTTCCAGAAAATACATCCGCATGAACGCCTCGGGCACGCTCGCGCCGACGGTCAGCGTGCCGTGGTTGCGCAGGATCATCGCGTTGCGCGTGCCGAGGTCGGCCACCAGCCGCTCGCGCTCGTCGAGCTCTGTCGCGATCCCCTCGAAGTCGTGATAGGCGACGTCGTGGCCGGCGATCATCGCGGTCTGGGTGTGCGGCAACAGACCCTCGGCCATCGCCGACACGGCCTGCCCCTGCGGCGTATGAAGGTGCAGGACCGCCACCGCGTCCTCGCGCGCGGCATGGATCGCGGAATGGATCACGAAGCCGGCGCGATTGACGGGCGCGGGCGTGTCGCTGACCTTGTTGCCATCGACGTCGATCTTGACCAGCGAGGAAGCGGTGATCTCTTCGAACATCATCGAATACGGGTTGATGAGGAAATGATGCTCGGGGCCGTCGACCCGTGCGGAGAGATGGGTGAAGATCAGATCGTCCCAGCCGTAGAGCGCCACCAGCCGGTACGCCGCCGCCAGATCGACGCGCAACGCCCATTCCGCCTCGGAAACGCCGTCGCGTACGCTCGTACGCTTCAATGCGGTCGCCATCATCGCTTCCTCTCGTCTGCTTGTCGTTGCCGGCAGCATGACACGATCAAAGCGGCGAGAATGTCGCAAAGTTGACAATTGCCATGTCCGGGTGATGATTTCGCATGAACATCGCGGATCGTGCCCTGCTGGATGCCGACAGCTGGTTCGGGCGGCTGCCCGTGGAGCGCCGCGATGCGCTGCTGAGCGAGGCGCGGTCGCGGCCGGTCGCGGCCGGCGGGCTGATCTATGCGACGGGGGATCCGCCCAATGGCCTGTGGGCGGTGTTGTCGGGGCAGGTGCGGTTGAAGGGCTATCCGGCGGCGGGGCATGAATTCCTGGCGCTGATCCTGCGGCCCGGGACATGGTTCGGCGAGGTGTCGACACTGGACGATGGCCCGCGGCCGCACGATGCGACCGCCTTTGGTCCCGCACGCGTTCTGCATGTGCCGATGGCGGCATTCCATCGCCTCTCGGAGCGCTGGCCGGGCCTGTACCTCGACCTCGGCAGGCTTGTGTGTCGACACCAGCGGGTCGCACTCGACTTTATCGCCCAGAGCGTGTCGCTTCCCCTGCCCGCGCGGCTGGCCAGGCTGTTGATGGGGCGGGCAGGGGAGGGCGACGGGCCGCTCCACCTGCGGCAGGAAGAGGTGGCGGTGATGCTGGGCGTGTCGCGCCAGACGCTGAACCGTCATCTGCGCGGGCTGGCACAGCGGGGTGTGCTAAAGCTCGGTTACGGCCGGATCGACGTGATCGATCCGGGGGCGTTGCGCGCATTGGCAACAGGGGAGGGATAGTTGGGGTGACGCTTCGCACGAGCAGGGGTGACTCCTCTGGCGACTCCCACCTTGGCCTCGACCAACATCAGGGCTTGAACGTCAGCGCGTTGAGCAGGGCTGCTTGGCACAGTGAGAGCTGGCACTGGGCGACGACCAGGCCAGTGCGCCTATGATGAGGCGAGACACCGCGCAACTGACCCGCGACAATTCGGCTGGTTAACACCACGAGCGTTAACAAGGAGCGTCAAACGCGCAATCGCACGTCGGTAGCACCGGGGATCGACAGCATCGCTACGATGGCTCGCTTACGACCAAGCGTAAACCGATCATTGCGCAGCGGCCGCTCGACTATTGTAAGCGGCTGGATCGCGCCGGCGATTACCATTGCAGCGCGCTGCTTCGAGTCCCCGTCTTCCAAGGCGGCGCCGCTAGCGTGCCCTCACGGCCAGCATGCCAATTCCGCCGCACAGGGTAAGGGGTGCCAGTATCAGCATCACCATGCTGAAATCGTGCGCCGTTGCCAGCATCCAGGTCAGTGGCGGCCCGAGCAAAGTCGGCAGCGTGTTGGCGAGATTGAGCAGCCCCAAATCGCGGCCCCGATGTCGAGTGCTCGGCAGCAACTGCATGGCAAAGGCGGCCTGAAGGGCGATGAACACGGACGATCCGATCGTATAAACGGCGAATGAAGCCGCCCCGCTCGCCCAATCGTGCGCGAAGGCCATACCGATGAGCCCACCTGCCGCCACAGCCGACGAAAGCAGAAGGAACGGTTTGCGGCGCTGCGACAAGTCCGACAGCCGACCGAGCAGGAGCGCGACCGGCAATGGCAGGATGAAGGCGATCGTCAGCAATTGCCCAATCCGGGCCGGCAATCCGGCGTGCTGATCGGCGCCTATGATACTCTCGAAGTAGTAAAGCAGGTATGATGTCGTAACGACCCCGGCGGTCTGAATGAGCAGGCGCGACGCCCCCGCGATCGCGAGATCTCGGCGCGGAAGGCGCTGCGCGGAAGTGGGAGTTTCGTCCGACCTCTGGACTGCCGCGCCGCGATGGATCAGCAACGGCAGCAGGCAGGCCGTCGCCGCGACCGGCACGATCACCAAACGCATCGTCGGCGGCAGCATTGCCGGGCCGACAATGATTGCGGTCAGCGCCGATGCGATTGGGCTGCCCAGCGATAGCAACCCGCCTGCCGTCCCCTTCTGCGCGTCGGGAACCTCTTCGGACATGATTGCCATCATCGGCGCGAGCACGGCGTTGATCGCGATCTGACACATGACGACTGCGATGACGATCATCGCCGGGCTGGCGGCGGCGGCGATGCCGACATAGCTGAGCGCAAGCGCTGCGAGAGCGCCCGCAATCCAGCGCCGGCGGTCAATACCGGCATCCAGCGACCGGTCGCTCAACCAGCCGAAAAGGATGTTGGACAGACTGGCCACGATGCCCCCGACGACTACGCAGGTCGTGAACACACCGACGCGCGCTGTGCCGCTCAACGCTTCGATCTTGAGTGGCAGCAGCAAGGTGAGCAGCGGCAGATAGGCGATGACACCGCCGACGTTCGCCAGCGCGACGACCAGCAGGAATGCGGGCGAGCGCGACGGGGGCGTGACGGAGGCGACGAGGGGAACGGACATCCACGGCCATCCTGGCCGCGATCTGCACGCACGGCAACTTCCGCTCCGCTTTGCTTATTTCGTGGTAGCCATCTGATCGCTTCTCAGTGGCACAAAAATTTCTGCAGCAGCATGTCGCGCCACCCCAGTATACGCCGGAACGGGTGTCCCATCAGCCAAGTTCAATCAGCGACGTCATGTCTTCCAGCGTGGCGCAGCGTCTGCCGGCAATACGCAGGCCATCATTGAACACCGTCTCTACAAACCATTCGCCCGCTGCTCCGCCATGATGCTCGCCCAACCGGGATGCTATAGCAACCAGCCGTTCGGCCCGCAGAATCAGTACGGCCTCCTCGTCGCCATGGTTGGCTTCTAGGGTTATGGGGGTGAATGTCAGCATCGTCAGGCGGCGTGGAGGTAAATGGGGTCGAAATCGGCGGTTCGGCGCAGGTTTGCCCAGTTGACGATCTGGACGTCGCGGTTGTCGCGGGCGATCATTCCTTCTTCGGCGAGCGCACGCAGCATGCGGTTGACGTGGACCGAGGTGAGGCCGGTCGCGTCGCCGATCTGTTCCTGGCTCATCGGCAGGTCGAAGCGTTCGGGCGAGCCGAGCCCCGCCGCTTCACGCCGCACGGCGAATTCGCAGAGCATGTGCGCGATCCGCGACTTGGCGTCGCGCCGCCCGACGTTGAGCACCCATTCGCGATAGATCGACGCGTCGATCAGCGTGTCGCGCCACAGCGCCTCGGCCACCATCGGTCGGCGGCGCGCGAGATCGCGCAGCGCCCTCGCTGCAATGCGGGCGAAGCGGATGTCGGTGATCGACTGGATATTGTGATCCGCGACGCTGAACAGCAGGTGCTGCAGATCGACGATATCGCCCGCCATGTGGAACGACACGATCTGGCGTCCGCCGTTGCTGGAGAGCTTGTGCCGGCACACATAGCCGTCGAGGATCAGGTAGCAGTCCCCCGCCGAGCCGCGTTCGCGCACCAGATAGCTGTTGTTGCCCGCCTGGCCCACTACGACCGGCAGGTCGCGCACCGCGGCACGGTCCGCATCGTCGAGCGTGCCGAGCCGCTCCAGCTTGCGGATCACCGCGCCGAACACATCATTGTCGTTCGCCTGCATCGTCGTTCGTCCCTCCATCATCCTGGGACGTCGAGCGCCACCGTAATGTAGATTAGGAGCGCAAACGTCGTCGCCCGGAAACCGTTCCGTGGGCATTATGAAGGTTATTCAATCGCGTAGCCGGCTTAATCCGGGTCAGTATCACCGCACAGGAACCCGTCCGGCCCGCACGCCGTTACGTAACGACAACGATCCGACGAAGGAATTCCAGCGTGTTGAGAACGACGCCGCCGTGCGCGCCGCAGGTCACGCCCGACGCGCATCTCGTCCACCTGCTCGCGCTGTTGCAGGCGCGCGGCTATGCCTTCGTCACGCCGACCCCGGCGACCCACGCCCGGGTGATCGCGCGCGCCGATCGGCAGGAGGCGCGCAGCGTCGAGGATGCGATCGGCTGGAGCATGCCGTGGCGCGACGGCACGATCGATCCGGACATCCATGATGCGCTGGCGGCGGCCGGCGTACTGCGCCGCGACGGTGCCATGTGGCGGGCGACGATCCGCATATCGTCGCTGGCCGGTCGCCTGTTCGTGCATTCCGCCTATCCGACCGACGATGCCGATGCGGTGTTCTTCGGCCCCGACAGCTATCGCTTCGCCGACCTGATCGTGCGGGAGCTGCGTAACTGCCCGGCTCGTCCGGGCGCGCAACTGGTCGATATCGGCACCGGTTCGGGCGTCGGTGCCATCGTCGCGGCGAGCGCCTGTCCCGACCTGCGGCTGCGCATGACCGACGTCAATCCGCTGGCGCTGCGCTATGCCCTGATCAACGCCCGCGCAGCGGGGATCGCCGTCGACCTGTACCGCACCGATACGCTGGACGCGGTGCCCGGCGCGATCGACGTTGCGGTGGCCAATCCGCCCTATATCATCGACGGCGATGGGCGGATGTACCGGGACGGCGGCGCGATGCACGGCGCGCAGGTCTCGCTCGACATGGCGGTGATGGCGGCGAAGCGGCTCGCGCCCGCCGGCCGGATGATCCTGTACACCGGCAGCGCGATCGTCCGGGGCGAGGACGCGTTGCACCATGCGCTGATCGAGGCCGCGGCGGTGCATGACTGCACGCTGCGCTATCGCGAGATCGACCCCGACGTGTTCGGCGAGGAACTGGCGCACCCCGCCTATCGCGACGTCGATCGCATCGCCCTAGTCGCCGCCGTGCTGACCCGCGCCGGCTGAGCGCGGCGCACCGGCGAGCCGCAGCACCGCCATGTCGGCGGTGACGTTGCCGACGGTGCGAAACAGGTCGGGGATGGTTTCCACCGCGAGCAGCACGGGCAGCAGTTCGACCGGCACGCCGAGCGCGAGGCACACCGGCCCGATCGTCGCGAAGAACGACACCTGCGCAGGCAATCCGACTGCGGCGAGGCTGACGGCCGCGGCGACCAATGCGCCCAAAGCCACCATGGCGAAGCCCGGTGCGAGCCCGTATAGCGCGGCGAGGTAGAGCGCGACCGCGATGTTGGCCGCGGCACTGGCCGCGCGGAAGATCGACACCGCGAGCGGCAGGACGATGCCCGCGGCATCGCCGTCGACGCCGAGCGCCGGCAGCGCCTTCACCATCGCGGGCAGCGTCGCCAGCGACGATTGCGTGCCGAGCGCGACCAGCTGCGCCGGCAGCGCCGCGCGCGCGAAGCGCAGCGGCGACAGGCGTCCGCCGATACTCGCCACGACATAGGCGAGCACGGCGATCAACAGGCAGGCGGCAGCGACGAGCGCGACATAATGCGCGAGGACGCCGACCGCGCCGGCGCCCGCCCGCACGCCGAGGCCGAGGGCCAGCGCGAAGACGCCGAGCGGGGCGACGAGCAGCACCCATTGCACGATGACGAGCATCGTCGCCGCGGTCGCGCGGAAGAACACGTGCAACGCGCGTTGCAGGTCGGCCTCGACCCGGGTCGCGGCGAACCCGAAGAACAGGGCGAAGACGACGATGGGCACCATCGCGGTGTCGGCGGCGGCCTTGATCGGATTGGCGGGGATGATGCCGGCGATCCAGTCCGTCGCGCCGCCGATGACGGGTGCGACGCCGCCGGGCGCGCGCAGCGCCGTCGCCGCCTGGCCGACCGGCCAGAGATGCAGCAACACACTGGTGCTCGCGGCGGCGGCGAGACATGCGCCGACGAGCAATGCGGCGAACCACAGCAGCGCGCGCAACGCGACGCGATTGCCGCGCGCACCCTGTGCCGCACCGAGGATGCCGGTGACGAGCAGCGAGAAGACGAGCGGCACCACCGTCATCGTCAGCGCGTCGAGCCACAGGCGCCCGATAGGCGCGGTGACCGCCAGCACCGGGCCAGCCCCGGCGCGACCCGCGATCAAGGTGCCGGCGAGCAGGCCCAGCACCAGCCCGACGAGGATGCGCAGCGCCGCGCGGTTCAAGGCCGGCGCCCGCGGCGGCGACGTGTCACTGGTTCGAGCGTCATCATGATCCTTTTCACAAGCGACACGGCATAGACGGGCGGGACGGCGCGCGCCCGAACACAGGTCAACGTGCGGAACGCGGCATTGACCCGCCATCGGACCGCCCGCAGAACCGATGTTCCTTTCGACATCCCAAGGACCTCGATGCATCCGGTTGCGAATTTCGAGCTGATCATCGCGATGTTCCTGGTCGTCGTCGGCCTGCACTACCTCGCGCGGCGGCTCGGCCTGCCGCCGGCGGCGGCATTGCTGGTCGGGGGTGGCGCGCTCGCCTTCCTGCCCGGATTGCCCGATATCGCGATCGATCCCGAACTGGTGCTGGTGCTGTTCCTGCCGCCGCTGCTGATGGACGGCGCGTGGTTCACCGCGCTGGCGCCGTTCCGCCGGCACATGGCGGGCATCCTGTCGCTCGCGGTCGGCGCGGTGTTCTTCAGCGCCGCCGTCGTCGCACTGGTGACCAAGCTGTTGATGCCGACGCTACCCTGGGCGGCCTGCGTCGCGCTGGGCGCGATCCTGTCGCCGCCCGATGCGGTGTCGGCACGCGCGGTGTTGCAGCGGGTGCGGCTGCCGCGCCGGCTGACGACGTTGCTGGAAGGGGAAAGCCTGCTCAACGACGCGGCGGGGCTGGTGCTGTTCCGCTTCGCCGTCGCGGCGGTGCTGACCGGCACGTTCAGCGTCGGCGCGGCGACGGGCAGTTTCCTGCTGCTGGTCGCGGGCGGGATCCTCGTCGGCGGCGTGATCGGTGCGATCTGGGTGACGATGCTCCGCCGGCTGGGCGACGAACATCTGATGATCGTCGCGACCGTGCTGGTCTGCTGGAGCGCCTATATCGTCGGCGAATGGCTGCACGTGTCGGGCGTGATCGCGACGGTGTCGGCCGGGCTGACGTGCGGCTGGTATCAGCACGTCGTCTTCACCGCCAACGTGCGCGTGCGCGCCCATGCCTTCTGGCAGGTGCTCGTCTTTCTGCTGGAAGCGGCGGTGTTCATCCTGATCGGCTTTTCGCTGCGCGCGGTGCTGGCGCGGGTGGGCGGCGCGACGGTGGTCGTCGAAACGATGGCGGAGCCGGTGCTGCTGATCGTCGCGGCGGTGATCGGCGCGCGGTTCGTCTGGATGTACGGTATCGACGGCATGTTGCTGCTGCTGCGGCGGCTGGGCTGGCGGCGCGCCTGTCCGATGGGGCCGCGCGCCGCGCTGGTGATGAGCTGGGCGGGCATGCGCGGCGTGGTGACGCTGGCGGTCGCGCTGTCGCTGCCCGCGGCGATCCCCGGCCGCGACCTGATGCTGGTCACCGCCTTTGCGGTGATCCTGGTGACGGTGCTGGTGCAGGGCACGTCGCTGGGGCTGCTGATCCGCACCGTGCGGCCGGCCGAGGACGCGCGCAGCCTGCCGCCGCTCGACCTGCACGCCGCCGAACAGAAGATGTTCGCGGCGCAGCTGACGGCGGTGGAGCGCAATGCCTATGCCGACGACGGTGCGCTGGTGCATCCGCAATTGCTGCGCCGGTATCGCACCCGCGCCACCGCCGCCGACGCGTTCGACGGCACGGACGAGGAGCGCACCGCGGCGATCGCGAGCCATTTCGACGTGATCATCGCGGCGGTGACCGCGGGCCGGGAGGAACTGGTCCGGCTGCACCGTCAGGGCGAGATCGACGACGAGACGCTGCACGACCTGGAACGCGACCTGGACCTGGAGGAGCTGGCCGCGGCGGCAGCCAAGGGGTGAGCCGTTGCGGCGTTCGCGCCACGCGAGCGCGGACCGGGCGGGTCAGCGGGGGTCGGCGAGGTCCGGAAACAGCGCCTCGACATCGGCGCGCAGATCGTCCGATCCGGCGAGCAGCCCGAACTGGTCGAGCAGCCGCCGGACCAGCGCCGCATTGTGCGGGCCGATGCCGGCCAAGGCCTGCAGGTTCGGCAGCATCGGGTCGGCAAGCCGGTCGGCGAGATCGCCCAGCGTGACATGGCCGCCCGCGATCAGCCGCTTGCGCAATCCGGCGGGCAGGGCCGAGCGGGCGATCCGGAGATCGCGGTCGGATGCCGCCGGATCCTGTCCGCGCAGCCGCGTCGCACCCGCCTTTTCCCGCTTCAGCGTGCGGCGGATCAGGCCGAGCTGCGCCGCGGTGATGCCGAGCTGTCGGCGGATCGCGCGATAGGTCGCGCCCGCCGCGCGCAGCCGCCGCGCGTCTTCCAGATTGACCGTCGCCTGTTCGGCCCGGCTCAGCATGCGGCGCCCGTCGTCATCGCCGCCGCTCCTGCCGCGCGGCGCGGGTGCGGTCCAGAGGCTATGGCGCGAGCGATGCCAGGCTGGCGGCCAGTTCGTCCTTGCGGAACGGTTTGGTGAGCCGTGGCAGGCCGGCGGCGATTCCCTCGCTCTCGGCATAGCCCGACACCAGCAGCACCGGCGTGCCGGGCCGGGCGGCGATCACCACGCGCGCCAGGTCGGTGCCGTTCATCCCCGGCATCAGGTGATCGGTGACCAGCAGGTCGAACGGTTCGCCCGCGTGCATCAGCCCGAGCGCCGCTTCGGCGCAATCCGCCTCGACCACGCGATAGCCGAGATCGACCAGCATGTCGGCGGTGCTCATCCGCACCAGTTCCTCGTCATCGACGAGCAGCGCGGTGCCATGGCTCGCGGGTACGGCCGCCGTGTCGCGCACGACATCGGCGGCGTCGGGCGCGACGCTGCTGCGCGGCAGCCACAATTCGATGTTGGTGCCAAGGCCGGGGCGGCTCTGGATCGTCAGCGCGCCGCCCAGCTGCGAGGCGAGGCCGTGCACCATCGACAGGCCGAGCCCGGTGCCCTTGCCGATCCCCTTGGTCGAGAAGAACGGTTCGACCGCGCGGGCGAGCGTGGCGTCGTCCATGCCGGCGCCGGTGTCGGCGACCGACAGGCGGATGTAATGGCCGGGCCGCAGCGGCGCCGGGTGGCCGGGCGTGACCGATTCGGCGCTGGCCGAAATGCGCAGCGTGCCGCCGTCGGGCATCGCATCGCGCGCGTTCACCGCCAGGTTGAGGATCGCCATTTCGAGCTGGTTGGCGTCGGCGCGGGCGGCGGGCAGATCGTCGGGCGCCTCGACCGCGACCTTGATCTGCGGTCCGGTGGTGCTCGCGACCAGTTCGCCCATGCCGGTGACCAGCCGGGCGACGTCGACCGGCACGACCTGCAACGGCTGGCGCCGGGCGAAGGCGAGCAGGCGCTGGACCAGCGTCTTGGCGCGTTCGGCGGATTGCGCGGCGCCGGCGATCAGCCGCTGTTCGCGTTCGTTGCCGATCCCCTTGCGCAGCAGCATGTCGAGGCTGCCGACGATCGGCGTCAGCAGGTTGTTGAAATCATGCGCGACGCCGCCGGTCAGCTGGCCCATCGCCTCCATCTTCTGGGACTGGCGCAGCGCCTCCTGCGCTTCCTCGCGTTCGGCGATGGCGGTGGCGATCCGCGCTTCCAGCGTGACGTTGAGTTCGCGCAGCGCCTCCTCGGCGTCCTTGCGCGCGGTGATCTCCACGGCGGTGCCGGCGATGCGGAGGCAGCGGCCATCGGCGTCGAACACGCCGCGCCCCTTGGCGGCGACCCAGCGGACCAGGCCGTCCTCGGCACCGATGGTGCGGTATTCGACGTCGTAGAGCGCGCGCAACGCCGGATCGGACGCGGCGGCATAAGCGGCGATCGTCGCTTCGCGATCGGTGGGATGCAGGCCGTCGTAGAAGGATTGCAGCGTGACCGGCACATGCGCGGAGATGCCGAACATCGCCTTGGTGCGCGGCGGCCAGATCATCGTGTCGGTGAGCAGATCGACGTCCCAGAAGCCGACATCGGCATTGTCGACCGCCAGGCGCAGGCGTTCCTCGCTCTCGCGCAGCCGCGCCTCCGCACCGACGCGCTCGACATGCGCCCAGCAGCGTTCGACCACCTCGCGGATCAGCGCGATCTCGGCCGCGGTCCAGTCGCGCGGATGGGCCTGGTGCACCGCCATCATCGCGGTCAGCCGATCGTCCTTGATCAGCGGGCAACAGACGATCGCGTCGATGCCGATCGCCCGGAACATCTCGCGTCCCTCGCCCTCGTCCAGTTCGCGCGGGACGTCGCGGACCACCAACGTGCGGCCGGCGCGCATCTCCGCCGCCGCGCGCGGGCCGAACAGGTCGAGGCTGTAGGCGCCGGCCGAGCTTTCGATCCCCGGCGCGGTGAAATCGCTGCGGATCCAGAAGCGGTCGGTGTCGGGCGCGACATCGGCATAGGCGCAGCGCGAGGCGCCGAGCCGCTGACCGAGCATCTCGGCGGCGGCGCCCATCGCCTGCATCGCATCGCCCGCGCGGAACAGGCGATCCTCCAGCGCGCCGAAGAAGCGCAGCCGCGCCTCGCTGTCGCGCAGCGCCGCCTCGGCCTCATGCTCGCCCGTGCGGTCGCGGAAGATCTTGACGTAGCCGCCGTGGTCCATCGCCAGCGGCATCATCAGGCCCGATCCCCAGAAGGTCGTGCCATCGCCGCGCAGGTGCCAGCGTTCGTTGATCGACCGGCCGTCGCTGCGCGCGCGCTCCATCTCGCGCTCCAGCACGCCGATCGCGCGATCGTCGTCGCTGTAGAAGAAATCGCCGGGGCGGCCGATCGCGTGCGCGGCGTCGTGGCCGACGATCCGCGCGGCGCCGCTGTTCCAGCTGGTCACGAACCCCTGCGCGTCGAAGGTGACGATGGCGAAATCCTCGGCGCCCTCGACGATCTGGCGATAGCGCGCCTCGCTGCGCCGGATGCGCGTTTCGGCATGCGATCGATCGATGACGAGGCCGGCGGTGCGCGCGACGAAATCCGCGATCTCGAGATGCGCGGGCGTCGGTTCGCTGACGACGCGGTGGTACATCGCGAAGGTGCCGAGGATCGCGCCCTGCAGCGAGCGGATCGGCATCGACCAGCAGGATTGCAGGCCGTGGTCGCGCGCCAGATCGCGGAAGCGGTCCCACAGCGGGTCGGTGCCGATGTCGGAGACGTAGACCGGTTCGCCCCGGTAGGCGGCCGCGCCGCACGACCCCGCCATCGGCCCGATCGCGATGCCGTGGATCGCCTGGTTGTACGCATCGGGCAGGCTGGGCGCCGCGCCGTGGAGCAGCCGGGTGCCGGTGTCGTCGAGCAGCATGATCGAGGCCAGCACGCCGGTGCTCGACAGCTGTTCGACGGTCGCGACGATGGCGTCGAGCGTGACGTCGAGCGGCGCGTCGTTGATCGCGAGTTCCAGCACCTGGTTCTGCGCCTGGCCGAGCGCCGCGGCACGGTCGCGCGCCTTTTCCGCGCGGGCGCGTTCGAACGACGAGGCGAGGCGCGCGCCGACGTCTTCGGCGAGCGTGATGTCGGCCGCGCTCCATTCGCGGGGATCGGGATGGTGCAGGAACAGCACCGCGGCGGTGCGTCCGCCGCGGACCAGCGGCAGGTCGAGCAGCGCCCGGATGCCGACCGCGTCATAGGCGGCGACGACCGCGGGAGCGTTCGTGCGGGGATCGTGGTGCACGTCGGCGACCGCGGCGACGCGGCCGGCATTCAGCGCGCCGGCGAATTCGGGACCGAAATCCTCCATGCGCCAGGTGCCGGTGACGCTCGCCAGCCGGCCGTCGCTCCAGTCGCGCTGGATCAGGACATGCTGCTGCGCCGCGTCGATTTCGCCGAAGCCGACCTGCGCCACGCCCAGGTGTCGGCCGAGCGCCGCCGCCGCGACTTCGATCATCGCGATCGGATCGTCGAGATCGCGCAGACGCGCCTCGAGCGCGGTCAGAAAGGCCTGGCGCCGTTCGGCGAGCACGCGCGCGGTGGTTTCGACGACGATCGCGAACACGCCCGCGGGTTGCCCGGCATCGTCGAGCACCGGCGAATAATCGAGGTTCATGAACACCTGTTCGGGGCGGCCACCCCGGTACAGCGTCAGTTCCTGATCCCGATAGACGAGCGTCTGTCCGCCGAGCCCGACCCGCATGACATGGTCGTTGAAGGCCGCGACCTCCGGCCAGCCTTCGCGAACCTTGGCGCCGAGCAGCGCCGGATGCCGGCCGCCGGCGATCGTCGCATAAGCATCGTTGTAGAGCATGACGCCGTCTTCGCCCCACAGCATGGCGACCGGGACGGGCGAACGCAGCAACAGGGCGGTGGCGGTGCGCAGGCACGACGGCCAGCCATGGATGGGACCGAGCGCGGTGGCGGCCCAATCGTGCGCCGCGATCAGGCGGCCGCATTCGCCACCCTGCGTCAGGCTGTCGTGGTAACCACGCTCTCCCAATTCCACCACGCGCATTCCCCCCGCCGACAGGGTGTAAACCCTTGTTCTGCCATTGGATAGTGGATCGTTGCGGCTTCGTCACCGAAGAAGGTCGGCAGCGTTCCAGTGGCGGCGCCCGATCTGCCGTATCCCAGCTACCATGCGCAAATAACACGGTTTTAACTAACACACGCTAGTATGTTCCGATCAGTCAGGACTCCGCTTCGGGAACCGCCATTGTCGCTTCGCCAGACCGTCACGCATGCGGCCCGTATTTCGGGCGAACTCGGTATTCGCACGCTGGACCTCCAGGCGGACATCGCCGCGCTGTCGCAGCGTGTCACCGAGCAGGCGCAGACCATCGAGCGGGTCGAGTTGCAGACCAATCGGCTGGCCGACGAAGTCGGCAACGTCGCCGAAGCGGCCGAGGACGCGCGCAACAACACGGCGGGCGCGCATGCGGTGATCGAGGATTCCAACATCCAGATCGCCGCGGCGACGACCGATGTCGTCGAACTGATCGCGCAGGTGACGCGCATCCACGAAGGGCTGGGCGCCTTCACCTCCGCCCTGGCGGAGGTGGGGCAGGTGACCGCCACGATCAACGCGATCGCCAAACAGACCAACCTGCTGGCGCTCAACGCCACGATCGAGGCGGCGCGAGCGGGCGAGGCGGGACGCGGGTTCGCGGTCGTCGCCGCCGAGGTGAAGAAACTCGCCACCGAAACGGCGGTGGCGACGACGCGCATCAACACGTCGATCGGTGCGCTGACCGGTGAAGCGGACATGATGCTGGGCCGGGTCGACGCGGGCGTGGCCAAGGCGCAATCGGCGCATCGCGGCACCAAGGATATCGAGACGCTGGTCGATCGGCTGGGCGGTCTGATGGACGGTCTCGCCCGGAACAGCCGGACGGTGGCCGACAGCATCGGATCGATGGTGGTGGCGATGGGCGAAGTGGGAGCCGGCCTGTCCGCGCTGTCCAGCACGTCGTCCGACAATGCGCAGGGCCTGCACCAGTTGTCCGAACGCGTGCTGGAGGTCAGCGCCGACACCAACGGGTTGTTGCAGATGCTCGCCGAAAGCGATGCGGACATTCCCGACCGGCCCTATATCCGCTTCGGGCTCGACGTCGCCGCGGCGATGTCGCAGGGGCTGGAGCAGGCGATCCGGTCCGGCGAGATCGATCGCGACACGATCCTGTCGCAACATTACACCCCGGTGGAGGGCAGCGACCCGCCGCTGTTCACGCATCCCGCCATGGCGCTGCTGACGCGCCTGGCGCGCCCGCTACAGGAAGCGGCCCGCGCGTTGCCGGGGTTCTTCGGGATGAGCTTCACCGATCGCCATTGCTTCGGCGCGGTGGCGATGCCCGAACGGTCGCAGCCGCAGCGCGCGGGCGATCCGGCATGGAACAGCGAGCATGCACGGGCCGGCATGATCTTTCACTTCCCCGAAACGGCCGCGCAGGTGCGTACCGAAGAGCCGTTCTGCCTGAAGGCGTATCGCCGGCCGGTGTCGGGCGGCGGCGTCGTCCTGCTGAAGCAGGTCATCGCGTCGATCCACATCGACGGGCGACACTGGGGCGTGCTGCAACTCGCCTACGAGAACCAGGGCTGACACCGGCCAATGTCACGACACCCGCGCCGCGACGGGCGCGGGAGCATGACGCGGGCCGCTAGCCGTTGGCGCCGCCGTCGGAGTCCGGCGCCAGCTCGATCGCGACATCGTCGCCTCGGCGATGGCGCACCGCCCAATAGGCGATCAGCGACGCTGCGGCGGCGATCCCGGCCTTGGTCGCGAAGCCGCGTTTGTTGTGCCGCCATTCCGCGCGCATGCCCATTTCACCGGGAATGTTGGGGATATGCCCCTGCGCCAGATCCTGGACGACGCCCTCGACCACGTTGATGCGATCGGCGCCCATCAGCATCAGCCAATGCCACCAGTCGGATTCGCTGCGCCGGAAGGCGTAGCGGCGGATCGCACCGCTGAGCCCGCTGGGCGGGGTGGAGGTGCCGACGACCGCCGGCAGCCGGTTGTGTTCGATCGATCGCAGGATCTCGACATCGGGTCGCTGTTCGGCCGGACGCGTCCAGTCGAGGCCGCGCGAGCGCTGGTCCTCGACGTGCCGCATCGGATAGGTCGGATTGTTCGCCGCATCCGCATCCACGCCCCAGCCGGGGATCGTCGCAGTGTCGAGCGGAACCCGGGCCGCCGTCAAATGGGTCATCGCCGTTCCTTCCGTCATGCGCCGTTCGGCAGCAGCACCGGCTTGATGCAGCCGTCGAGCTTCGCCGAGAACAGATGATAGGCGTCCGCGATGTCGGTGAGCGGCACGCGGTGGGTGATCATCGCCTTGGGGTTGATGTGCCCGGCCTTGATATGGTCGATCAGCCGCGGCAGCAGCCGCTTCACCGACGCCTGGTTGGCGCGGATCGTGATCCCCTTGTTCACGACGTTGCCGATCGGGACCATGTTGCCGGTCGGGCCATAGACGCCGACGATCGAGACGATCCCGCCCTTTTTCACCGAATTGATCGCCCAATGCAGCGCGATGGCGTTGCCCGCCTCCAGCTTCAGCTTGGTGCCGAACACATATTGCAGCGCATTGCCCGCCGCATCGCCGCCGACCGCATCGATGCAGACGTCCGCGCCGAGGCTGTCGGTCTGTTTCTTGAGGAACACGACGACGTCGTCGATCTCGCGGAAATTATAGACTTCGGCGGGCGCGAAGGTGCGGCCGAATTCGAGTCGATAGTCGAGATGATCGATGACGATCACGCGCCCGGCACCGAACAGCCACGCCGAGCGCGCCGCCATCAGCCCGACCGGGCCCGCGCCGAACACGACCACGGTGTCGCCGGGCCGGATGCCGCCCATCTCGGCCGCCTGATAGCCGGTCGGCACCACGTCGGTGAGCAGCACGGCGTCGTCGGGGTCCATCCAGTCGGGGATCACCATCGGCCCGACGTCGGCATAGGGCACGCGCACATATTGCGCCTGACCGCCGTCATAGCCGCCCGCGGTGTGCGAATAGCCGAAGATGCCGCCGACCGCGGTCGCCTGCGCATTGGATTCGTGGCAATTGCCGAACAGCCCCTGCTGGCAGAAATGGCATTTGCCGCAGGCGATGTTGAACGGCACCAGCACGTGGTCGCCGGGTTTCAGAATGCGCACCTCCGGCCCGACCTGTTCGACGATGCCGCAGAATTCATGGCCGAAGGTCATGCCGATCCGCGTGTCGGGCACCATGCCGTGATACAGATGCAGGTCCGACCCGCAGATGCACGAGCGGGTCACCCGGACGATCGCATCCTCGGGGTGTTCGATCCGCGGCATCGGTTTCTCGTCCGCGCGGACCCGATACGGACCCCGATAATTCATCGCCAGCATCTTGGGCTCCCTCGTCCACCGGTGCCGGCGCATCGCCGTGGTCCACCGGATCACCGCCGCCATTACGTGCTTACCGCGGGCATAGTTCCTGCAATTACCGTGGGTTAGGATGTTTTTGCGGGCGGGGTGAACACGATGCGAGGGAACCGTCGCCGCGGCGGGTCGTACTCACATCGATGGCCCGATCACGCGGGCGACGAGGAAGCGCCGATGGCAACGCATGTGGGACATTATCCCTGGTCACCGATGAGGGTGGCGGGGCACCCGATCTATCCCGTTCTGTTGCCCATCCCGATCCTGTGCTTCGTCGGCGCACTGATCACCGACATCGTCTATGCCGGTGCGCCCGACATGATGTGGCTGGATTTTTCGTCGTGGTTGCTGCTGGCGGGCCTGATCGCGGGCGGGGTCGCGGGGGTGGTGCTCATCGTCGAGATGGTGCGCGCGCGCCGGGTCGCGATCGGCGCGCTGCGGCTGCATTTCGTGCTGCTGCTGTCGGCCTGGATCGTCGAGGTGTTCAATTCCTTCATCCACGCGCGTGACGGCTTTACCGCCGTGGTGCCGACCGGGCTCGCCCTGTCGATACTGGCGGTGGTGCTGTGCCTCGCCGGCGGATGGGCGTGGCGTTCGGCGACGCCGATGACGGGAGCCGTACGATGAAGCGTGTGATGCTTTCCGCCGCGGCGCTGTTGCCGCTCGCCGCCTGCGGCAGTGGCCAGGACGTCGATCCGAACAGCCAATATGGCGCGCATCCGACGCTGCCCGCGCCGCACGAACAGCTGATCGCCGATGTCGGCGTCTTCCCGGTCGTCGGTTGGGCGGCGGGCGAACATCCCACCGTACCGGCGGGCTTCCGCATCGACGCGCTCGCGACCGGATTGTCCAATCCGCGCAACGTGCTGGCGCTGCCGAACGGCGACGTGCTGATCGTCGAATCGCGCAACAACGCGAGCGAGCCGGTGCAGCGGCCCAAGGATCCGATCCGCGACTGGATCATGGCGCGGGCGCATTCGCAGACCAAGAGCGGCGAAACGTCCGCGGCGAGCAATCGCATCACCTTGGTGCGCGACGCGGACGGCGACGGAAAGCCCGAAACGCGATCGGTGCTGGTCGATCACCTCAACGCGCCGTTCGGCGTCGCGGTCGCGGGCGGGCGGCTGTACGTCGCCAACACCGATGCGATCGTCGCCTATCCCTTCACGCCGGGCGAGACGCGGATCACGGCGCCGGGCGTCAAGATCACCGACCTGCCGGCGGGCCCGATCAACCACCATTGGACCAAGAGCCTGACCGCCAATGCGGACGGATCGCGCCTGTACGTCGGCGTCGGATCGAACAGCAACGCGATGGAACGCGGGCCGGAGGCGGAGACGCGGCGCGCGGCGGTGCTGGAGGTCGATCCCGCGACGGGCGCGTCCCGGGTGTTCGCCAGCGGATTGCGCAATCCGAACGGGCTGACCTTCTACCCCGGCACCAACACGCTGTACGCCGTGGTCAACGAACGCGACGAACTCGGCCCCAATCTGGTGCCCGATTACATGACGTCGGTGCGGCCGGGCGCCTTCTATGGCTGGCCGTACAGCTATTACGGGCAGCACGTCGATCCACGCGTAAAGCCGCAGCGCGCCGATCTGGTCGCGCGGGCGATCCCGCCGGATTACGCGCTGGGCTCGCACGTCGCGGCGCTGGGGCTCGCCTTCTACACCGGCGCGAGCTTCCCCGGCGCGTATCGCGGCGGCGCCTTCGTCGGCGAACACGGCAGCTGGAACCGCAACGATCCGCACGGCTACAAGGTCGCGTTCATCGGCTTCCAGGGCGGGCGGCCGGTCGGCGCGCCGCAGGACTTCGTCAGCGGGTTCCTGAAGGACGGAAAGGCGCATGGCCGCCCCGTCGGCGTCGCGGTCGACCGGACGGGCGCTTTGATCGTGGCGGACGACGTCGGCAATACGGTGTGGCGCGTCAGCTATGTCGGGGGCGGTGCGGCGCGGTAGGCAAGCCGCTGTCTTTGCTTGGAATGATGGTTTTCACGCGTGGCGTCGGCGGCTAAGCGCGCGGGCGTGTCCTTCCCTGTCGATCCCGCCCGGCCCGCCGCGCGCCGCATCCGCGTCGCGTCCGATGCGCCGTATTTCGTCACCGAGGACGGCGCGGCGTGGACGCCGATCGGGCATAACGATGCGGTGACCTGGCCCGAGCTGTCGCCGCTGTTCCGGCGTCGCGATCCGGACGCGGTGGAGCGGCACCTGATCCGGCTGCGCGACCATGGCGTCACGTGCATCCGGCTGATGCTGGAATATTGCCATGGCGAGCATCGCTACCTCGAGCGGCCGGCGGGGCGGTTCGTGCCCAACATGGTGCGCTTCTGGGACGACCTGTTCGCGATGCTGGAGCGCGTCGGCCTGCACGTGCTGCTGACGCCGTACGACACGTTCTTCATGTGGATCCGCTGGCGGCACCATCCCTATAATCGCGCGAACGGCGGGCCGTGCGCGCGGCGGCGCGACTGGCTGACCGATCCGGCGATGCGCGCCGCGATCAAGCGCCGCCTCGCATTCGCCAGCGACCGCTGGGGCGCGAGCCCGGCGCTGTTCGCCTGGGACATCTGGAACGAGATCCACCCGGCGCACGGCGGCGACGATCCCGCGACCGCCGCGCCGTTCGTCGACGACGTCGCGACCTGGCTGCGCGGATATGAGGTCGCGCGGTATGGCCGCGCCAACCTGCAGACGGTGTCGGTGTTCGGGCCGCAGCTGATCGACCATCCGGTGCTGGGCGAGGCGATCTTCCGCCATCCCGCGCTCGATTTCGCCAACACGCACCTTTACGAACACGGGACGATCGACGCGCCGCGCGACACGGTGGCGCCGGCGCTGGCGGTGGCGCGGCTGATGCGGACCGCGGTGACGGAGGCGGGGCGGGAGCGGCCGGTCTTCGATTCCGAACATGGCCCGATCCACAGCTTCAAGGACCGCAAGCGGACGCTGCCCGCCGCGTTCGACGACGAATATTTCCGCCATATCCAATGGGCGCATTTGGCGAGCGGCGGTGCGGGCGGCGGCATGCGCTGGCCCAACCGCCATCCGCACGTGCTGACGCCGGGGATGCGCGAGGCGCAGCGGAGCCTGTCGCGATTCCTGCCGCTGATCGACTGGCCGCGCTTTCGCCGTCGCAACCTGTCGGCCGAGATGCGCTGCGACGATGCGGGGATCGCGGTCACCGGCTGCGGCGACGACGCGCAGGCGGTGGCATGGCTGGTGCGCACCGACAGCCGTGCCGCGGACGGGACCATCGCGGCGCGCGCGGGCACCGCGCCGGTGACGCTGCGGGTCCCGGGCCTTGCCGATGGTCGCTACGCGGTCACCGGCTTCGACACGCGCACCGGGGTCGCCGCCGCGGCCGTCCATGCGGTCGCGGCGGCGGGGATGCTGGAGGTGCCGGTGGCGCCGGTCGACAGCGACCGCGCGGTCGCGGTGCGGCGGCTGTCGACGGGCTGACGCGGCGGCTCAGCCGCCCGATTGCTTGCGCCATTTGGCATAAGCGGACGCGACGCCGGTGCCCGAGGTGTTGAACCAGGCATAGCCGTTGCGGCGTTCCAGGCTGATCGCGTTGACGTCGTCGTGGATCGAGCGGTCGCGGTCGCCGAAGATCGGCTTTTGCGTCGCGGGATCGTAGAAGCGCGCCCACAGCGGCTTGGCACCGGCTTCGGCGACCAGACGGCGGCCGTCCGGTTCCTTGCCGGTCCACGCGACGTTGTGGAGCGCATGGGCGGCGAACCACGCCGCGCCCGCATCGATCGCCCGGCGCATCGCCGGCGATGGATCGGGCTGCTTCATCAGGAAGCGCAGTGCGACCGCGCTTTCGCCGGTCGCCAGCGCGATCGGTTCGAAGTTGCGCGCGCCGACCGGCTGGCGGGTGAGCGGATCATATTGCTGCGCCCAGATCGTCGGCTGGCCGCCGACCCGCACCTGCATGTCGAGCAGCGCCGCGATCGAACGCGCCGCCATCGCCGCCGCGGCGGTACGCACGCCGGCGGGGACGAAGGCGTAATCGCCCTGTCCCGCGGCGGTGCGTTGCAAGAGGTCGGTCGCCTCGATCATATTGTCGTCGTTGAGGGTGAGCGCGTCGTGATAGCCGCCCTGCAACGGATAGACCTGCGGCCAGCCGCCACCGGGGAATTCGGCGGCCATCAGATAATGGATGCCGTTGAAGAAGGCGGCGCGATACTTTTCCCCCGCCGCGCCGGGCCGCGCGGCCTGCGCGCGCGCCAGGAACGCCATTTCGGTGGTGGTCGCGTCATTGTCGAGCGTGCCGACGAAGCTCCAGCCGCCGGCCAGATCGGCGGGCGCATTGGCGCGCGCCTTGGTATCGAAGGGCAGGTACATCTGGCCGCGCACGCGCGGCGGCGCGGTGCGGTCCTGGTTCTTGCCCCAGCCGCCCGCGGGCGTCTGGAAACTGACGATATTGTCGGCGATCACGCGCGCTTCGTCGGTGGCATACCAGGCGGCGTCGCGGTCGAGCGGGATGCCGTGCGCGGTCTTCGCCTCGGGCGGCGGCGCGGGGACGGTGGCGAGGCCGGCGCGTTCCGCGGCGAGCGCGGCCTTGTCACGCGCCATCGCCGTCGCCGAGCGGGCGATATAGGCCTGCCACGCCGCGCGGGACGGAGCGGGCAGCACCGACAGGCGATCCAGGGTAAGCGCTGGAGGCGTCGTCATGTGACCGATGACCGCGGCGGCCGCGGGCGCGCCGATCATGGCCAAGCCCATCAGGAACATCGTCTTTCGGCGCATGGGCGCATCCTTTCCATCATCGTGCCGCGATTCGGCCGGCGTCGTCGCGCCGTTATGACACCGGTAGCAATAACCGCTTGCAGGATGCAATGAAGCGCAGCACGCTGAGTCCAGATTACAGTTCGGCAGAGCCGGCGAAGGAGGGGGATGTGTCGCGATCGCAGGGACTTGGGCCACAGATGGCGTGGCCGCGTCGCGCCCTGTTGCGCGCCGGCGCGGCGGTGGCAGGCACGCTGGCCCTCGACCTCACGCTGTCGCAAGCCGCCGGTGCCGCGCGGGCGACGGATGCGCGCGTGATCCGGGTGAAGGCGGGCGACCGCGTGGCGGCCGCCCTTGCGCGCGCCGCGACGATGCCCGCGCCGGTCACCATCCTGATCGCGCCCGGCGTCTATCGCGAGAAGCTGCACGTCGCGGTGCGGGGCGTGACGCTGGCGGCGAGCGCGCCCGGCGTGGTGATCGTCAACGGCGACGCGGCGGGACATATCGCGCCCGACGGACGCAAATGGGGCACCGGCCGCACCGCGACGATCACCGTCGAGGCGCCGCGCGTGACGCTGCGCGGCCTGACCATCCGCAACGATTTCGACTATATCGCCGACCGGATCAGCCAGGCGAGCGGGGGCAGTCAGGCGGTGGCCCTGTCGATCGCGCGCGGCGCCGATGGCGCGATGATCGATCGTTGCGTGATCGAAGGCTATCAGGACACGCTGTACGTCTCTGCCATGGCGCTGGTCGACCGCTGCCGCATCGTCGGCGGTGTCGATTTCATCTTCGGCGGGGCCGCCGCGCTGTTCCGTGGGTGCGAGATCGTCACGCGCTTCGTCCCCGATGCGCCGGAATCGGGCTATGTCGCCGCGCCGAGCACGCTGGCGGCACAGCGGTTCGGGCTGGTGTTCGACCGCTGTCGCCTGACGCGCGAGGCGGGCGTGCCGGACCGTTCGACGTGGCTGGGGCGGCCGTGGCGCGCGGGGGGCAATATGGCGATACTGGGAACCGCGGCGTATCTGCGCTGCACGCTGGACGCGCATATCAAGCGCGAAGGGTGGACGGCGATGCACTTCGCGGACCCTTCGGGCGTCGAGCGCATGTTGCAGCCCGAGGAGGCGCGCCTGTTCGAATGGCGGTCGAGCGGTCCCGGTGCGGGGAGCGCCAGCGTGACGCGGCGCATGCTGAGCGATGCGGAGGCGGCGGCCTATACGAAGGATGCCATCCTGCACGGCTGGCCCGACATCGACGACACGGCGGAAAGGAACGGCGCATGACCGAGATCAACCGACGCGACGCCTTCGCGCTGGCGCTGGCCGGCGGCGCGGGGCTGGTTCCGCAGGCGGGGACGGCCGCCACGCCGCCTGCCTGCACGCCGCGGTTCGACGACGGATGGGCGCGCGGCCATGATGGCCAGCGGATCGCCGATCTGGGTGACGGGCGTTTCCTCAACCCGCTGATCGCAGGCGACCGGCCCGATCCCGCCATCCTGAAGGACGGCGAGGATTATTACATGACGTTTTCCAGCTTCGACAGCTATCCGGGGCTGACGATCTGGCACAGCCGCGATCTGGTGAACTGGCGCCCGCGCACCGCCGCGCTGACCCGCAACATCGGTTCGGTCTGGGCGGTCAGCCTCGAAAAGCACGAGGGGCGCTATTTCCTGTACATCCCGGTGAAGGCGAGCCCGAACGACATCTACGTCATCCACGCCGACCATATCGACGGGCCGTGGTCGGACCCGGTCAGCCTGGGGCTGCACAGCCATATCGATCCGTGCCATGCGGTCGGCGAGGACGGATCCCGCTGGCTGTTCCTGTCGGGCGGCGACCGCATCCGCCTGTCCGCCGACGGCCTGTCGACGGTCGGCGCGGTCGAGCATGTCTATGACCCGTGGCGCTATCCGGACGATTGGGATGTCGAAGGGTTCAGCCCGGAGGGGCCGAAGATCCATCGGCGCGGCGACTGGTTCTACATGATCACCGCGGTCGGCGGCACCGCCGGCCCGCCGACCGGGCATATGGTGATCGTCGCGCGGTCGCGATCGATCCACGGGCCCTGGGTCAACGATCCCGGCAATCCGATCGTGCGCACGGTATCGACCGACGAGAAATGGTGGTCGCGCGGCCATGCCAGCCTGGTCGAGGCGCCCGATGGCGGCTGGTGGTCGGTCTATCACGGTTACGAGAACGGGTTCTGGACGCTGGGGCGGCAGGTGCTGCTCGACCCGGTGCGCTGGACCGCGGACGGCTGGTTCCGGATGACCGGCGGCGACCTGTCGCACCCGTTGCCCAAGCCGAAGGGCGGCCGGAAGGGACCACACGGGCAGTCGCTGTCCGACGATTTCACGGGGCCGCTTGCCCTCGGGGCCAAGTGGAATTTCTTTCGCCCCGGCCCCGCCGAGCGCGACCGGGTGCGCGTCGAGGCGCGCGCATTGGTGCTGAAGGCGAGCGGGACGGCACCGGTCGATTCCGCGCCGCTGCTGCTGATCGCGGGGGATCAGGCCTATGAATTCCAGTGCGATGTCGAGATCGCGCCGGGCGGCACCGCCGGGCTCGTCCTGTTCTACGACGACAAGCTGTATTGCGGATTGGGCTTCGACGAGACGCGTTTCGTCACGCATCAATATGGCATCGAGCGCGGTCGCCCCGCCAATCCGCACGGGCGACGCATGACGATCCGCATCGCCAACACGCGCCATATCGTCGCGATCCACACCTCGGGCGACGGCGGCCGGACGTGGCGGCGCTTCGATCGCGGCATGGAGGTGTCGGGCTATCATCACAATGTGCGTGGCGGCTTCCTGATGCTGCGGCCCGGCCTCTATTCGGCGGGGGCCGGGGAGGCCCGGTTCCGGGATTTCCGCTTCCGCGCGCTGTAGAGCGGAGCGCGCACGGCGGGGGTGATGCGGATCGACGCATCGGCTACGGCGGCGACATGCTGACCGATATCGCGATCTCGCGCGCCGCAACCCTTCGCCCCATCGCCGACGTCGCGGCGGGCATCGGCATTCCCGAAGCGGCGCTGGAACCCTATGGCCGCACCAAGGCGAAGATCGACGTGTCGGCGCTGCCGACGCGCGAAGGCCCACGCGGCAAGCTGATCCTCGTCACCGCGATCAACCCGACGCCGGCGGGCGAGGGCAAGACGACGACATCCGTCGGGCTGGCCGATGCGCTGAACCGGACGGGACGGCGGGCGATGCTGGCGCTGCGCGAACCGTCGCTGGGCCCGTGCTTCGGCACCAAGGGCGGGGCGACCGGTGGCGGCTATGCGCAGGTGGTGCCGATGGAGGACATCAACCTGCATTTCACCGGCGACTTCCACGCGATCACCTCGGCGCACAACCTGCTCGCCGCGATGATCGACAACCATATCCACTGGGGCAATGCGCTGGACATCGACGTGCGCCGCATCGTCTGGCGCCGGGTGCTCGACATGAACGATCGTGCCCTGCGGCAGGTCGTCCAGTCGCTGGGCGGCGCGGCGAACGGCTATCCGCGCGAAAGCGGGTTCGACATCACGGTGGCGTCCGAGGTGATGGCGATCCTGTGCCTGGCGGAGGACATGGCGGATCTGGAGGCGCGGCTGGGCCGGATCGTGGTGGCCTATACCCGCAGCCAGGGCAGGGACGGGCGGCAGCCGGTGACCGCGCGCGACCTGAAGGCGCACGGCGCGATGGCGGTGCTGCTGGCGCAGGCGATCCGGCCGAACCTCGTCCAGACGCTGGAGGGCAATCCGGCGCTGATCCATGGTGGGCCGTTCGCCAACATCGCGCACGGCTGCAATTCGGTGATCGCGACCAAGACCGCGCTGGCGCTGAGCGATTACGTCGTGACGGAGGCGGGGTTCGGCGCGGACCTGGGCGCGGAGAAGTTCTTCGACATCAAATGCCGCCAGGCCGGGCTGGCGCCCGATGCGGTGGTGATCGTCGCGACGGTGCGGGCGCTGAAGATGAACGGCGGCGTCGCCAAGGCGGCGCTGGGCGGCGAGGATGTCGAGGCGGTGCGGCGCGGCGGCGTCAACCTGATCCGCCATATCGAAAACGTGCGCCAGTTCGGCGTGCCCGCCGTCGTGGCGATCAACCATTTCGACGCGGATAGCGATGCCGAGGTGGCGCTGGTCCGCGAGATGGTGGCGGCGCATGGGACGCAGGCGATCCTGTGCCGGCACTGGGCCGAGGGCGGGGCGGGGGCGGTCGACCTGGCCGAGGCGGTCGCGGCGCTCGCCGATGCGGGTGCGGGGCAGTTCGCGCCGCTGTACGACGACGACCTGCCGCTGATGGCCAAGATCAACACCGTCGCCACGCGCATCTATCGCGCGGAAGAGGCGGTCGCGCCGCCATCGGTGCTGGCGCAGCTCGCACGGTGGGAGGCGGAGGGACACGGCCACCTGCCGGTGTGCATGGCGAAGACGCAGTACAGCTTTTCCACCGACCCGGCGCTGCTCGGTGCGCCGACCGGGCATGTCGTGCCGGTGCGCGAGGTGCGGCTGGCGGCGGGCGCGGGCTTCGTCGTCGCGATCTGCGGCGAACTGATGACGATGCCGGGCCTGCCGCGCGTGCCCGCGGCGGAGGCGATCCGGATGGACGCGGACGGGGTGATCGAGGGGCTGTTCTAGCGGGGGACGGGATCGCCCGCTCAGGTCAGTTCGTACCAGATCGGCGAGGCGGCGAAGAGCGTCGTGGCGGGTATGTCCGGCGCGAAGCGGATCGTCGCGTCGGGCACTGCGACACCGCGGACGAGCGCCGCGACGCGCAGCGTCCTGCCGCCGGCCGTCCGCGTGAACGCCAGCACCCGGTCGCTGCCATCGACCGCGACCGGGCGATAGTCGCCGTCCGCGAACAGGGCGGGTTCCGCGCGGCGCAGCGCGAGCAGATCGGCGATCAGGCGCAACTTGGCCGGCGCATCGTCGCTGCCGAGCAATGCCTGTCGCGTGGCATAGTCGACCGGGCGGCGGTTGTCGGGATCGACCAGGCTGAGATCGGCGAGCTCGGTGCCCTGATACAGGTCGGGCACGCCCGGCAGCGTGTAGCGGAGCAGCGTCTGGACCAACGTGTTCGCGTCCGCCGCGGGCGCGAGGTCCGCGACGAAGGCGGTCGCCTCGGCGACGAAGCGCGCGTCGGACAGATAGCTGTCGACCAGCGCGGCGGCGGCGGCTTCGTACTCCGCGTCCGGAGCCTCCCACGACGAACGCAGCTTGCCCTCGCGCAGCGCCTTTTGCTGCCATGCCTTGACCCGGTCGGCGAAGGCGTCGCGATCCGCCGCATCCGGCCAGGCGCCGATCAGGGTCTGGAGCAGCATGTAGCGGTCGCCGCCATCGACATCGTGGCTCCAGGCCCAGGACATCGCCTCCCACGCCTCGACCCGGGCGCGCCATGCGTCGGGCGTGGTGCTGAGCACCGCGAGCCGGGCGCGCACGTCCTCGCCGCGCTTGTGGTCGTGCGTCGCGGTGGTCAGCATCGCATGCGGCACGTCGCGTGCGCGCTCGGCCATCATGCGGTGGAAGGCGTCGATGCCCACCCCCAGCACGGTCGCGTCGAAGCCGACGTCGTTGCGCGAGAGCAGCCGGCCCGAACGGTAGAAGGCGGTGTCCTCGACCGACTTGGCGGCGATGGGGGCCGAGAGTTGCTGGAAGCGCCGCACGGCTTCGGCCTTCGCGGCGGCGTCGCCCGGACCTTCGCCGGCGAGCCATGCGAGGACGCGGTCGACGACATGGGCCTCGCCGGGCGGGATCAGCCACGACACGCGTTCGCGCACGATGCCGCGGATCGCGGCGTCGCCGGGCGGGGCGGCGTCGCCGGTGCCGTAGGTGCGGTAGACGGGGAACACCCACAGCAGCCGATCGATCGCGCGGCGGAGCATCGCGGTGGTGACCGCTTCATCCGTGTCGAGCGCGGCGAAGGCGGCGACGCAGGCATCGCGCTGCGCCGAGAATTGCCAGTCGAGCAGGTCCTGCCGCGCCTCGAACTCCTCGGCCTCGAAGCCCTGGTAGCGGCCGCTGACGTCCTGCCACACCTCCTCCAGCGGCAGGGCGCCGAGCGGGTCGTGGATCAGCAACGCCGCCTGTTCCATGAAGTCGTAGCCGCTGGTGCCGTCGATCCCCCAGCCGACCGGCTGGCGCTCGCCCGCGCCCAGGATCTTTTCGACGACGATCCAGGCGTCCGGCCCCAGACGGTCGCGCAGGGCGTGGCAATAGCCGATCGGATCGGTCAGGCCGTCGACGTGATCGACGCGCACGCCCTGGATCAGGCCTTCGTCGTAGAGGCGGAAGTAGAGCGCGTGCGTCGCTTCGAACACCGCCGGATCCTCGATGCGGACGCCGGCGAGATCGTTGACGGTGAAGAAGCGCCGCCAGTTGAGTTCGTCGTTGGCGACGCGCCAGCTGGCGAGGCGGTAATGCTGGGCATCGAGCAGTGCGGCGAGCGGCAGGTCGCGATGTTCGGCGCGCAACGGGAAGCGGTGTTCGCCATAGGCGACGACGTGATCCCCCTCCACCGCGAGGTCGCCGGCGGCGATCGTCGCCGCGAGCGTGTCGCCGAGCACCGGCAGGACGAGCCGGCGCGACCAGTCGATGTCGAAGACGCGGGCGTGCGGGCTGTCGGGGCCGCGCGCGAGCACGTCGTTCCACCAGGCGTTGCCGCCGCCCGCCACGCCCATGTGGTTGGGCACGATGTCGATGACCACGCCCATGCCGCGCGCCTGCAAGGCGGCGACCAGGCTGCGAAACGCCGCTTCGCCGCCGAGTTCGGGGTTGATGCGGGTCGGATCGATCACGTCATAGCCGTGCGTCGACCCCGCCGCCGCGACAGTGATCGGCGAGGCGTAGAGGTGGCTGATGCCGAGCCGGTCGAGATAGGGGACCAGAGCCTCCGCATCGGCGAAGGTGAAGCCCCGGTGGAACTGCATGCGATAGGTGGCGCGGGGGATCATGCGGGCGTCTTCTGCGAGAGGATGGCGGTGCGGCGGGCGACGTCCGGCCGGGCGAGCAGCGCGGCGGTCGTATCGGGGATCCGCCGCCGCCAATTGGGATGTTCGTCGGTGGTGCCGGGCAGGTTGGGCTGTTCCGCGATGCCGACCAGATCCTCCAGCGGGACGATGGTCAGCGGGCAAGGCGCGGCGGCGGTGAAGGCGATGGCCGCGTCGATCGCGGGCGCGGCGTCTGTCGGCACCGGCCCGTTGGCAACGCCCGCGGCGGTGCAGGCGGACCACAGCGCCTTTCTTTCGCCGATCCGGCGCAGGCGGTCGGCCGGTTCGTCGGTGCCGCCGCGTTTCAGCTTGTAGTTCCAGGTGATGTCCCGCCCGGTCCACCAGCCCGCCAGCGTCGCGGTATCGTGCGTGCCGGTCATCGCCACCGCATCGCCGTCCCATGCGGCAGAGGGGATGAAGCCAGCGGCGTCGCGTTCGAACGGAAGCACCCGCATGCCGAGCATCCCCCGCGCCGCCATCGTGTCGCGGAAGCCGGGAGGCACGGTGCCGAGGTCTTCGCCGATCACGATCGCTCCGGCGCGATGCGATTCGATCGCGAGGATGCGGAGCAGGTCTTCGAACGGCATCGCCAGATAGGCGCCGTCGCTCGCCGCCCCGCCGTCCGGGATCACCCACAGGCGTTTGAGGCCGAGCGCATGGTCGATGCGCAGCCCGCCGGCATGAGCGAGCGCGGCGCGGACGGTGCGGATGAAGGCGTCGAAGCCGGTACGGCGCAGCGCAAAGGGCGACAGCGCGGTGATGCCCCAATTCTGTCCCTGCGGCCCGAGCGGATCGGGCGGCGCGCCGATCGACAGGCCGGTGAGCAGGTCGCCGCGCCGGTTCCACGCATGGCTGCCCCCTGCGTCCATGCCGACGGCGAGGTCGGCGATCAGGCCGATCCGCATGCCGGCGGCAGTCGCGGCGGACTGCGCCCTGGCGAGGCTGGCGTCGGCGAGCCATTGCAGAAAGGCGTGGAAGGCGACGTCGCGCGGATGATCGGCGGCGAAGCGTTCCACCGCAGCGCCGGCGGGGTCGTGAAATTCGGTCGGCCAATCCTGCCAGCCGGTCGCTTCGGGTCCGCATCGCGCGCGGACATGGGCGTGGAGCGCGTCGTAGCGGGCGTGCGCGTCCCAATCCGGCCGTCCGGCGCGGTCCGCCTCGAATCGGGCGAGCAGCGCGGGATCGGCCGCATCGAATGCGCGGCGGAGGTGGCTCAGGCGATCGGGCAGCGCCCGCTGCCAGTCGATCAGGTCGCTGCCGGGTTCCGCCGCCGGCGGCAGGGGACCGGCGAGCGTCGGGTCGGCGAGCAGGACATGATGGAACAGCCGGCTCGACGGCGCATAGGGGCTGAACCGGCTTGCGTCGTCGGGGAACAGCGCATGGGTCGGGCTGATCGCGAGGGCATCCGCGCCCGCGCCCGCAAAGGCGACCGCGGCTTCGGCGAGGATGCCGAGATCGCCATAAGGCGCGGCGCGGCTGCCGCGGAGCGCGGGGATCTGCACCGCCGCGCCCCAGCCATGGCCGGGCGGCGGCGCGACGCAACGCAGTGGCGCGACCGCAAGCGTGATCGCCGCGTCGGCGGTATCGAGCCGGTGATAGCCGGGCCGTTCGATCGCGGGGATGGTGCCGTCAGCGGCGATGTGGAGATCGCGGCGCGTACCATCATCGAGGATGAGTGTCGCCGCCCCCGGTCTTGCCTGCGTCGCGATCGGGCGGCCGAGGTCGGCGGTGACGAAAGGCGCGCCGGTGGTGCGGGTGTCGAGCGTGGCGAGGATCGCGCGAAGGACATCGTCGCCGACCCGATGCCGGCGACCGTCGGCGTCTTCCCATTCGGGCTGGAGCCCGGCGGCTGCGGCATCGCGGGCGAGGTCGCTCATCGCGCGATCCATGCGGCGAAGCGGGTGCCTTCGGCGTGGAGCAGGTCGCCTTCGCCGGGGGGCAGCGGTTGTGGCGTGTCCGCGAGGTCGATCGCGAGGGTGAGGATGCTGCCGTCGCCCAGTCGCCAGCGCGCGGTGACCGCGGCGGCGCCGGTCGCCGCTGCGCCGAGCGCGGTCGTGCCGGCGAGATGGGGCACGATCGCCCGTTGGCGCAACGCGATCAGGTCGCGGTACAGCGCGTGCCAGCTTTGCGCGTCCGGGCCGGGCCGGGGGCGCGAGCGTTCGAAGGTGTCGATGGCGTTGGGATCGGGAATGCGTTCGCGCGCCGCCGGGTCGGCGAAGGCGTCGAACTTGGCGAATTCCTTGCGCCGGCCTTCGCGCACGGCGTCCGCCAGATCGTCGTGGAAGTCGGTGAAGAACAGGAACGGGCTGTCGCTGCCGATGTCGTCGCCCATGAACAGCAGCGGGATCTGCGGGCCGAGCAGCAGCAGCGCGGTCGCGGCGCGCAGGCGGTCGGGATCGGCCAGCATCGTCAGCCGCTCGCCGAGCGCGCGGTTGCCGACCTGATCGTGGTTCTGGAGGAACGAGACGAAGCGCGTCGGCGACAGATGCGCGCTGGCTGTCCCGCGCGGCCGCCCGTCGTGGTTGGGTGAGCCTTCGCCCTGATAGATGAAGCCTTCGGACAGGCAGCGGGCGAGGCGTTCGGCGGGACGATCGGCGAAGTCGCCGTAATAGGCGCTGGTCTCGCCGGTCAGCAGCACGTGGAGGACGTTGTGGAAATCGTCGTTCCATTGCGCATCGAAGCCACCGGCGCGCAGGCGATCGGCGTCGTTGCCTTCGTTTTCCAGCACCAAGTGGACGTGCCGGTCGGGCAGGGCGGCGCGGATCTCCGCCGCCATCGCATCGAGGAAGCCGGGGTTGGCGATCGCGTGGACCGCGTCGAAGCGGAGGCCGTCGAAGCGATATTCGTCCAGCCACATGAGGGCGTTGTCGACGAAGAAGCGGTGCACCGCCGGCTGGGTGACGGCGACCGCGCCACCCCAGGGCGTGTGGACGTCGGCATCGAAGAAGTCGCTCGCATAGGCGCCGAGGTGGTTCCCGTCCGGGCCGAAGTGATTGTAGACGACGTCGAGGAACATCGACAGGCCGAAGGCATGGGCCTCGTCCACCAGCGCCTTCAGCGCGGCGGGCGAGCCATAGGCCTCGGCAGGGGCATAAGGCAGGACGCCGTCGTAACCCCAGTTGCGCGTGCCCCCGAAGGCGTTGACCGGCATCAGTTCGATCGCGGTGATGCCGAGCGCGGCGAGTGCCGGGATCTGGTCCATCACGCCGCGAAAGCCATCGAGCGCGCCGACGTGCAGTTCGATCAGCACCGTCTCTTCCCACGGCCGGCCGCGCCAGTCGTTCACCGTCCAGGCATAGGCCGGGTCGATCACCAGGCTCCAGCCGTGCACGCCGCCCGACTGCGCGCGGCTGGCGGGATCGGGCACCGCGAGGTCGGCATCGAGGCGGAAGCGATAGCGGGTGCCGGCCGGCGCGGGCGTGGTGACGACGAACCAGCCGTCGTCCGACGCCGCCATGGTCAGCGCGTCGCCGCCGTCGATCTCCAGCGTCACCGAGGCGCGATCGGGCGCCCACAAGGCGAACCGGGTGCGCCCGTCGTCGAGCAGCGTCGCGCCCCAGGCCGGTGTCATGCCTGCGCATCCCGATCGTCGAAGGCGGCGGTCCAGGTGAGCAACACCGCGCCTTGCGGTGCGACCTCATAGGTGTCGCCGGTCGGCATCTCGCCCTGTTCGGGCCGGGCGCTGTCGATCAGCAGGGTGCGATGTTCGTGCGGCGGCGGCAGGTGGAAGGTGACGGGATCGGCGGACCCGTTGACGAGCAGCGACACCGCCTCCACCTCGCCCGCCGCATTGCACGACGCGCGGCGCATCATGAGGGCGCGCCCTTCCGGGTTCTGCCAGTCCTCCGGCGACAGTTGCTGGCCGCGTTCGTCCCACCATTCGATGTCGTTGATGCCGTGGCCGGGCGAATCCTGCCCGTAGAGGAAGGTCGCGGCGCGCAGCACCGGGTAGCGGCGGCGCAGATCGGCGAGCCGCGCGACATAGTCGATCTGCGTCTGGCCTTCGGGCGTCTCCGCCGCCTGCCAGTCGAGCCAGCTGATCGCATTGTCCTGGCAATAGGCGTTGTTGTTGCCCTGCTGCGTGCGGCCGAATTCATCCCCCGCGACCAGCATCGGCGTGCCGAGCGAGGCGAGCAGGGTGGTGAGCATCGACCGCTGCACCCGGCCGCGCGCATCGCGGATCGCGGGGTCGTCGGTCGGCCCCTCCACCCCCCAGTTGCGCGAATGGTTGTTGTCGTGGCCGTCGCGATTGTCCTCGCCATTCGCCTCGTTGTGGCGTTCCTCGTACATGACGGTGTCGGCGAGGGTGAAGCCGTCGTGCGCGGAGAGCAGGTTGATGCTCGCCCAAGGCCGCCGCGCGCGGCGATCGAACAGGTCGCCCGATCCCGACAGGCGTGCGGCGAGGTCGCCACGCTGCCCCGGCTCGCCGCGCCAGAACTGGCGGACGGTGTCGCGATATTTGTCGTTCCATTCGGCGAAACCGGGCGGGAAGTTGCCGAGCTGATAGCCGCCGGGCCCGACGTCCCACGGTTCCGCCATCAGCTTCAGCCGGCCGAGCACCGGGTCCTGTCGCACCACGTCGAAAAAGGCGGCGCCGGGATCGAAGCCGTCATCCTCGCGCCCCAGCGTCAGGCCGAGATCGAAGCGGAAGCCGTCGATGCCGAAGCTGGTCGCCCAATAGCGCAGCGAATCGGTCACCATCTGAATGACGCGCGCCTTCGTCAGGTTGAGCGTGTTGCCGGTGCCGGTGTCGTTGATCGTGTAGCGCGGCTGATCCTTGACCAGCCGATAATAGCTGGCGTTGTCGAGACCCCGCCACGACAGCGTCGGGCCTTTCTCGCTGCCTTCGCAGGTGTGGTTGTAGACGACGTCGAGGATCACCTCGATCCCCGCCTTGTGCAGGCGATGGACGGCGCGGCGCAGCTCGTCCTGGCTGTCCATGGACATATAGGCCTGTTCGGGGGCGAAGAAGCCGAGCGTGTTATAGCCCCAATAGTTCCTGAGGCCCTTTTCCTGCAGGAACCGGTCCTGCGTGAAGGTCTGTATGGGGAGCAGTTCGAGCGCGGTGACGCCGATCCGCTTGAGGTGCGCGATCACCGCGGGATGGCCGAGCGCGGCATAGGTGCCCCGTTCGCGCGGCGGCACCAGCTCCATGAGCTTGGTCAGGCCCTTGACATGCGCCTCGTAGATCACCGTTTCGGACCAGGGCGTGTTCGGCCTGGTGTCGCGCGACCAGTCCCAGTGATCGTCGACCACCACCGCCTTGGGCATGGCGGGCGCACTGTCGCGCTTGTCGAAGCTCAGGTCTTCCCGGGCGTGACCGACCTTGTAGCCGTGGAGCGCGTCGGTCCATTTGATCTGGCCGGCGAGCCGCCGCGCATAGGGATCGAGCAGCAGCTTGTTCGGGTTGAAGCGATGGCCGTTCTCCGGCTCGTAGCGGCCGTGCGCGCGATAGCCGTAGAGCAGGCCAGGCGCCGCGTCGGGCAAATAGCCGTGCCAGACTTCGTCGGTGCATTCGGGCAGGGTGATGCGGTGCAGCTCACGCTTGCCGGAGGGATCGAACAGGCACAGTTCGATACGGTCGGCATTGGCGGAATAGACGGCGAAATTGACGCCCAGCCCGTCGAACGTGGCGCCGAGAGGATAAGGCGAGCCCGGATCGAGCCGGTCGGGCAAGGCATGCAAAGTCGAGGACCCCCAGATGTGTTTGCTGCGCGAGAACGCAGGTGCAGCATGGAAGGTCCCGAGACGTGTCGTGGCGGCAGCGATCTGCGCCGGAGACTGCGCTCCGGCGCGACCGCATCCGCATCAACGGCCCGGCAGCGGATCGATGCCATCCGTGCGCCACTGCCCGAGCAGCTTGCACTCCCGCGCGGGCATGCGTGCACTGGTGGTCCTCTCGACCATGCAGACACGCGGATTGTATTTGCGGGGCGCCGTCGATGGCGATTGGGCTGCGGCCGACGGCGCTGCGGGCGTAGTGGCGTCGGGCTGTGCCGCAGTGGTGGACAGGATGGCGGCAGCGATAGCGATGAACATGACGATCTCCCAAGCAAGCAGCATAATCGGCTGCATGTGTGTTACTGCATTATGCATGCCAAACACGTTGCAGAAGGGGGAAGGTGTGTGAGCCGGCTGGGAACTGACCAAATGTCGGCGTTTCCCGCCAGAAGTCAGGATCTGGCGGGTTGCTTGCTGAGAAAGCGGGACGCCGCTCGGCAAAAGCGCCATGGTGTGTCCACGGCCCGGGTGATGCCGATCCGTGTCGTCGCGACGATCGGCTCGGCTGCATCCGCGGCGCACAGCAGGAATGGCGGGCGGGAGAGGCTCTCCGAATTGAGCGCCAGATCGACGTCGAGTGCCTGGCTCAGGCGGCCGGGCCCGGCGCAGAGCAGGCGCGGGTTGGACAGGCCGCGCCGGGCGATCATCGTATCGATGCCATGGGTCGGCTCCAGCGCGCGGATCAGCACGGCGCTGCCGGGCCGGCAGACGAGGTTGAGGCACCAGTGGATGCCGTAGCTGCGGTAGACATAGGCGTGCCCGTGCGGGCCGAACATCGCGGCGTTGCGGGGCGTCGGCCCGCGGTTGCTGTGCGAGGCGGGGTCCTGCGCGTCATAGGCTTCGGTTTCGACGACGATGCCGCCGACGCCGTCAACCAGCAGCGTCGCGCCGATCAGGTCGCGGGCGACGCTCTCCACGTCCCGGTCGAAGAAGTCAGGTGGCAGCGGCATGGTCGTCACATCGTGGCCGGACGCGCGGGCTAAGCCAAGGTTTCCAGCAGCTGCTCGATCCGTTCCAGCCGTTGGTGGGGGTCCTCGATCCGTTCCGCGAGGATCAGGCGGCCGTTCTTCTCGGTCAGGCCCGGCGGCGGCGTCTGCAACGGGTGGCGCGGCGTCAGCGCGACGGCGGCGGGGCCGGCATCGATCCGCGCGATCGCCGTCGCGCGCGCCGCACAGCGGACGCGGGCCTCGGCGATCAAAAGGCGTGCGGCGTCGGGCAATTCCCCGAACCGGTCCTCCAGTTCGTCGGCGAGCGCGTCGAGCCCCTCGGCATCCTCGATCCGGGCAAGCCGGCCATAGATCGTGACCCGCAATTCCTCGTCGGGAATCCAGCTGTCGGGCAAGCGCCCGCCCAGGCCGAGATGCAGCTCGGGGCTCCACCGCTCCACCGTCTCGCCGCGCGCGGTGCGCAACGCGCTTTCGAGCAGATGCTGGTACAGGTCGATGCCGATCAGCTTCATATGCCCCGCCTGCGTTTCGCCGAGCAGGTCGCCCGCGCCGCGCATGTCGAGGTCGCGCGCGCTGATCGCGAAGCCCGCGCCGAGCCGGTCGAACGCCTCCAGCGTCTTGAGCCGCTTCAGCGTGCGTGGCGCGATCGTCGCCTCCGGGTCGGTCAGCAGCAGCACCTGGCCGCGCCGGGCGCCGCGGCCCACGCGCCCGCGCAACTGATGCAGCTGCGACAGGCCGAAGCGGTCGGCGCGCCAGATCACCATCGTGTTGGCGCGCGGCACGTCGAGCCCCGCTTCGATGATGTTGGTCGCCAGCAGCACGTCGCCGTCGCCGCCGGCGAAGCGGACCATGGCATCGTCGATGTCGGCGGCGGGCATCTTGCCGTGCGCCTGGACGATCTCCAGCTCGGGCACCGACTTGGCGAGCTTTTCGGCGAGCGGGGCCATGTCCTCGATCCGCGGCACGACGACGAAGCTCTGGCCGCCGCGGCTGCGTTCGCGCAGCAGGGCGGTGCGGACGGTGGCGGCGTCGAACGCGCCGACGGTGGTGCGGATCGGCTGGCGGCGCGCCGGCGGCGTGGCGATCACGGACAGCTGTTGCAGCCCGACCAGCGCGGTCTGCAACGTCCGCGGGATCGGCGTCGCGCTGAGCGTCAGCACATGAGCCTGTTCGTCGGGATCGGCGCACAGGTCGCGCAGCCGCGTCTTGTCGGCCGTCCCGAATCGCTGTTCCTCGTCGATGACGACCAGCGCCAGATCCCGGTACGCGATCCCCTTCGCCGCGACCGCGCCGGTGCCGACGACGACGTGCACCGACCCGTCGGCCAGTCCCGCCTTGATCCGTTTGCGATCGGCGGCGGAGGTGAGGCGCGACAGGCCGGCGACGACCACGCCGGTGCCCTCGAACCGTTCGGCGAAGCTGTGCAGGTGTTGCCGCGCCAGCACGGTGGTCGGCGCGGCGATCGCGACCTGGCGCCCGGCGAGCGCCGCGATTGCGGCGGCGCGCAACGCGACCTCGGTCTTGCCATAGCCGACGTCGCCGATCACCAGCCGGTCCATCGGCCGGCCGCTGGCGAGATCGTCGCGCACCGCCGCGATGGCACGCGCCTGATCGGGGGTCTCGGTATAGGCGAAGCCGGCGGCGAAGCGTTCGTACGCCGCGGTGTCGGGTTCCAGCTTCGGGGCGGTACGCTGCGCGCGCTCCTCGGCAAGGGCGGTGAGACCGCGGGCGCTTTCGGCGATGGCCGCATCGATCGCGCCGCGCCGTTTCTGCCAGCTGGCCCCGTCGAGCCTGTCGAGCGTCACCGCGTCGGCATCGGCGCCGTAGCGCCAGATGCGATCCGCCTCCGCAACCGGCACCAGGCGTACGCCATCGTCGGTATAGGTCAGCGCGATCGCGTCGCCGCCTTCCTGCGGCAGGGGTTGCAGGCCGGACACGACGGCGAGGCCGTGATCCTCGTGCACCACCACGTCGCCGACGCGGATCTCGCCGAAGTCGAACAAGGCGGTGTCGGCCGCCGTGGTGGCGTGATCCTCGCGTTCGGCGCGGCTGCCGAGGAGGTCGGCCGCCGCGATGGCGACGATGCCGTCACGGCGAAAGCCGCGATCGGCGGCGAGGGGCAGCGCCACCAGGCTGGCCGGTGCGGCATCGCGCACCGCCTGCCACGATGCGACGTCCGCGACCGGCAGCTTCATGGCCTTGGCGAAGCGGCGGCGCAGGAAGCGTAGGTCGCGCGCGCTGCCGAGGATGGCGACACGGTCGCCCGCGTCCAGCGCTTCGCGCGCCAGCCGCGTCATGCCGCGCATCGGCGCCTTGCCTTCGACGAAACGCGGTGGCGGATCGCCGGCGCGGGCGATTGCGGGGAGCAGGCGCCCGTCGATCGCCTTCGTCCAGCGCGCTTCGCTCAGCGTGTCGGCGATGGCGCGTTTGGGACGGCGCCTGGCGGCGTCGGCCGCGAGCGCGAGAAAGCGCTTGCGGCGTTCGTCGGCGCCGGGGTCGAGGGCGATGCGGGCGTCGGGCAGATGGTCCGCCAGGCTGACACCCGGATCGGTCAATGGCGGTTCGGCGACGCGACCGAGTTCGCGCGTCGTGATGCTGCCGACGGTGCGCTGGTCGGCGGGGTCGAAGCATCGCAGGTCCGCGATCCTGCCGTCGATCTCCTCGATCCGGAGCGGCTGGCTGGCGTCGGCGGGAAAGACGTCGAGCACCTGCCCGCGCAAGGCGACCTCGCCGGGTTCGTCGACGCGCTCGTCGGGAACATAGCCGATCTCGGTCAGGCTGGCGTAGAGCGCGTCGAGGTCGATCGCGGCGCCTACCGCGACCGTCGGCGGGGCGGCGGCGAAGGCGTCGGGCGGCGGATAGGCGCGGGCGAGCGCCTCGCCCGTGGTGATGCAGGCGATCCGCGGCCGTTCCGCCTTTTCCAGCGCCAGCCGGATGCGGCGCAGCGCCGACACGCGCTGGCCGACGTTGGCGGGCGAGGCGGGGGCGGCATCGCCGGGCAGCGCGTCGCTACCGGGACAGAACAGCACCTCCGCCTCCGGCGCGGCGATCGCCAGTGCGCGGGCAAGCGCGATGCCGCGCGCCTCGTCCGCGACGGCGTAGAGCAGATCGCCGTCCGCCAGCCCCTCGGCAAGGGCGGCGGCGATTTCGGCGATGGCCAGCGGCTGGTGATCGGCAACGGGGCTGGCGGAAGCCGGCATGAACGATGGGCGCCTTTCGGGAGAGGGCTCTTCCGAACGGACGATAAGCTGCGGTGTTCCTTGTTTTATTTTGCGGGAAGCGCGCGCGGCCAGCCGTGATCCCCGGCCCAGCCGACGAACAGGTCCTGCCATGGCACCGGCGTGCCGTCGCGGTGTGCGGCGGGTGGCCCGTGGCCGCCGCGTTCGAAGATCATCAGTTCGGTCGGGACCTTTGCCGACTTCAACGATTCGTACATCAGCACCGCGTTGCGCGGCGGCACGACCGGATCGTCGGCATTGGCCGCGACGAAGGTCGGCGGCATGTCGGCCGGCAGGTCGATCTGCGCGGAATAGCGGCGTTGCCATTCCACGTCCGCGGCGTGCGAGCCGAGCAATTCGCGGCGGGACTGGGCGTGGACGCCGTCGTCCAGCATCGTGATGACCGGGAAGAACAGCCCCGCGACATCGGGCCGCGCCGACAGCGCATCCGCCGCGTCGATCGGGTCGTAGGTCTTGCTCGCCGCGCGTGTGGCGAGTCGCGCCGCGACGTGGCCGCCGGCGGAAAAGCCGGTGACCGCGATGCGCGCCGGATCGACCGTCCAGCGCTTGCCCGCGCCGGCGCGGATCACGCGCATCGCCCGCTGGGCATCCTGCAACGCGACGTCGGGTCCCGCCGCCCAGGTGTCGTGCGGCAGGCGATAGAGCATCTCGAACGCGGTGACGCCGCGCGCCGCGAAATCGCGGGCGATGCCGCCGCCGTTGCGCCCCACCGCGACGCGCGCATAGCCGCCACCGGGACAGATCAGCACGGCGGCACCGTTGGGCTGCGCGGGCTTCACCACCGTCAGCATCGGCGTCGCGACATGCGGCCAGGCGATGTCGTCCGTCCCGCCGGTGGGCGAACGCCTGACCCATTGATCGACGATTCCCCGGCCTTCGCCGCCGGGCGCCGCGCCGGGCCACAGGGGAAAGCGTTCGACCGTCACCCCGCCGGTTTCGGCGAACGCGGGCAGCGGCAGCATGGCGGCGAGGCCGCCGGCGATCAGCATGCGTCGTGTGGTCATGTCAGTTCCCGTCGGGGCGCGTGGCGTCGTGCATCACGCTGGGCGCGAGGCGGAAGGTGGCGGGATCGGGCGGGCGCGCCGGATCGAACGCGGGCAGGTCGTCGCGCAGATGCGCGCCAAGCGGCGATCCCGCGAGGCCCCGGGCGACGATCCGCGCGAGCACCCATGCACCGTAATTGTCGTGATGCGTCGCGTCCTTGCCGCCGTCGTTGAACGCCAGCGGCGCGCGGGCGGGGCCGAGCGCCTCGTAGAAGGCGATGCTGCCGGCGTTGAGGTCGATCACCGGCACCTTCTCGTCGGCACCGACCGCGCGCACCGCCGCGGCGTAATCGGCGAGCGTCGGCTTGATCCGGTTGCCGTTCCACATCCGCCGTTCCGGCGAGGTGACGAGCATGGGCGTGACGCCGCGCCGGCGGAATTCGGCGATCCAGGTGCGCAGATAATCGCGATAGGTGCTGGCCGCCGCCGCATAGGTCTGCGGCCATTGCACCTTCTGGTCGTTATGGCCGAACTGGATCAGCGCGACGTCGCCGGGCTTCACCGATTCCAGCACCTTGGCAAAGCGCAGTTCCGACATGAAGGATTTCAGCGTCTCACCCGATTCGGCGTGATTGGCGATGGCGATATCGGGCTTGAAGAAGATGGGCAGCATCTGCCCCCAGCTCGCCGCCGGCTCCGCAGGCTGGTCGGTGACGGTCGAATCGCCGAGCAGGAATACGGTGGGCAGCCGAACCGGCTCCACCGCGATGGCGGTGACGCCGGGCGCATCGCCCAATATTTCCAGCGTGAGCCTGCCGTCCCAGCTGAACGATCCCTGTTCGCGCGGCTTCAGGCGGACGCGGTCGCCGCCGGGGGCGTTGGCGGGCGGCGGCGCGAGCGCGGCGTCGCGGACGTTGACGATGAAGCTGCGCGTGACGCTGCGACCGGCGGGGACGGCGACCGCGTCGAGCATCAAGCGACGCGATTCGGCCTTGATCGTGGTGACGGTCGCCACCTTCGGCCGGCCGAGCCTCACGGTGACGCGGTAGTTGCCCGGTGCCGCAGCGAGCGAGAACAGCGCCGGATTGCCGGGCTCGAACCCATAGCCCCCGGCATAGATGCGATTTGCGGGGACGGGCGTGCCGCCCTTTGCCGCATGGTCGCCGAAGGTGAAGCGCCGGACGGTTCGATCCGGCCCTGGCAGGCTGGCTTCGGTCTGGTCCGCTGCCTTTGCGGGGGAATATCCCGGAGCCGCCGCCGCGCCGATCAGCAACACCGCCGCGATTGCGATCATTCGCACGACGGGCCGCCCGCCGGCGTCGTCCGCGTCAGCGCGGGGACGTGCGGGGTGACACGCCGGGCGATGGGCAGCCGCGTCGCCTTCAGCCCGGTCGCGACGAGATCGGCGACGCGGCGCGCGCCGAGTTCGCTGAAATGCGTGTCGTCGGAGATGCCGTTCGGAAAGCCCGGCGCCCCCGCAGCGCCCTCATAGTGCAGGTAATAGGCCTTGGACGCGTCCGGCCCGACCGACTGCACCCAGGCCTGCGACGTCTTGCCGAGGTCGATCAACGGCGTGTGCGTTTCCCGCGCCACGGCCCGCGCCGCGTCGGCATAGGTCGGGAAGCTCGGCTGTTCGACGCCGTCCTTGAAGTCGCGGCGCGCGACCGGCGTCAGGATCACCGCCTTTGCCCCCGCCGCTTTCGCGACGTCGAGGAAGCGATGCAGGTTGGCCCGGTATTGCTCGATCGTGGTGTAGCGTTCGGGCTTGTCGATGCTGGCATCGTTGTGGCCGAACTGGATCAGCAGGGTATCGCCCTTGCGCAGATCGGCGACGATCTTGTCCAGCCGGCCTTCGCGGATGAAGCTGTTGGTGCTGCGCCCGCCGATCGCGCGGTTCTCGACCGTCACGCCGGGAACCGCGCAGCGCAGCATCGTGCCCCAGCCGGACTGCGGGTATTTTTCGGGCTTATAGTCCTGCGCGGTCGAATCGCTGGCGATGAAGATGCGGGGGGCGGGGTCCGCCGCGCCGATCGCGGATCCGGATACCAGCAGCGCCAGCGCCGATACGACCAAGCCGCTCACTCTCATGCCACTCTCCACGCTCTGTTCTTCGTCGCATCATGCGGCGGAGTGTCGCCCGGTGCAACATCATTATATGGGACCATGGCTGATTATCTAGGATAGGCTTGGCAGGCTGACCCATCCGGCTTAAGCAGGACGCAGGCGCCGCAGAGCGCCGCGGAGGAGGTGACCGGATGCGCAGAGTGACGACGATCCTGACCGCCGCGGCGGCGCTGGCCATGCCCGGCATGGCGACCCCGCGCGACCGGTTGGCCGACTGGACGATCGAGGCGGAATCACCCGCCGCGCACGTTACGGCCAAGGGCGGCACGCTCGATATCGACAGCCCCAAGGGCATCACCCTGTGGTGGCGAAGGCCGGTCGCGGCGCCGGTGACGATCGCGTTCGAGGCGATGGCGGTGTCCGCCGGCGGCGCGAACGATCGGGTAAGCGACCTCAACGCCTTCTGGATGGCGACGGACCGGGACGGCGGTTCGGTGCTGGCGCACCGGCGCAGCGGGGCCTTTTCCGCCTATGACGATCTCAAGACCTATTACGTCGGCATCGGCGGCAACCGGAACACGACGACGCGCTTCCGCCGCTACATCGGGGAAGCCGGCAACCGGCCGCTGCTTCCCGAACACGACCTGTCCGCCCCCGCCGACATGCTGCGCGCCAACACGTGGATCCGTATCCGCCTGATCGCGGACGGCACGACGATCGCGGTCGAGCGCGACGGGCGGCGGCTGTTCACGCTGGCCGACGACCATCCCTATACGCGCGGCCATTTCGGGCTGCGCACCACCTGGAGCCACCTGCGCATCCGCCGCCTGACGGTGACGCAATCGTGATGGAGACCCGCATGCACCTCAGCCGACGCGACACGATCAAGGCCGGACTGCTCGGCGGGGCGACCGCGCTGATGCCCGGTGCGGTCGCCGCCGCCCCCGCGCCGGCCCCCGCATCGGCCTTCGCGCCCGCGCCGGTCCGCTGGATCGACGGCGCGGCGCCGGTGCTGCACGCGGGGCAGACGTTCGGCGTCGCCTGGCCACGCGGCGCGCTGAAGGGCAATACGCGGCTGACCGTGCAGTCGGGCGGTGCGACGGTGCCGGCGCAAAGCTGGACGACGGCGACGTGGCCGGACGGATCGATCAAATGGTCGGCGCACGCGATCCCCGCGGACGTTGCCGCCGCGGACTTCACCGTCGTGCGCGGGCGCGACATGGCACCCCGGCAGCCGGTCCGCGTCACCGAGACGGCGGACGCGATCCTGATCCAGTCGGGCGACCTGCGCTGGGAGGTGGCGAAATCGGGCGAGGCGCTGATCCGCTCCGCCAGCCAGGGCGGCAGGCCGGTGCTCGGCCCGGTGACGCTGGTCGGCGCGGTGCGCAGCGATCCGCTGCATGGCGAGGCGCTGCCGTTCGCCGGCACGATCGAACGCGTCACGATCGAACAGCGCGGGCCGGTGCGCGCGGTCGTGAAGATCGAGGGGCGGCATGCCGCGGGCGATCGGCGCTGGATGCCGTTCACCGTCCGCCTCTATGCCTATGCCGGGTCGGCGGGACTGCGGATCGTCCACAGCGTGGTGTTCGACGGCAATCCGGCGAAGGATTTCCTGTCCGCGATGGGCGTGCGGGCGGCGGTGCCGATGACCGGCGCGCTGCACGACCGGCACGTCCGCATCGCCACCGACGGCGCGATGTTCGCCGAAGGCGTGCGGCCGCTCACCGGGCTGCGCCGCGATCCCGGCAAGCCCTTCCGCGATGCGCAGATCGCCGGGCAGGCGACGCCGCCGATCGATCAGATGGCCGCACCGGTGCGCGCGGTGCTCGACCGGATCCCCGCCTGGGGCGATTTCCGGATGGAGCAGCCCAACGCCAACGGCTTCGCCATCACCAAGCGGACCGCGCCCGGACAGGGGTGGGTGGACAGCACGGAGGGGCGCCGCGCGCCCGGCCTCGCCTATGTCGGCGGCCCGCGCGGCGGCGCGGCGATCGGTATCCGCTATTTCTGGCAGCGCCATCCGACCGCGCTGCATATCGACGGCGCGACCGGGGACACGGCGCAGCTCACCGCCTGGCTCTGGTCGCCGGAGGCCCCGGCGATGGACGTGCGCCCCTATCACGGCACGATGGGGATGGAATCCTACGACGCGCAGAACCAGGGGCTGTCGGTCACCTACGAGGATTACGAGCCGGGCTGGGACGATGCCGGCGGGATCGCGCGCACCGCGGAGCTGATGCTGTGGGCGCTGCCCGCCACGCCCCCGACCGAAACGCTGGCGACGATGGCACACATGCAGGCGCAGCCGCCGCAGCTGATGACCGCGCCGGCGCATCTTCAGGCCGCCCGGGTGTTCGGCGACTGGGGTCTGCCCGACCGGTCGACGCCCAACCGCAAGGCGATCGAGGACCAGCTGGTCAACCTGATCGATTTCTACGCGGGCGAGGTCGATCGCCGCTCATGGTACGGGTTCTGGAACCACGGCGACGTCATGCACACCTATGACGCCGACCGGCACCAGTGGCGCTACGACATCGGCGGGTTCGCCTGGGCGAACAGCGAATTGTCGCCGGACCTGTGGCTGTGGACGCAGGTGCTGCGCACCGGCGATGCGCAGGCGTATCGCTTCGCGGAGGCAATGACCCGGCACACCGGCGAGGTCGACGTCTATCACTCGGGCCGCTTCAAGGGCATGGGCACGCGCCACGGCGTCCAGCATTGGAGCGACAGTTCAAAACAGCCGCGGGTCAGCAACGCGAGCTACCGCCGCATCTTCTATTATCTGACGGCCGACGAGCGGGTGGGCGACCTGCTCCGCGACCTCGTCACATCCGACCGCACGCTGACCGAGGTCGAGATCGGCCGCAAGGTGCCCGGCGCCAAGCGGCCGGTGCTCCCCGCGGGCACGATCGAGATGACGTTCGGCACGACCTGGTGCCCGCTCGCCGCGGCGTGGCTGACCGAATGGGAGCGGACCGGCGACACGCATTGGCGCGACCGCATCGTCGCCGGCCTCGACAGCATCGGCCGCCTGCCGCACGGCTGGCTGACCGGCAGCGCGCCGTTCGACATGGCGTCGGGCCGCTTCATCGACCAGAACCGCAAGATCAGCCTGTCGCACCTCAACGCGGTGTTCGGCGCTGTGGAGGTCAGCGCCGAGCTGATCCGCCTGCTCGACGTGCCCCGCTATCGCGCCGCCTGGCTGGAATATTGCCGGTGGTACAATGCGCCCCAGGCGGAGTATCTGGCGAAGTTCGGCGCACCCTTCGGCCCGCGCAACCTGCGCGAGGGGCATTCGCGGTTGACCGCCTATGCCGCGTATCAGGAGAAGGATGCGGCCCTGGCGAACCGCGCCGCGGAGGAATTCCTGTCGGGCGATGCCGGCCTTGGCACATGGCCCGCCGATCCGCGGCGGCCGGTGGTGGGCGTGCTGGAATGGCCCGGCGTGTCGACCAATGCATCCGCGCAATGGGGACTCGCCGCGATCGAGAACCTGGCGCTGGTGCCCGATGCGCTGGACCGGGTCGCGCTGGTGGCGCCCGATGCGCCCGGGCGCAAGCGCGAGAAGGACAACGGGCGGGACTGAGGGGAACGGGAGCCGCATGTGTGGCCCAAGGGCCTCGTCGGCTCCCGTTCCCCGAACCGCCGGGGCGCCTAGACCCCTGCCGCCAGATAGCGTTCCAGTTCGTCGCTGCCGCCGATCTGTTCGCCGTCGATGAAGACCAGCGGCGTGGTGTCGACGCCGTGTTCGGCCTTGAACGCATCGACCTCTTCGCGCGAACGCAGGATCCGGTCGTCGACCTCGAACCCTTCGGATTGCAGGATCTGCTTGGCGCGCACGCCGAACGGGCAAATGTGATCGGGCAATACCATGCGGTACAGGGTCGCCTTGCGGGTGTCGCTCACGGTCATTCCTTTCCAAGGGGGCGCGCCTAAAGCGTCGGGGGACGCGCGGCGTTCCGTCAGTCGCGCGTCAGCCGGTCCGCGACGACCGGCGTGACGCGATCGGCGATGACCGCCACGCCGGCGACGTTCGGGTGGACATGATCGCCCTGCATCAGCCCGGGGTTGCCGATCACGCCGTCGAGGATGAACGGGTATAGCCCGGCATGATCGCGCCGGGCGAGATCCGGCCAGATGCCGTCGAACGCCGCGACATAGGCGGGCCCCAAATTGGGCGGCGCCTTCATGCCGGTCAGCACCACGGGCACACCGCGCTGGTGCAACGTATCGAGCATCGCGGTCATGTTGGCGCGCGTCTCGGCGGGCGGGATCTGGCGCAGCACGTCGTTGCCGCCGAGACCCAGCATGACGAGATCGGGTTTGCGCGGCAGGTTGTCGAGCACGAACGCCAGCCGCTGGCGCCCGGCGGCGCTGGTGTCGCCCGACACGCCGGCATTGACGATCGTCGCGTTGATCCCCTTTTGCCGCAAGCGCGCCTGGATCGCGTCGGGCAGGCTCTGCCCGCGATCGAGGCCATAGCCGGCGTACAGGCTGTCGCCGAACGCCAGGATGAGCCGTTCCGGACCCGCCGGTCGCGTGGCGCCGGCGGCGGGCGTTGCCGTCGCGGCGGCCGGCGTTGCGGCCCCCTGTGCGGCAGTCGGCGCCGGCCGAGGCTTGTCGCAGCCGCCCAGCAACGCCACTTGGACGAGCGCGGCACCCGCCGCAAAGCGCTTCATCAGCCCCATCAAGGCCCGTGCTCCTGTCATGAACGATACAGCTATGGTGATCGAGGCGCGCGATGTCACGCTGACCCTCGGCGCGACCGCGATTTTGCGCGGCATCGATCTGTCGATAGCGCCGGGCGAGAGCGTCGCGCTGCTCGGGGCATCGGGATCGGGCAAATCGTCGCTGATGGCGGTGCTCGCGGGCCTCGAACGCGCGAGCGGCGGCAGCGTGCGCGTCGACGGGCAGGATTTCACCGCCCTCGACGAAGACGCGCTCGCCCGCGCCCGCCGCGGACGGATCGGCATCGTCCTTCAGGCCTTTCACCTGCTGCCCACCATGACCGCGCGCGAGAATGTCGCCGTGCCGATGGAATTGGCCGGAGCCGGCGATGCCTGGGCGCGCGCCGAACGGGAACTGGCGGCGGTCGGCCTCGGCCACCGGCTGGATCATTATCCCGCGCAATTGTCGGGCGGCGAGCAACAGCGCGTCGCGATCGCCCGCGCGCTCGGACCGCGACCCCCGTTGGTCTTCGCGGACGAGCCGACCGGCAACCTCGACACCGCCACCGGCGCGGCGATCATGGACCTGCTGTTCGCGCGCCGCGCCGCGGTCGGCGCGACGTTGGTGGTGATCACGCACGATCGCCACCTCGCCGAACGGTGCGACCGGGTGGTGACGCTCGCCGACGGGATGATCGTGTGATCGGATCGCGCGTGAGCGGATGGCGCTTCGCCGCGCGGCTGGCGCGGCGCGAGCTGGACTGGCGGTTCCGCGGGCTGCGGCTGCTGGTGGTGTGCCTGTTGCTCGGCGTCGCCGCGCTGGCGGCGATCGGCGGGCTGGCCGATGCGGTGGGACGCGAGCTGGCGTCGCGCGGCGCCGTGTTCCTGGGCGGCGACGTCGAATTCGCGGTGTCGCAGCGATCGGCCACCGCCGCAGAACTCGCCGCGATGCGCGCCGCCGGTATGGTATCGGACACCGTCCGCATGCAGGCCAATGCGGTCGCCGGCACGCTGTCGGCACCGATCCAGCTGAAGGCGGTGGACGGTGCCTATCCGCTCTACGGCCGCATCACCCTGGTCGATGGACGCAAGGTGGCGGGACCGCCGCCGGGGCAGGCATGGATCGTTCCCGCGCTTGCCGAACGGCTCAACCTGCGGCGCGGCAGCCGGTTCGGCGTCGGTGCGGCGACCTTTGCCGTGGCGGGCGTCATGGCCGACGAACCCGACCGGCTGGGGGAAGGCTTCACGCTCGGTCCGGTCGCAATCATCGGCCTGCGCGACCTGCCCGCGACGCAGCTGGTCCAGCCCGGCAGCCTGTACGAAACCCGTTACCGGCTGCGCGTGCCGGGCGGCCGCGATCCCGCCCGCCTGTCCGCACGGTTCCGCGATGCCTTCCCGGCGGGCGGCTGGGAGGCGAAGACCCGCGACCGGGCGTCGCCCGGTGCGTCGCGGTTCGTCGATCGCATGGGCGAATTCCTCACCCTCGTCGGTCTTGCGGCGCTGGCCATCGCGGGGATCGGGGTGGGCAACGGCGTGGCGTCGTTCCTCGCCGGGCGGCGGGGCGGCATCGCGACGCTGAAGGTGCTGGGCGCGACGCGTGCGGACGTCGCGCGCGTCTATGCGATCGAAATCGGCGCCGCGGCGCTGCTGGGCGTTGCCGGCGGGCTGGGAATCGGGATCGCGGCGGTGCCGCTGCTGGGCAAGGCGCTGGCGGGTGCGCTGCCGGTCGTGCCCGACCTGACGCTGGAGACGTGGCCGCTGGTACGTGCCGCGGTCTATGGCCTGTTGATCGCGGTCGCCTTCGCCGCGCCGCCGCTCGCCGCCGCGGGGGCGACGCCCGCCGCCGGCCTGCTGCGCGGCGCGCTGGCGCCGATGCGCGCCGCATCCTGGTCCGGGCGGATCGTCGCGCTGGTCGCGGGCGGTGCGGCGGTGGCGATCGCCATCGCCACGTCGGCGCAGCCGGGCATGGCCGCGATCTTCCTGGCGGCGGTCGCGGGCACGCTGCTGCTGCTGGCGGGACTGGGCCGGGTGGTGCGCCTTGCCGCGCGTCGGTTGCCGGCCCCGCGGCGACCGCTGCTGCGCCTCGCCGTCGCCGCGCTGCACCGGCCGGGTGCGCGGACCGAGGCGCTGGTGGTCGCGCTGGGCCTGGGCCTCACGCTGTTCGTGCTGCTCGCGGCGATCCGCACCAGCATCGACGCCAATATCGCGACGACCGTGCCGGCCCGCGCGCCGGCGCTGTTCGCGCTCGACGTGCCGCGCCCGCGCGAGGCGGAGTTCCGCCGCATCGTCACCGCCGCAGCGCCCGCCGCGGTCGTGCGGACCGTGCCGATCCTGCGCGGCACGATCACCGCCTATCGGGACGTCCGCGTCGCGGACCTCAAGACGCTGCCCGAAGGCGCCTGGGCGTTGCGCGGCGAGCGCGGCCTGACCTATGCCGCGACGCTGCCCGAAGGCAGCCGCCTTGCCGCCGGCCGGTGGTGGCCGCGCACCTATGCCGGGCCGCCGCTGGTGTCGGTCGACGAGCGGCTGGCGCAGGCGCTCGACCTCCACATCGGCGATCCGCTGACGGTCAGCCTGCTGGGCGTGGAGCGCACCGCGCGCATCGCCTCGTTCCGCAAGATCGAATGGGACACGCTGGGCTTCAACTTCGTGCTGGTCTTCTCGCCGAACACCCTGAGCGATGCGCCGCACAATCTCGCCGCGACGATCGACCTGCCGAAGGGGCAAGAGGGCAAAGTGACGCGTGCGCTGCTCGCGCCCTTCCCCTCGGTGTCGGTGATCGAGGTGCGCGGCGTGCTCGCGCAGGTGCGCGATCTGGTGGGTCAGGTCGCCGCCGCCATCGCCGCGGCTGCCGGCGTCGCGGTCGCCGCCGGCATCGCGGTGCTGGTCGGCGCCATCGCTGCCGCGCGGGAAGCGCGGACCTATGATGCGGTGATCCTGCGCACACTGGGGGCGACGCGCCTGCAACTGCTGGCGGCGCAGGCGCTCGAATATGCGTTGCTCGGCGCGGTGGTGACATCGGTCGCGCTGGCGCTGGGGCTCGGCGGCGCCTGGTATGTGGTCGTGCGGATGTTCGGCTTCGCCTGGGCACCCGATCCGGTCACCGTCGGGGTGACGCTGCTGGCCGGACTGGGTATCACGCTGGCGATCGGCCTTGCGGGAGCGTGGCCGATCCTGGGCGTTCGGCCCGCGCGGGCGCTGCGCGCGGTATGAGCGGCGTGGCCTAGGTCCAGTACAGGATCCGCGCCTGCGGCAGGTGCCGCGCCACCTCGGCCGTGAAGAAGCGCTTCAGGGTTCGCATCGTGTCGGCGTCGTAGACGTATTTCAGCGACCCGAACTTGGTGCGTTTCTCCACCCGCCCGACCGGACTCATGTCGAGCGCGGATCCGGGATACCAGCTGTCCAGCACCGCCTTCGACCCCGGCGTGTAGCGGTGGGTGATCAGTTCGATCGTGCAGTCCGCCGTGACGCCGGCGAGTGCCGCGCCGGCCTGTTCCAGCAAGGCGCCATAGGCCGTTTCCCAGCCCTCGGCGGCGATGATCGGCGCGACGGTCAACCCGATCGGATACCCCGCCCGGCCCATCGCGGCGAGCGCCGCCAGCCGTGCGGCGACCGGATCGGTGCCGCCTTCGAAACGGGCATAGGGCGCCGGGTTGATCGACGCGCGCATCCGCGTCCGTCCCTGATGATCGAGCGCGAGCAGCGGTTCGACCGCGGCAAATTTCGTGGTGAAGCGCAATTGCACCGGCGCCTGCCACGCGCCGAACGCCGCCACCAGCGCCGACAGCGATCCGGTCAGATGCTCCAGCGCGAGCGGATCGGTGTAGCAGCTCGCCTCGTAGGTCGTGCCTTCGTCGGCGCGCGCGGCGGAGCGGGACGTCACCCGGCCTTCGCCCAGATACGCCGCCAGCCCGTCGACGATCTCCGGCAGATTGGCATAGGCGCGCGTGATCGGCGGCCCCTTCAGCGATCCCGCCAGATAGCAGTAACTGCAATGCGCCGGGCATCCCTCCGCCAGGTCGACGCGCCAGTCGGCCGACGGCGCGATCGGCTGCAACCGGCGCTTCGAGGGCGGCGCGACGACCACCGCCAGCGTCCGCTTCGCCTCGGCATAGGCGCGGCGCGGATCGTCGGGCAGGGCCAGGCCGAGCCGGTCGGAGGCGAGCATCTCCACCGTGCAGCCCAGCGCCGCCGCGCGTTCGGCGATCGCGCGCCCGTGCGCCCATGCGGCGGCGGATCGCGTGACGATCACCCGTTTGGGCAGCCACAATCCGGGGCGCCGGGTCGCGGGTCGCGCGTCAGCCATCCTGCACGCCGGCGTGCCATGCGGCATAGATCGTGTTCGCCGCCATGTGCCGGTTGAGGTCGGGGGCGCCGTCGTCCCACCAGACCGGCCCGCGCTCGCCGAGCGCGTGCTTCGCCGCATCCACGCGCGCGCGCGCGTCCGCCAGCGCCGCCTCGTCGTCCTTGCGCCCGGCGGCGTGGACGTCGCGGCGCGCCGTCATCAGCGCGTGGACCAGTGCGTCGCGCCGCTCCGGCGTCAGGTGCGGATCGGCGGCACGCCACAAGCGGCCACGCACCACCAGATAGCGGCCGTCGGGGGTGAGGAGCGGGGACGCGGCGGCCATGGCGGCTCAACGCACGAAGCGCGACGCGGGCGCACAAGCGTTTGGCGGACCATGGATAATCCTGCCCGGCCGCCTATATTCTGTGTCCGTTCCCAGGAGCCTGCATGACCCATTCGTCGGCGCTTGCCGATCCGCTGATCCTCGCCTTCGGCGACAGCCTGATCGCCGGCTATGGCCTCGCGGCCGCCGATGCGTTCCCGGCGCGTCTGCAGCGGGCGCTGCGCGACGCGCATCCCGCGGCCGAAGTGATCGGTGCGGGCCGGTCGGGCGACACGACGGCCGACGCGCTGCGGCGCCTGCCGACGGTGCTCGGCGGCCTGATCCGGCGTCCCGACCTCGCGGTGATCCAGGTCGGCGCGAACGACGTCCTGCGCGGCGTCGCGCCCGCGCGGATGCGTGCGAACCTCGATGCGATGCTGACCGAATTCGGCCGCTGCGGCATCGCAATGCTGTTGACCACGATCGATCCGCCCGCATTCCTGGCGGCGCGAACGCAGGGCTATGCGACCATCCATGCGGAGTGCGCGCACCGCCATCATGTGCCGACGCACGCCTTCTTTCCGGCGGGCCTGCTCGGCCATCCGGCGTGGACGCTGGCCGATCGCATCCACCCCAATGCGCAGGCGATCGCGCGCGTCGCCGATCACCTGCTGCCGGCGGTCGAGGCGGCGCTGCACGCCCCGCGGCGCGCCGCCGCCTGAGCCGTCAGCCGAGCGCCGCGGCCAGATCGGTGATCCAGCGCGCGGTGAACGCCCGCGAGGCGCGGGCCATCGGCGCGGCATTGTCGAAGGCGTGGAAGGCACCCGGCACGACCGCCAGATCGACCGCCACGCCGTTCGCGGCGAGCCGGCCGGCATAGGCGATGTCCTCGTCCAGGAAGAGGTCGAGCGTGCCGACCCCGATGAAGGCGGGCGGCAGGCCGCGCAGGTCGTCGCGCCGTCCGGGCACCGCGCGCGCGGGCACGCCGGCGCTGCCCGCCGGCACGCCGAGCAGCGCCGACCAGCCGAAGCAGTTCGACGCGGCGGTCCAGACGAAATCGCCCGTGCCCGGGCGCGCTGCGCGACTGCTGCCGGTGCGATCGTCCAGCATCGGATAGATCAGCACCTGATAGGCGAGCGGAATGCTCCGATCGCGCGCGGCGAGCGCCAGCATCGCGGCATGGCCGCCGCCCGCGCTCGCGCCGCCGACCGCGATCCGCCGCCGATCGACGCCCAGCGCGTCCGCCTGCGCCACCACCCAGCGGAGCGCCGCCTCGTTGTCGGCGAGCGAGGCGGGCAGCCGTGCCTCGGGCGCGAGCCGGTAATCGACCGCGACGACCAGCCAGCCGTGCGCCTGCGCCGCCTCGCGCAGCGCCACCGGAATGCCCGCCGCGCCGGCGACATAGCCGCCGCCGTGCAGCCAGACGATCGCGGCGCGGTCGCGGCGTCCGGGCGCGCCGTCGAACTGCACCGTCCTGACCGGTGGCTGGCCGGGGAGACCGGGCACCATCACCGTCGCCAGCGGCAGCGCGGAGACCGGCGACCGAGGCGCCGGATGGGCCAGCCGCACGGCGGGCCGATGGCGAAACCGCTCCAGCGTCGCGGTGGAGGGCTCCATCGGCACCAGCAGCCGCAGATCGTCGACCATGTCGGGATCGACCGCCGCATAGGGATCGCGCACCGCAGCCTGCGCCCAGCCCGTGCCGGCACTGCCCACCACGGCCGCCGCCAGCCCCGCCGCTCGCAGCACGTCCCGCCGGCTATTGGTCATCCCCGCCTCCCCGCATGTTTCCATTCTCTGGATCAATGTACCACATCCTCCGCGTTGTCAGTTGCTTTCGGCGAGATGCGACAATAGCCTCGCCCGAAGCCGGTGGAGAGCGGACGATGTGGCGGGTGACAGCGGCCGGGTGGACGGCGATCCTCGCAAGCGCGGCGCCGGCGCCGGCGCCGGCACAGCCACAGCCACAGCCACAGGCGGTGCGCGACACCGTGCCGCTCTCGAACGGCTGGCGATTTCATCTTGCGCCCGATGGCGAGGCGGTGGCCGCGCCCGGCTTCGACGATGCCGGCTGGACGCGGGTCGCGGTGCCGCACAACTGGAACCGGATGGGCGGCGGCGCGACGCGCGGCCCGGATTACACCAATGTCCACGGCATCGGCTGGTATCGCCTGCACTTTCGTGCGCCGGCGCTCGGCCGCCGGCACGCCTGGCTGGAGTTCGACGCGGCCAGCATCGTCACCGACGTGTGGCTCAACGGCGTCCACCTCGGCCGCCATGCCGGGGCGTTCGCGCGCTTTCGCTTCGACGCCACGGCGGCGATGCGTCCCGGCGCCGACAATCTGCTCGCCGTTCGCGTCGACAACAGCAGTCCGCGCACGCCCGGATCGACTACGGCAGAGGTCATTCCGATGAGCGGCGACTGGCCGATGTACGGCGGCCTCTATCGACCCGTGCGTCTGGTGCTGACCGATCCGGTCCATATCGCCATGGCCGATTACGGCGGCCCCGGCACCTATGCGACCGTCGTCCGCGCCGACGCCGATGCCGCGCAGGTGCGGGTGGTCACCCGGATCGAGAACATGTCCGCCGCGTCCGCCGCGCCGGTCGTCGAGGCAGAGGCGATCGACGCCGCCGGACGGGTCGCCGCGAGCGTCCGCACCCCCGCCGCGACAATCGCCGCGGGCGGGCGGGGCGAGGCGGTGCAGACGCTCGCCTTCACCCGCCCGCACTTGTGGAACGGCACCGCCGATCCGTATCGCTATCGCCTGCGCGTCACGCTGCGGGCCGGCGACGGCCACGCGATCGACCGCGTCGAACAGCCGCTCGGCCTGCGCAGCATCCGTTTCGATGCGGATCGCGGCTTCTTCCTCAACGGTCGCCACCTCGCGTTGCGCGGCGTGTCCCGGCATCAGGATCGTGCCCGCAAGGGGTGGGCGATCGAAGATGCGGATATCGACGAGGATTACGCGCTGATGCGGGAGATCGGCGCGAACACGGTGCGGCTGGCGCATTACCAGCATGCGCAACACGCCTATGACGCGGCCGATCGCGACGGCCTGATCGTCTGGGCGGAGATTCCGCTGGTCGATCGGTCGGCACCCTGGGGACAGGACCGCACCACCGACGGTTTCGCCGACAATGCCGAACGGCAGCTGCGCGAACTGATCCGCCAGAATGCCAACCACCCGTCGATCGTCACCTGGTCGATCGCGAACGAGGTCAATCTGGAAGCCGCCAAGGGGCGCGGTGCGTCGCATGCCGGGCCGCTGCTCGAACGGCTGCAACGCGTCGTCCACAGCGAGGACCCGGGTCGCCCGGCGACGCTGGCCGATTGCTGTGGTTCGGTGCCGGCGGAGGCGCGCGCGGGGCTGGACACGGTGGCGGGCATCACCGACGTCATCGGCTACAACCGCTATTTCGGCTGGTACGCACAGGCGCCCGAGGCGCTGGGCCCCGAACTCGCGCGGCTGCACGCGCTGTATCCCCGCCAGCCGCTGTCGGTCAGCGAATATGGCGCCGGCGGCGCGCTGAGCCAGCATAGCGACGATCCGCGCGGCGGGCCGATCGCCGCCTTCGGTCGTCCGCATCCGGAGGAATATCAGGCCGACCTGCTCGAACGCACCTGGCCGCAGATCGCCGCTGCGCCATATGTGTGGGCGAGCTGGGTGTGGAACCTCACCGACTTTTCCAACGAACAGCGGCTGGAAGGCGACCTGACCGATACCAACGACAAGGGGCTGGTGACCTTCGACCGCAAGACGCGCAAGGACGCCTTCTATTACTACAAGGCCAATTGGACGACCGCGCCCTTCGTGCATCTCACCGGCCGCCGCTACGTCGACCGTCCCTATCCGATCGTCGAGGTGAAGGCGTACAGCAACCAGCGATCCGTGCGGCTGCGCGTCAACGGGCGCGACGCGGGCAGCGCCGCCTGCACCTTCGGCGTGTGCCGCTGGCCGGGCATCGCGCTGCGCAGCGGCGACAACCGGATCGAGGCGACGGCCGCCGGTGCCGCCCCCGATGCGATCCGGTGGCGGCTGCATGGTCGCCCGGCGACCTGGCATATCCGCGCCGGCACGCTGAGCGGCGCGCGCGGCGCGGACGGCACCCTGTGGGGTTCGGATGTCTTCGTCACCGGTGGCGAGGGACATTTCCGCGAACAGCCGTCGATGAGCCGCGGCGGCCAGCCCGGCCCGGTGCGTGCCGTCGCCGGAACCGGCGACCAGGCGCCGTTCGGCAGCTGGCGCAGCGGCAATTTCGCTTATGCGGTGCCGGTGCCCGATGGTCGCTATCGCGTGACGCTGTCGTTCTTCGAACCCGATGCCGCGATCGGCCCCGGCGCGCGCGTGTTCGACGTGCAGGCGCAGGGGCGGGCGGCGCTGACCGCGGTCGACGTCCGGCACGACACCGGCGGCGCGTTCCGCGCGATGCGGCGCAGCGTGCCCGTCGATGTGACCGGCGGCATGCTGCGACTCGCGTTCCGCCCGGTCCGGGGGGAGGCGATCGTCTCCGCCATCGCGATCGTGCCCGAACCTGCCGGCGGGCGTCGAGAAAAAGGCGGCGGCGGGCCGCACTCGATCGCGCGCCGGGCGTTGACGCCCGACTCCTGATGAAAGCTCCACGCTTGTGCTGCATGTCCTGATCGCCGAAAGCGAAACGCCCGACGAACGCGAGGCGCGCCGCGAGCGGGCCGGCAAGAGTTCCGGCGAAACCTATGCCGCGACACTCGAACAGATGAACCCGGGGATCGAGGTGACCCGCGTCGCCCCCGCCGACGACGACGCCCGCATCGTGCCGCCGGACGAGATCGCGCGCTACGACGCGGTGTTCCTCACCGGATCGCCGCTGCACGTCTATGCCGACACGCCCGAAGTGCGGCGCCAGCTCGCCTTCATGCGCGCGGTCTTCGCGAGCGGCACGCCGTCGTTCGGATCGTGCGCGGGCTTGCAGCTTGCCGTCGCCGCCGCCGGCGGCCGGGTGCGCAAGATGCCCGAGCAGATGGAGGCGGGGATCGCGCGCCGCATCACTCCGTCTGCGGCCGGGCGCCATCATCCGTTGCTCGCCGGACGACCCGCCGCGTGGGACGCCCCCGCCATCCACGGCGACGAGGTCGAAGCCTTGCCGGACGGGGCGACGTTGCTCGCCGGCAATGCGGTCACCAATGTCCAGGCCGCGGAGATCCGCCACGATCGTGGCATCTTCTGGGGCGTGCAATATCATCCCGAACTCGCGCCGTGCGAAATCGCCAGCGCGCTGCGACGTCAGGCGTCGAGCCTGGTCGAGGCAGGACTTGCCCGGGACGACGACGCCGTCGAACGCCGCGCCGCGCTGCTCGATGCGCTGGAGGCGGAGCCGGACTCGCGGACCATCGCATGGGAGCTGGGCGTCGATCGCGAATTCGCCGACGCGCAGCGCCGACGCACCGAAATCGCCAACTTCATCCGCCACCTGGTCGTGCCGAGGCGTCAGGCGGCATGACGGAGCGGATGACGCTGTATTTCGATGGCGGCGCACGCGTCGATCCGCCCCGGATGGAGATTGCGGTCGTCACCCGCGGCGAAACGCATATCCGCGACGATGTCGGCCCAGGCGACAGCTGCACCGCGGAATGGCTGGCGCTCCGCTATGCGGTCGAGATCGCGGTGGCGGCGGGCGCGCAGGACGTGCTGCTCGTCGGCGATGCGCTCACCGTCGTCGAACAGGCGCGCGGACGCTGGCGGTGCCGCAACCCACAGCTGCAGCCGCACCTTGCCGCCTATCGCGCGGACATCGCGGCAATCCCGCGCGTGCACGTGAAGCATGTCGGCCGTTCGAAGAACCTTGCCGGGGCGGCGCTGGCGCGGCGTCACCCGCGCTGAACGACAAGACCGTTCGCACCTGCGGAAACAGCGGGCGCCTCGCGCGTTGACCGCCGCTATCCCAAGACAGGAGTGACACGATGAATCAGGATCAGATCGAAGGCGCCACCACGGACCTCACGGGCAAGGTCAAGGAAACGTTCGGTAATGTGACCGGCGACCAGCAGACGCAATCGGCGGGCGTGGCCGATCAGATCACCGGCAAGGTGCAGAAGACCTTTGGCGATACCAAGGAAACCGTCGCCAAGACCGCAGCCCCGCTCGCGGACAAGGCGCGCAAGTTCGCCAACGATCGTCCCTTCGCCGCGGCCGCGCTTGCGGGCGTCGTCGGCCTCGCGATCCTCAACACGCTGCGTGGCAAGAAGGCGGCCTGAGCCGTGCTGTCGACGTGACGCAAAAAGGGCGCCGGCATCGCTGCCGGCGCCCTTTTTCGTGTCTCGCGTCGGATCAGGCCTTCAGGCTCTTCGCCATGTTGAGGTGGGCGGTGACGGTCGGCACCAGCCCCTTGGCGAACGTCTTCAGCGCCGGCACGTCGCCGGTCGACTGATAGGCGGTCAGCATGTCCAGCGTCTCCTGATGGCCGGTCTGCTGGCCGGCGATATAGGCGGCGTCGAAGTCCGCGCCCTTCTTGCCCTTCAGCCCGTCCAGGATCTTCTGCTGTTCGGCGTTCAGCGTCGGATCGGGCGTGATCGCCGGGGTGAGCGTGGCGGTGGTCGCCTTCAGCTTGTCGGTCGATGCGGTGTGCGCCGCGATCATCTGGTTGGCATATTTCTTCACCGCGACCGAGCTGCTGTTGTCGAGTGCCAGCTTCGACGTCGCGATCTCGAACGCATCGCTCGCCGCGGCGGTATTGGCGAACACCTGGCCGCCGCTCGCCGGGGCGGTCATGTTGGCGTCGGCGGTCGCCGTGCTGTTGGCGTCGAATGCGCCGCCGTCGTTGGTCATCATCGTCGTGTCGGCGGTGTTCGTCGTTTCGGTCTTCGGGCCGCAGGCGGCGAGCGCCAGCGTGGACGCCGACAGGATCACCATGGTTTTCTTGAACATTTCCGTCTCCCTTGCTGCGCGCGGTCAACGTATCGACGGCGGCGGCGTTCCGTTGCGGAGCGATCCGCCCCGTTCGACGTTGCACCTGCGATCATCTCGTCCATCAGGAGAAGAACGTGAGCATTTTCGGCAGCATCATGAGCAAGGTCTTCGGTCACAAGGCCGCTGCGGCCTCACCGGCGTCGACACCCGCACCGGCCCCCGCCGCCGCACCGCAGCCGCAGGCCGCAGCGCCCGCGGCTGCGCCGGCCGCCGCGCCGGAGCAATCGGTCGACGTCGGCGCGGTCCTGTCGGAAATGGCGTCGATGAAGGACGGCGGCGGCAACTACCAGTCGTCGATCGTCGATCTGCTGAAGCTGCTCGACCTCGATTCGAGCCTGTCGGCGCGTAAGGAACTGGGTCAGGAACTGGGCGTCCACGCGGGTGAGGACGGCAGCGCCGAACAGAATATCGCGCTCCACAAGGCGGTCATGGACAAGCTTGCCGAAAACGGTGGGATCGTGCCCGACAGCCTGCGCAACTAACCACCGACGACGGGGTGGATGCCGGTCAGAAGCCGAACGCCACCCCGCCATACCGGCGCGCCAGCGCATCGGGCACCGCGGTGCGGGGCACGCTTCTGCCGTACAGAAAGCCCTGCGCCATGTCGCAGCCCTGCGCGATCAGATATCGCGCCTGTGCCGGTGTCTCGACGCCCTCGGCGACCACGGTCATGCCGAGCCGGTGGCCAAGCGCGACCACCGCGTCGATGATCGCCGCGTCGCCCGCATCGCTGTCGAGATGGCTGACGAAGCTGCGGTCGATCTTGATCGTGTGCACGGGAAACGCCTTGAGGTGCGTGAGCGAGGCATAGCCGGTGCCGAAATCGTCCAGCGCGATGTGGACGCCCGCGCGGCTGAACGCCTCCAGCGTTGCGCCGACGCATTCGGCGTCGCGTCCGACGAAGACGGTTTCCGTGACCTCCAGCTCCAGCCGTTCGGGCGGCACGCCGGCCCGCGCCAGCCAGCCCAGGATGCGATCGGTCAGATCCTCGCGCCGGAATTCGGCGGGCGACAGGTTGACCGCGATGCGGCCGAAGTCGACGCCGTCGTCCAGCCACCGGCGCATGTCGCCAACGATCCCCGCCAGCATGCGTTCGCTGACGCCGACCGCGAGCTCCAGATCGTCGAACGCCGCCGAGATCGTCGCCGGCAATTGCAGCCCCAGCGCGGGATGGTGCCAGCGCATCAGCGCCTCGAACCCGCAGACCGTGCCGCTGCCCAGCGCCACCTTGGGCTGGTAATAGGGCACGATCCGATCGTCGCGCACGATGTCGCGCGCGATGCTCAGCATCGAGGATCGCCGTTGCAGGTCGGCGCGCATGTCAGGCTGGAAGGTCAGCAGGCGACCGCGGTTGCGCGCCTTGGCCGCATAGAGCGCGATGTCGGCGGACTTGAGCAGCTCCGCCGCGGTCGCACCGTCCTGCGGGAACAACGAACCGCCCGCGGTCGCCTGACAATCGAGGATGCGTCCTTCGTGCGCCAGCGGTTCGCGGACGATGCGCAGGGCGGCGTGGACGCGGTCGATCACCCCGTCGATGTCACCGACATGATCGATCACCGCGGCGAATTCGTCGCCGCCGAGGCGCGCGAGCGTGCATCGCTCGCCAAGTGCATCGCGCAGCCGCTCCCCGAAGGTCCGCAGGACCATGTCGCCGGCATCGTGCCCGATGGTGTCGTTGGTTTCCTTCAGATGGTCGACGTCGAACAGGACCAGCGCCAGCCCGCCGCGACCGTCGGGCGCCTCGCGCGCGGCGGCGATCGCCGCCTCCAGCCGCTCGCCGAAGGCGGCGCGATTGGGCAGGCCGGTCAGCGCGTCGTGCAGCGCGATGTAGCGGATCCGGTCCTCGGCGGTGCGTTCCTCGGTCACGTCGCGGGTGGTGACGAGCACGCGGCTCAGCCGTCCCGACGGCGCCTCGATCCGCCATCCGCCGGTCTTGATCCACCGCTCCGCACCCGTGTCGGCGCGGTGGATCCGCAACATCGTCTCGAAGCGGTGATGGCCGTCGCCCGCCGCGACCGCCGAGAGCAGCGCCTGCAAGCGGTGGCGATCCTCCGGGATGACCAAGGCGAGCGCGGCCGACACCGTCGCCGGCGCGTCCAGCGGCAATCCCAGCATCGCACGAAATTCCGGCGACCATTCGCGGCGGTCGCCGATCGCGTCATAGTCCCAGATGCCGAGGCGCGCGGCATGCGCGGCAAGGCGGAAGCGCTCCTCGCTCTCGCGCAGCGCCTGCTCGGCCAGCTTGCGGTCGTGGATGTCCTCCACCGTGCCGTACCAGCGCAGCACCTCGCCCCGGCCATCGAGCCGCGCGGCGGCGCGCGACCGGAACCAGCGATAGCTGCCGGTCGGTGTGCGCAGGCGATATTCCAGGTCGACGTCCGTCTTCGTCTCTACCGCATGCGCCCAAGCGTCCTCGATCGCGGCAACGTCGTCGGGGTGCAGCGCCGTCAGCCAGCGCCGGCCCACCGCATCCTCGGGATCGCCGCCGGTCACCGCCCTCCAGCGCGAACTGACCGTTTCGATCTCGCCGTCGCGGCGTGCCGTCCAGCTGATCTGCGGACTGAGTTCCACGGTATAGCGGTAATGTTCTTCGCTTTCGCGCAATTCTGCTTCGGCGTTGCGCCGCGCCGTCACGTCCTGCGCGACGGTGATCGTCGATACGGCGGCGCCGTCGGCGTCGCAGACGAACGCGACGTTGACGTCGCACCAGACGATGCTGCCGTCCGGCCGCACGAAACGCGTTTCCAGCGCATAGGGCGTGGCGCTGGCGCGATGGTCCTCGTAGATCGCGAGGATGCGCGGCAGATCGTCCGGGTGGATGAAGGCTGCGATCGGCAGGCCGGAAATCTCGGCCGCCGATCGCCCGATCAGATCGCAGAACCGGTCGTTGACGCTCAGCGCGCGCAAGTCCTGGTCGCGGTGCAACAGGCCGACCTGCGCCTGGTCGAGCACACGGCCGATCGGCGGCATCGGATAGGTCTGCACCTCGGCGGCGACCGCGCGCCTCGACCGTTCCGTCGGCATGCGCATCATGCGATCGAGCGCCCCGCCCGGCATCGTATCGGCGTCGCGCCCGCCGGAAGCCCGATCGGCGCCATCGATATCGAACATCGCTGCGCGGTCGAACGCTCCGTCACCCCATCGATCCACACGCGCCCCTTCCGAGCTTTGGCCTTGTCGCGGGCAATGTCGCTGCAGCGACTTAAAGATATGTAACAAAACCATTTTGACTGCGACTGCGGCGGCACCGTCACTGCCATACGGTCAGCCCACGCTTGTCGCCGCCGCCCGTGTATCGCTAGGATGAGCCGGGCAGGCAGGCCCGGCGGGAGGTGGAGTGACATGGACATGGCAGCGATTTCCCGGCGGACGCTGATCGGCGGCGCGGCGATGGTCGCCCTGGCGGGCACCGCGAGCGCGCAGGGCAAGGCTGGACAGGGGAGCGGGGCCGACGAAGAGATGGTGCCGCTATGGCCGGGCCGCATCCCCGGCGCGCAGGGCACGGCGATCGTCCGCAAGGTGAGCGATCACGCCAAGCGCCCCGGCACCGTCGACCGCTGGATCACCGGCATCGACGTTCCCTCGCTGGTCGTGAAGCGGCCGGCCCGCCCCAACGGCGCGGCGGTGCTGCTGGTTCCGGGCGGCGGCTATGGCTTCCTTTCCTATGATAACGAAGGGATCGAACAGGCGCGTTGGCTCAATGCGCTCGGCGTCACCTGCTTCATCCTGCTCTACCGCCTGCCGGGCGAGGGCTGGAGCGACCGCAGGCTGGCGCCGCTGCAGGACGCCCAGCGCGCGATCCGGGTGATCCGCAGCCGTGCCGCCGGCTTCGGCGTCGACCCCGCGCGGATCGCCGTCCTCGGCTTCTCGGCGGGCGGGCACCTCGCCGCGTCGCTGGCGACCCGTCATGGCGAGGTCGCTTACGCCCCGGTCGACGGGGCCGATCGCCTGTCCGCGCGGCCCGATCTGGCCGGGCTGATCTATCCGGTGATCAGCATGGATGCGGCGATCACGCACAAGGGATCGCGCGACAATCTGCTCGGCGCCACCCCGGCGGCGGCCGATGTCGTGGCGGCATCGAACGAAGCCCGCATCACCGCCGAAACCCCGCCGGTCTTCCTGGTCCACGCCAGCGACGATCGCACCGTGCCGATCGCCAACAGCCTGGCGATGCATGCGGCGATGCTCGCAGGCCATCGGCCGGTCGAGATGCATCTGTTCGACGAGGGCGGCCACGGTTTCGGCGTGCGATTGCCGAAGGCGGTGCCGACCGCGCAATGGCCGATGCTGTTCACCACCTACGCCGCGCGCAAGGGCGTCTTCCCCGGCTAGGCGCGCGTCACCGCGGCAGCAGCGTGCAGAGCAGTGGCGGCAGCTCGCGCGCCAGAAAACCGATCGGGCCGGTGCGCCGCTCCAGCGTGCGGCCCGCTTCGCCGTGCAGCCACACGCCCCAGCCGGTCGCCGCCTCCGGCGTCGCGCCGCGCGCCGCCAGCCCGGCGATCGCCCCCGCCAGCACGTCGCCCGACCCGCCCGTCGCCAGGCCGATGCCGCCACCCGGATAATGCAGGCGCGCACGACCGGGCGTGGCGACGATCGTTTGCGCCCCCTTCAGCGCGACCGTCGCGCCGAACCGGTCGGCGGCGGCCTGTGCGATCCCCTCCGCATCCGCAGCGACCCGTTCCGGCGGACAGTCCATCAGGGACGCCATTTCGCCCGGATGCGGGGTCATGATCAGCCGCCCCGCCGCGCCGGACAGTGTCGCGTCGAGCGATCCCGACGCCGCCACCGCCGCCCCGTCGACCAGCAGGATGCTATCCTGACGAAGCCGCGGCACCAGCCAGCGCACCAATGCGGCCGCGGCGTGCGCATCGCCCATGCCCGGTCCGACCGCCACGGCATCGACCCGTTCCAGCGTCGCGATCAGCGCGGCATCGTCGCCGGTCGCGATCTCTCCCGCATCGTCTTCGCCGAGGCCGATGACGCCGATCTCCGGCATCGCCATGCCCAGCGGCAGCGCGGCGGCGGCGATCGTCGCCACGCGCACCTTGCCGGCCCCGACCCGCAGCGCGGCCTCCGCGGTCAGGCGCAGCGCACCCGGCACGCGGCGCGCACCGCCGATCACCAGCACCTGTCCACGGCTGTTCTTGCTCGCTTCGCCCTGCGGCATCGGCAGCGGGTGTGCGGCGCGCCAGTCGTGATCGATCGCGATCATCCGCGCGCGCCCATGATCGGGTCGTCCGCCGTCGTCACCGCGACCGGACTGTCCTCGACCGGAGCGGTCGCGTTGAAGCGGACGAGGCGCAGGCCGCCGTCCCGCCCCGCGTCGGGATCGAAGCGATATTCGGTGACCGAGCAATTGGCGATGTTGCCTGCCCGATCGATCGCCAGGATCTCGTCCTCGGTCAGGTTTTCGATGATGTAGCGCAGGCACAGCACCACCACCTGATGCGCGACGATCATCACGCGGCGGCCGCGATAGTGGAGCGCGATGGTGTCGAACACCGCGCGCAGGCGGAAGACGACGTCGCACCAGCTCTCGCCGCCCGGCGGCCGATGATAGAATTTGCCGAGCAGCCTGCGCAACGCCGCCTGCTCGGGCTGGAGCGCGGCGATACCGCTGGTGGTCAACCCGTCGATGATGCCGAATTCCTTCTCGCGCAGCCGCTCGTCCAGGCAGATCGCCTCGTCGGGATCGCAGCCACCGGCGTCGCGGAACAGCCGCGCGGTGTCGCGGGCGCGGATATAGGGCGACGCCAGCAGCACGTCGGGCTGTCCATGCGCCTCTCCCCGCGCGAACCAGCGACCGAGCGCGCGCGCCTGTTCCTCTCCGCGCGGCGACAGCGGGATGTCGACGTCGCGCGCGGTGAGCAGGATGCGTTCGGCACGCGCCGCGATGGCGGCGGCCCGCGCCACGTTGCCGGCGCTTTCGCCATGTCGAACGATCCAGAGCGTAGCGGGCCAGCGTTGGGTCATCACGCTGGAACGGCGTGACGCAGGCGACGTTCCGAAACCGCGTGCACCTGCTATGCCGCGCCGATGGCCCTGCATACCGATACGATCGACTCACCCGTCGGCGTCCTGACGCTGGTCGCGAGCGACGTCGGACTGGTGGCGGTGCTGTGGCCGGGCGACGATCCGCTGCGGGTTCGGCTCGGTGCGCTGAGGCGCGATCCGGCGCATCCGGTCCTGATCCGCGCCGCGGCGCAGTTGCGGGCCTATTTCGCCGGGGATCTCCGCGCGTTCGACCTGCCGCTCGACTGGCGCGGGACCGATTTCCAGAAGCGTGTCTGGTCCGCTTTACTGGCCATCCCTTATGGCGAGACGCGCAGCTATGGGGCGATCGCCCGCGCGATCGATGCTCCCGGCGCGGCGCGCGCGGTGGGCGCGGCGAACGGGCGCAACCCGATCTCGATCATCGCGCCCTGCCATCGGGTGGTCGGCAGCGGCGGCAAGCTGACCGGCTTTGCAGGCGGGTTGGCGGCGAAGGCCCTGCTGCTGGAGCTGGAGCAGGGCGCAGGCCAGCTGCCGTTCCAGGGGCGTGGATCGTGACTGCCGGTGCCGCAAAACGAGGCCGGCTGCACAGCGGAATTTTGGGCCGCGCGGTAAGCGCATGATGTTGAAAGGTATATTATTTCGCGTCAGCCTTGCCGGTGCACCCCCGCTGTCCGCATAATCGCGGCAGGACACCGCGGCGAGGATTGGCCTGTGGATCGATCAGAGGATAAAGGCCGCCGATGAGCATCAGCATCCCTGCGACGACCCCGACGCCCGCCGCGGCAAAGCCGTGGTACAGGCAATTGTATCTGCAGGTCCTGCTCGCGATCGTCGCGGGCGTGCTGCTCGGCCATTTCGCGCCGGCGACCGGCGAGGCGATGAAGCCGATCGGCGATGCCTTCATCAAGCTGGTGAAGATGATCATCGCGCCGGTGATCTTCCTCACCATCGTCACCGGCATCGCCGGCATGCGCGACCTCGGTGCGGTGGGGCGGGTCGCGGGCAAGGCGTTCCTCTACTTCCTGTTCTTTTCGACGGTGGCGCTGATCGTCGGCCTGATCGTCGCCAACGTCGTGCGGCCGGGCGCCGGGCTCAACATCGATCCCGCGACGCTCGACGCCAGCAAGGTGAGCGAATTCGCCGCCAAGGCGCATGAAACCACGCTGACCGGCTTCCTGACCGGGATCATCCCGGACACGTTCCTGTCGTCGCTGACCGAAGGCAACATCCTTCAGGTGCTGTTCGTGTCGATCCTGTTCGGCATCGCGCTGGCGCTGATCGGCGAGCGCGGCGACCGGCTGCTGCACGCCCTCGAAGACGTGTCGCTCGCCTTTTTCAAGCTGGTCAGCATCGTCATGAAGGCGGCGCCGGTCGGCGCGTTCGGAGCGATGGCGTTCACCATCGGCAAATATGGGGTCGGCACCCTCGCCAATCTCGCGATGCTGGTCGGCACCTTCTATTTCACCTCGCTGCTGTTCGTGCTGGTCGTGCTGGGCGCGGTCGGCTGGCTGTGCGGTTTCTCGATCCTGCGCCTGATCTCCTATCTGAAGGCCGAGCTGCTGCTGGTGCTCGGCACCTCGTCGTCGGAAAGCGCGCTGCCCGCGCTGATCGAGAAGATGGAGCGCGCCGGCTGCCCCAAATCGATCGTCGGGCTGGTCGTGCCGACCGGCTATTCGTTCAACCTCGACGGCACCAACATCTACATGACGCTCGCGGCGCTGTTCATCGCGCAGGCCTGCAACGTCGATCTGACGCTCGGCCAGCAACTGCTGCTGCTGTCGGTCGCGATGCTGTCCTCGAAAGGTGCAGCGGGCGTCACCGGCGCGGGCTTCATCACGCTGGCGGCGACGCTGTCGATCGTGCCGAGCGTGCCCGTCGCGGGCATGGCGCTGATCCTCGGGGTCGACCGCTTCATGAGCGAATGTCGCAGCCTCACCAACTTCATCGGCAACGCGGTGGCGACGGTCGTGGTATCGCGCTGGGAAGGCGTTCTCGACGCCGAACAGCTGAACGCCGCCCTGCATGGCCGTGCGGCGCGCGTCGACCAGTTGCCCGCCGACGCCGTATCCGCCGGATGATGGATGCGGTGGCGGGACAGGATCGCGTCGCCTCGGCCAAGGGACCCATGATGATCAGGACTCTGGGCGCCCTTGGCGGCGCCACCGCGATGTTCGCGCTCGCGACGCCCGCGTTCGGCCAGTCGGTCGCCCCGACCGAGGCGGGGCAGACGCGGGTGCCGGCGACGCCGACCGCCACCGCCTATCCGGCGGACGCGGTGGGCAATGGCGCGACGGCCAACGGCTTCAACCTGTCGCGCTGGGCGGAGGACTGGCGCGGCATGCGCGATCCGGCGAAGCGCGACGACGTCCTGGACAGGCTGAAGTTCCTGCCGCTGGCGGCGGATGGCGACGTCTATCTGACCTTGTCGGGCGAGGCGCGGTTGCGCGTGAACCTGACCACCAATCCGAACCTGCGCGATGCGCGGGCCCAGCGGCAGGACATCGATCGTCTGGTCGGCGGCGCGGACCTGCATATCGGTCCGCATCTCCGCGCCTTTGCCGAGATCGCGCATGGCGGCATCTCGGGCGTCGAGCTCGGCGTGCCGGCCGCCAATCTGCGCAACGACCTGGTGCTGCAACAGGCGTTCGTCGAAGGGAATGCCGAGCTGTCAGGGGTTGCGATCGGCGCGCGCTACGGCCGGCAGGAGTTCACCGACGGCGCCAACCTCCTCGTCTCGCAACGCGACAACAACACCATCCGCTATACGCTGAACGGCATCCGCGCCTGGGCACGGGGCAGCCGGGTGCGCCTCGATCTGTTCGACCTCAAGCCGACGCAATATGGCGACCTCGGCACCGAAGACGACATCAGCGATCCGGCGCGGCGCTTTTCCGGCGTGACGCTGGGCTTCGCCGCGCCGACGTCGTGGTTCGGCGGATCGAAGCTGTACGTCGATCCCTTCTTCTGGCGGCGGCGCAACGCGGTCGGCGCCTGGGGCGGGCGGATCGGCCCGGCGACGCGCTATTACGTCGGTACGCACGTCTGGGGCGATGCCGGTCCGGTGACGATCGACTGGACGGTGAACCATCAATCCGGCGACTATATCGACCAGACGATCGATGCCTGGCAGGTGCTGCTTGCGCAGACCTATCGCCTCGGCAGCGGCAAGACCGCGCCCCGGATCGGCGTGCATGTCGATTATGCCAGCGGCGGCGGCGGCTATGGCGACGGCAAGCTGCGCGACGCCTATTCGCCGTTCGGCAACAACATCTATTACAGCTACGGCCTGTTCCTGACGCCGTCGAACCTGATCACGGTCGCCCCGAACGTCACCTTCACGCCGCTGAAGGCCGTGCGACTGTCCGCCGAATATCAGCTCGCCTGGCGCGACAGCGTCACCGATGCGGTCTATCGCGCCAACGGACAGCCGTTTGCGGGAACGCAGCGCGTGGCGAACGCGAAGATCGGCGATATCGCACGGCTGCAGGCGGTGTGGTCGATCAGCCCGCGGCTGTCGTTCACCGGCCGCTACGAACATCTCGCCGCCGGCCCGTCGCTGACCGAAGCGGGGTATCGGAACTCCGATTTCCTCGCCGGCTGGGTCAGCTTCCGCTTCTGACGACACCGGCCCGGACGGAGCGCCGGGTCAGCTTTCGCGTTCCAGCGTCCTCGGGTCGTGCACCCGGGCGTCCGCCCGGGGCAGGGCGGCGGCGATCGCGGCTTGCAGCGCCTCGGTGCCATAAGGCTTCGCCAGCAGCACCGCATCGGTGCCGGGGGGGACCGCGCTGGTTTCGCCGGTCGCGAAGACGATGCCGACACCCGGTCGCAGGTCGCGGGCGCGCCGGGCGAACTCCGGCCCCGATGCACCGGGCAGGTTGACGTCGGTGACCAGCACGTCGATCGGCACGGTCTGCAACGCGGTCGCCGCGTCCTCCGCGCTCGCGGCGTCGACCACGACATAGCCGCTCGCCTGCAACAATTCGGCCGTGGTCGCGCGAATCACCGCATCGTCGTCGACCAGCAGCACGGTCACCTGTCCGCCCGCGCCGGGCTGCGTCCGCAGCGGCGCCGGCGCGCGGGTCAGGCGGCGTGCGGCAAGGCCGGCACTGCGCTGGCGCTGGTTGGCGAGCACGTGGCGGAACTTCCGTGCCAGCGCCTCGCGCGTATAGGGCTTGGACAGCAGCTCGACGCCCGCATCCAGCCGGCCGCCGTGGACGATCGAATTCTCGGTGTAGCCGCTGGTGAACAGCACCGCCAGTTCGGGCAGCCGTTCCTTGGCCTTGCGCGCCAGTTCGGGGCTTTTCAGCGTGCCCGGCATCACCACGTCGGTGAACAGCATGTCGATCGGAATGCCGCTTTCGATCACATTGAGCGCGCTCTGCGCATCCACCGCCTTCAACACGCGATAGCCGAGGTCGCCGAGGATCTCGACCACCGTCGCGCGCACCTCGTCGTCGTCCTCGACGACCAGGACGGTTTCGCTGCCGCCCTCGATCACGCCCGGATCGACGGCGACCTCGATGTCCTCCGCCTCGCGGCTGCGTGGCAGGTACAGCTTGATCGTGGTGCCCTCGCCGACTTCGGAATAGATCTTCACATGGCCGCCGGACTGTTTGACGAAGCCGTAGACCATCGACAGGCCGAGCCCCGATCCCTTGCCCTCGACCTTGGTCGAGAAGAATGGTTCGAACACCTTGGCGACGATGTCCGCCGCCATGCCGCTGCCGGTATCGGTCACCGCCAGCATCACATATTGCCCCGGCTGCACCTCGTCATGGGTCCGCGCATAGGCGTCGTCCAGATGCGCGTTGGCGAGTTCGATGGTCAGCCGGCCGTTGCCGTCCATCGCGTCGCGGGCGTTGATCGCCAGGTTGAGCAAGGCATTCTCGATCTGCACCGGATCGACGAAGCAATTCCACAGCCCGCCGCCGAAGACCGTCTCCACCTCGACGCCCTCGCCGATCGAGCGGCGGAGCAGGTCGTCCATGCCCTGGACGAAGCGGGTGACGTTGACGACCTTGGGCTCCAGCGCCTGTCGCCGGCCGAAGGCGAGCAGTTGCGCGGCCAGCTTCGCGCCCCGCGATACGCCGGCCATGGCATTGGTCACCCGCCTTTCGGCGCGCTCGTTGCCGGCGATATCCTTCGACAGCAGCTGGAGGTTGCCCGACACGACCTGGAGCAGGTTGTTGAAATCGTGCGCCACGCCGCCGGTCAGCTTGCCGATCGTCTCCATCTTCTGCGCCTGCGCCAGCGCGGCTTCGGCCTGGCGGCGCTCGCCGATCTCGGCGATCACCCGCGCTTCCAGATTTTCGTTCAGCTGGCGCAGCTGTTCCTCGGCACGCTCGCGGTGGCGCACCTGCCGTTGCAGATGCTCGGCCTGATCGCGCAGGCTCTGTTCCGCGGCGCGCTGTTCGGTGATGTCCGTATGGACGCCGACCCATTCGACGATCGCGCCAGCCGCGTCCTTGATCGGCAGTGCGCGGATCAGGCAGTTGCGCCACGCGCCGTCGTGACGGCGGATGCGATGTTCGAACACGAAGATCGATCGGGCTGCGACCGCCGCCTCCCACGCCGCGATCGTCGGCGCGACGTCGTCGGGATGCACCGCGGCCGTCCAGCCATAGCCTTCGTAGGCAGCGCGATCCTGCCCGGTCAGCGCCGTCCAGCCCGGCTGTTCGCCAGCCATCCGGCCGTCGGCGGTATTGGTCCACAACACGCCGTGCACCGCCTCCATCGCGGCGCGAAAGCGATCGTTGCTGGCGCGGACGGCGGCCTCGCGATGCGCGCGCTCCTCGACGTCGGCGACCAGCACGTGGAAGCCCTGCACCACGCCCTGCGCGTCCTTGCGCGGCAAATAGCGGATGTCGGCGCGGCGATGGTCCCCGTTGCGATGCGGCATGCGCCCCTCGCTGCGGATCGCCTCGCCGGCCAGCACGCGCTCGATCAGCGGCGCGCGCTCGGCATAGATGTCGGCGCCCAGCACGTCGCGCAGGTGCTGGCCGACGACCTGTTCCGGCGCGATCCCGAACCAGTCGCGATAATAGCTGTTGGCGAAGCGATAGGTCTGGTCGCGATCGACGTAGGAGATCAGCACCGGCAACGCGTCTGTGATCGCGCGCAGCTCCGCCGCGCTCGCGGCCACCGCATATTCGGCACTCAGCCGCGCGGTATTGTCGATCACCGTCGCCATCACGCCGCCGACGTCGCCGTCCTCCTGATGGATGGGCGTGTAGAACAGGTCGAACACGACATGCTCCTCGCCGCGTCCGCGATCCAGCACCATCGGCTGGTCTGTGAACGCCACCGTCTCGCCGGCGAGCCCGCGGGTCAGGATCGCATCGTCCCAGACACGCAGCGCCGGCCAGACCGCGTGCACGGGCTGGCCCAAAGCGGCCGGATGGTGGCTGCCGGCGATCGCCCGATAGCCGTCGTTATAGATCAGGACATGCTCCGGTCCCCAGATCAGCGCCTTGGGCAAGGGCGAATTGACGATCGTCGTTACGGTCGTGCGCAACGCGATCGGCCAGTCGGCGATCGGCCCCAGCGGCGTCGCGGCCCAGTCGTATGCGCGGATCAGCGCGCCGCAGGAGCCGCCGCCGACCGGGCAGGGGATTGCGGGCGTGGCGGAGGGATTCGAAGAATGCGCCATCACGGCGGAATGCGTTCTGCACGAACGCGTGTCAAACATCCGGGGCAGGGTTTTCGCCGGTTCGGTATGGACGCGCGGCCTGCCGCGGGTCAAAGGCGATCGGCATGAACGATGACCTGCTGAGCGATATCGAGGGCAGCGTCGGACGGCTGCGGCTGAACCGGCCCAAGGCGCTGCACGCGCTGAACCTGTCCATGTGCGATGCGATGCTGCACGCGCTGGAGGCGTGGCGAACCGATGCGGACGTCGCGGCGATCATGCTCGATCATGCCGAGGGCAGGGGCTTTTGCGCCGGTGGCGACATCCGGATGCTCGGTGACAGCGGCGCATCCGACGGCGTGGCGGCGCGCGCGTTCTTCCACACCGAATATCGGCTGAACCATCGGTTGTTCACCTATGCCAAGCCGATCGTCGCCTTCATGGACGGCCTGACCATGGGCGGCGGCGTCGGGATCGCCCTGCCGTGCCGCTATCGCGTCGCCACCGAAAACACCCGCTTCGCCATGCCCGAAACCGGCATCGGCCTGTTCCCGGACGTCGGCGGTGGCTGGTTCCTGTCGCGGCTGCCGGGGCGGATCGGCCAGTTCCTCGCGCTGACCGGCCACCGGCTGGACGGTGCCGAGGCGCATGCGCTCGGGCTGGCGACGCACTACCTGCCGGCCGCGGCCTTGCCCGATGCGAAGGCGGCGATCCTCGCCGATCCCGCCGCTCTCGACGCGGCGCTGGCCGTGGCAGCGGTGGCGCCGCCGCCCGCCTGCCTGCTCGATCGCCGCGACGAGATCGACCGGCTGTTCGCCTCCGACGTGCTCGAGGACGTCTTCGCCGCGCTCGAGGCGGATGACGGCGCTTTCGCCGCCGAGCAACTGGCGATCCTGCGCACCAAGTCGCCGCAGGCGATGAAGGTGTCGCTGCGCCTGCTCTACGACGGGGGCCTGATGCAGAGCTTCGCCGACGAGATGGTGCAGGAATATGCCGTCGCGACCCGCGTGGTGCAGCGCCACGACTTCATCGAGGGCGTGCGTGCGGTGATCGTCGACAAGGATCACCGCCCCCGCTGGCAGCCGGCGACGCCGGACGCCGTCACCGATCACGTCATCGACCAGATCTTCGCGCCGCTGCCGGAAGCGGAAGCGTGGACGCCCGCGTAAGGAGAGCCTCCGTGTCCGACTATCAGACCATCCTCGTCGAACGGCGCGACCGCGTCACGCTGATCACGCTCAACCGCCCCGAAGCGCTCAACGCGCTGAACGCTCAGGTGCTCGCCGACCTGCTCGCGGCCCTCGCGGCGTTCGATGCCGATGACGGGCAGGGCTGCGCCGTGCTGACCGGCAGCGCGAAGGCGTTCGCGGCCGGCGCAGACATCAAGGAAATGCAGGCGATGGACTTCGCCGCGATGTACGGCCGCAACCACTTCGCCGGCTACGAAACGCTGACCGCCACGCGCAAGCCGATCATCGCCGCGGTCGCGGGCTATGCGCTCGGCGGCGGTTGCGAACTCGCGATGATGTGCGATTTCATCCTTGCCGCCGACACCGCGAAGTTCGGCCAGCCCGAGGTGAAGCTGGCGGTCAGCCCCGGCATGGGCGGTTCGCAGCGGCTCGCCCGCGCGGTCGGCAAGGCGAAGGCGATGGAGATGTGCCTCACCGGCCGGATGATGGACGCCGCCGAGGCGGAGCGCGCCGGTCTGGTCAGCCGGATCGTCCCCGCTGCCGATCTGGTCGAGGAAGCGGTGAAGACCGCCGCCACCATCGCCGCGATGGCGCCGCTCGCGGTGCTGGCGAACAAGGAAATGGTCAACGCCGCTTTCGAAACGACGCTCGCGCAGGGCGTCCAGTTCGAACGCCGCCTGTTCCACGGCCTGTTCGGCACCGCGGACCAGAAGGAAGGCATGGCCGCCTTCGTCGAAAAGCGTCCCGGGGCGTGGACCGGACGGTGAATTAGTACGAGGAGCAAAATGTCTTATGAAGCCCGCTTACCGGAGCATTCGAAATTACTTGCAGAGCTTCGGTAAGGTCTTGGCTCCATGAGCAGTCTTATTGGTTGGCTGGAAGCGCATGATAAGCTCGCTGGGTGGGCGCAGTTTTTTGGTGCATTTATTGCGCTTGCCGTGACATATGTGACTGCGTTTGCACCTCATTGGCGGCGCAAACGCCAGCTTGCCAGTGCAAGTGACCGCTTGGTGTCTCATGGCTATGAAGCTTTAGAGAGCGCCCGCCGTACCTTTGGGCTCTTCTTTCCCTCTTCGATAAATATCAATGCAGCCACGATTGCGCTAAGGAGTATAATAAACGAACTAAATAAGTTTCCAATCTACGAGCTTGACGATCAGGGAGCTAACTCGAAGGCAAGACGGCTCGTTGCAATCAGCGTTACGCTCGAGGGAACATGTCTTTTCTTGGACAAGGTGGCCTTTGATCTGGGAAACGAACAGATGTCCGTGGATGATCGAGACTTCGTGAGAGAATGGCTTGCAGATCGTCTCAAAACGATCCAGGCCATGATGGCCGGAAAGCCACTTAGCCGACCTGAAGCCTCGGATTTCGTGTCCGACCTTCCATCGGGGCGACGCTAAAGGGCCAGGAACCGCTCTACCGCCCGCAGCGCCTCGGCCTGCACCGTTTCTGGCGAACCGCTCGCGTCCACGACCATATGCCGCTCCGGCGCGGCCGCCGCCTGCGCCAGAAAGGCCGCGCGGATGCGCTGGTGGAAGGCAAGGTCGAGGCTTTCGAACCGCCCCTCGTCGACCGCATCGATCGCCAGCCGCCGGCGGCTCCGCGCCAGCCCGACGACGGGGTCGAGGTCGAGCACCAGCGTCAGGTCCGGCCACAGGTCGTCGACCATCGCCGCGTGCAGATCGCGGATCAGCGCTTGCGCCATGCCGCGCCCGGCGCCCTGATAGGCGAGCGTCGATCCGGCATAGCGGTCGGACACGACCACGCGGCCCGCCGCCACCGCCGGCCGCACCACGCGCGCGACATGCTGGACCCGTGCGGCGGTCATCAGCAGCAGTTCGGCGCGCGGCTCCCACGCATCGTCATGCCCGGCGAGCAGCAGCCCGCGCAGCGCCTCGCCCTGCGGCGTTCCGCCCGGCTCGCGCGTGCCGAGCACGTCCCGGCCCGCCGCCTGCAATGCCGCGATCAGGTGGCGGACGACGCCGCTCTTGCCCGATCCGTCGACGCCCTCGACGGCGATGAACGCTCCCGCCATGCCGCTACTCCCGCCGCCAGATCTGCGACTTGCAGATGAAGCCCCCGATCAGGCAGCCGCGCACGTTCAGCGTATCGGCGTCGACCATCGTCACCGTCGATCCGAACGTCCGGCCCATGTCGGGAACGTAGATCTGCCCGGCCCAGCGCGCGCGCCCGTCCGCCTTGTAGCCGCGCAGCAGCGCGGTGCCGATCAGCGGCGGATAGCCCTTGCGCGCGACGTCGTCCCTCGCCTTGTCGGTGGCGCGCACCACCCAGCCGCACAGCAGGTCGCCGCAATGCCCGGTGCGGACCGCGACGCTGTTCTTCGGATTGTGCCAGGTGCCCAGGATCGCCTCCCGCGGGGGAAGGTCGCGAACGGCGGCGACGAGCAGAAGGGCGACGAACACCGGGCGTGCTCAGCCGCGCAGCCGCTCGTGGTGGCGGATGACCTCGTCGATGATGAAGCGCAGGAACTTCTCGCTGAATTCGGGATCGAGCTCCGCCGCTTCGGCCAGATGGCGCAGCCGCGCGATCTGCCGCTCCTCGCGCCCCGGATCCGCGGCCGGCAGGCCCGACGTCGCCTTGTGACGGCCCACCGCCTGCGTCACCTTGAACCGCTCGGCGAGCAGGTGGACGAGTGCCGCATCGATATTGTCGATGCTCTTGCGATAGCCCTGCAGCACGTCGTCGCTCATCTGCACCTCGTTGATCGGTCTTTCTCCCCCCATGGGGTGGGTTGCGCCGGCGGGCAAGGCTTGCGTTCGTCGGTGCAAGAGGCCAGAGCGCGTGCCGAGATGTCCGCTACCATCCACCGCCTCGACAACCGCGAGCCCTCGCTGGAGCCGATGCTCCAGCTGGTCGCGGGCGACATGAACGCCGTCAACCAGGTGATCCTCGACCGCATGCAGTCGCAGATCCCGTTGATCCCCGAACTGGCGGGCCACCTGATCGCCGGCGGCGGCAAACGGATGCGGCCGATGCTGACGCTCGCGAGCGCGCGGCTGATCGGCTACACCGGCACGCGCCATCACCGCCTCGCCGCATCGGTGGAATTCATCCACACCGCGACGCTGCTGCACGACGACGTGGTCGACGGATCGGACCTGCGCCGCGGTAAGCGGACCGCCAACATCATCTGGGGCAACCCCGCCAGCGTGCTGGTCGGCGACTTCCTGTTCAGCCGCAGCTTCGAACTGATGGTCGAGGACGGCAGCCTCAAGGTCCTGAAGATCCTGTCCAATGCAAGCGCGGTGATCGCGGAGGGCGAGGTCAACCAGCTGACCGCGGCGCGGCGCGTCGACCTGGGCGAGGACCGGTATCTCGACATCATCAACGCCAAGACGGCGGCGCTGTTCGCCGCCGCCTGCCGCATCTCCGCCGTCGTGGCGGAACGCAGCGAGGGGGAAGAGGCGGCGCTGGATGCCTTCGGCCGCAACCTCGGCATCGCATTCCAGCTGGTCGACGACGCGATCGACTATGTCTCCGACGCGGGGACGATGGGCAAGGATGCCGGCGACGACTTCCGCGAAGGCAAGATGACGCTGCCCGTCATCCTCGCCTATGCGCGCGGCGACGCCGACGAACGCAAGTTCTGGAAGGACGCGGTCGAGGGCCGGCGCGCCGGGGACGAGGATTTCGCCCATGCGATCGAACTGGTCCGCAAGACCCGGTCGGTCGACGATACGCTCGCCCGCGCGCGCCACTATGGCCAGCGTGCGATCGATGCGATCGGCGGCTTCCCGAACGGCAAGGCGAAGGATGCGATGATCGAGGCGGTCGAGTTCGCGGTCGCCCGCGCCTACTGAACCAACCTCGCAGCGGGCCGGTCAGCAGCTCGCGCAGTCGCCGCCCATCTCCACCTGCAAGGTCGCATGACCGATATGGAACCGGTCGTGGAGCATCTTGCGCGCGGCCACCAGGAAGGCGTCGCCCGGATAGCCGCCGGGTATCACCAGATGCGCGGTCAGCACCGGTTCGGTCGTCGACATCGGCCAGATGTGCAGGTCGTGGACGCGCGCCACGCCAGGCAGGCTCTGCAGCGCTGCGGTGACCGCGTCATAGTCGATCGCGCGCGGCACCGCGGCCAATGACATCTCCACGGTCTCGCGCAGCAGGCCCCACGTCTGCCACAGGATGATGGCGGCGATCACCAGGCTGACGAGCGGATCGATCCAGCCGAAACCCGTCGCCCAGATCGCAATGCCCGCCAGCACCACGCCGGCCGACACCGCGGCATCGCTCAGCATGTGCAGATAGGCGCCGCGGATGTTGATATCGCCCTTGCGCCCGCGCGCGAACAGCCACGCCGTCACCGCGTTGACGGCGATGCCGATGCCAGCCACCACGGAGATGGTGACGCCGGCCACGACCGGGGGGTCGTCGAACCGCTGCACCGCCTCCAGCACGATCGCCCCCAGCGCGACCAGCAGCAGCAGCGCATTGGCCAGCGCCGCCAGGATCGTCGATCCTTTCAGCCCATAGGTATAGCGCTTGGTCGGCGCACTGCGCGCCAGCGCCGCGCCGCCCCATGCCACCGCGAGGCCGAGCACGTCGGACAGGTTGTGCCCCGCATCGGCCAGCAGCGCGACCGACCCGGTCCACATCCCTGCGCCGCCCTCGGCCAGCACATAGGCGATGTTGAGCGCGATCCCGATCGCGAAAGCGCGGTCGAAGGTGTCGGGCGCATGCGAATGGCCGTGGCCGTGCCCCGAACCATGGTCGTGCCCATGGTGATGATGATGTCCGCTCAATGCACCCGCCCGACTGAAGGATCAGACCCGGCGCCTAACAGAGGCGGGGCAGGAGATACTAGGACGTCGATCCACGACGATGCGCGTGCCCTGCGCCTTCGACCGTAACCGCCGCGTCCGTTTCTTCACCGGCGGACCAAGGAGCCCGGCATGCTGACCCCGCGCGACGGATTGCGGCGCGTGCCGCACCCGGGCCAGGGACGCTGCGGCGACGTGCGATCCGAGATCGCACGTCGCCTGTCGGTCACAGCTTCTCGGTGAGTTCCGGGACCAGCTTGAACAGGTCGCCGACCAGGCCGATGTCCGCCACCTGGAAGATGGGGGCGTCCTCGTCCTTGTTGATCGCGACGATGACCTTGCTGTCCTTCATCCCGGCAAGATGCTGGATCGCGCCCGAGATGCCGACCGCGACATAGACTTCGGGGGCGACGATCTTGCCGGTCTGGCCGACCTGATAGTCGTTCGGCGCATAGCCTGCATCCACCGCCGCACGGCTCGCGCCGACGCCGGCGCCCAGCTTGTCCGCGAGCGGATCGATCAGCGCGTGGAACTGCTCGCCCGAACCCAGCGCACGGCCACCCGACACGATGATCTTCGCGCTGGTCAGTTCCGGACGCGCATTCTCTGCGATCTCCGACCCGACGAAGGTCGAGATGCCGGTGTCGCCCTTCGACGCCACCGCCTCGATTTCGCCCGAACCACCCTCGGTCGCCGCCTTTTCGAAGGCGGTGCCGCGTACGGTGATCACCTTCTTCGCGTCCGACGACTGTACCGTCGCGATCGCGTTGCCGGCGTAGATCGGACGCGTGAACGTATCCTCGCTCTCGACCGACAGGATGTCGCTGATCTGCATGACGTCGAGCAGGGCAGCGACGCGCGGCGCGACGTTCTTGCCGGTGGTGGTCGACGGCGCGACGAAGGCATCGTGATGCCCCATCAATTCGACGACCAGCGGCGCGATATTCTCGGCAAGCGCATGGGCATAGGCCGCGTCGTCGGCGACATGGACCTTGCCGACGCCGGCGATCTTCGCCGCCGCCTGCGCGACGCCGTCGACGCCCTGGCCGGCGACCAGCAGGTGGACTTCGCCCAGCTTCGACGCGGCGGTGACCGCAGCGAGCGTGGCATCCTTGACGGACGTACCGTCGTGTTCGACCCAGACGAGCGTCTTCACTTCGCAATCCCCATCGCATGCAGCTTCATGACGAGTTCGTCGACATCGGCGACCTTGATGCCCGCCTGGCGCTTGCCCGGTTCGACGACCTTCAGCGTCTTGATGCGCGGCGTGACGTCGACGCCGTAATCGGCGGCGGTCTTCTGCGCCATCGGCTTCGACTTCGCCTTCATGATGTTCGGCAGCGAGGCGTAGCGCGGCTCGTTGAGGCGCAGGTCGGTGGTGACGATCGCGGGCAGGTTGAACTTGTCCGTTTCCAGGCCGCCATCGACTTCGCGCGTCACGGTGACGTCGCTCGCCGTCAGCTCGACCTTCGACGCGAACGTGCCCTGACCCCAGCCGAGCAGGCCGGCGAGCATCTGGCCGGTCTGGTTGTTGTCGTCGTCGATCGCCTGCTTGCCGAGGATCACGAGGGCGGGCTGTTCCTCCTCGACGATCTTGGCGAGGATCTTGGCGACGCCCAGCGGCTCGACCTTCTCCTCGGACGTGACGAGGATCGCGCGGTCGGCGCCCATCGCGAGCGCGGTGCGCAGCGTTTCCTGCGCCTTCTGCTCGCCGATCGACACGACGACGATCTCGGTGACGCCCTTGTCCTTCAGGCGGATGGCTTCTTCCACCGCGATCTCGTCGAAGGGGTTCATCGACATCTTGACGTTGGCCAGATCGACGCCCGATCCATCCGCCTTCACGCGGGGCTTCACATTATAGTCAAGCACGCGCTTGACCGGCACCAGCACCTTCATCAGCTTCCTTCCGATTGCGCCTGCGACACCGTGTTTCCGGCATCGTATCGGCGGCTCACATGGCTATTTTGCGTGATTTTCGCAAGTCCGGTACGGAAAATGCCGCTTGCCGTAACGGCATCTGTCCCGCTCAAACGAATCGGGCCCGGACATGATGCCCGAGCCCGAGAATTTTTCCACCCGTCCCGCACCGGCGGGACCGGATCGGGGCGAGGTTACGCCGCCTTCTTCACCTCGGCGACGATCTTCTTCGCGGCATCGCCCAGGTCGTTCGCCGGAACGATCGCGAGGCCGGAATTCGCCAGGATGTCCTTGCCGGCCTGCACGTTGGTGCCTTCCAGACGGACGACCAGCGGCACCGACAGGTTCACTTCCTTCGCCGCGGCGACGATGCCCTCGGCGATGATGTCGCACTTCATGATGCCGCCGAAGATGTTGACGAGGATGCCCTTCACCGCGGGATCGGCGAGGATGATCTTGAACGCCGCGGTCACCTTCTCCTTGTTGGCGCCGCCGCCGACGTCGAGGAAATTGGCCGGGAACATGCCGTTCAGCTTGATGATGTCCATCGTCGCCATCGCGAGGCCGGCGCCGTTGACCATGCAGCCGATGTCGCCGTCGAGCTTGATGTAGGCGAGGTCGTACTTCGACGCCTCCAGCTCCATCGCATCCTCTTCGGTGGTGTCGCGCAGTTCCATCAGATCCTTGTGACGGAACATGGCGTTGCCGTCGAAGGCGACCTTGGCGTCGAGCACCATCAGCTTGCCGTCTTCGGTCACGGCGAGCGGGTTGATCTCGATCTGCTCGGCATCGGTGCCGAGGAACGCGTCGTACAGCTTGGCGGCGACGTTGGCGGCCTGCTTGGCGAGGTCGCCGGTCAGTTCCAGCGCGGCGGCGACGGCGCGGCCGTGATGCGGCATGAACCCGGTCGCGGCGTCGATGTCGATCGAATGGATCTTCTCGGGCGTGTCGTGGGCGACGGTTTCGATGTCCATGCCGCCTTCGGTGCTGGCGACCATCGAGACGCGGCCGGTCGCGCGGTTGACGAGCAGCGCGAGGTAGAATTCCTTGGCGATGTCGACGCCGTCGGTCACGTACAGGCGGTTGACCTGCTTGCCCGCGTCGCCGGTCTGGATCGTCACCAGCGTGTTGCCGAGCATGTCGGTCGCCGCGGCGCGCACGTCGTCCTCGGTCCTGGCGAGGCGGACGCCGCCCTTGGCGTCGGGGCCGAGTTCCTTGAACTTGCCCTTGCCGCGGCCACCCGCGTGGATCTGCGCCTTGACGACGTAGAGCGGTCCGGGAAGCTTCTTCGAAGCCTCGACCGCTTCCTCGACGCTCAGCGCGGCGAAGCCGGCGGGGACGGGGACGCCGAACTTGGCGAGCAGTTCCTTGGCTTGATATTCGTGGATGTTCATGGCCTGCCTCGCATTATGCTATTAAGAGGAGATTGAGCCGCCTTTTGCACAGGCGGCGCGACGAATCCACCCCGATCTGACCCGGGGCCGGATCGTTATTGCAAACGCATCGCATTAGATGGAACGCGCATGTCCTGGCCGCTCGGCATCCTTTTCTTCCTCGGCACGGTGATCGGCATGGAGGCGTTCGCCTATGCCGCGCACCGTTGGGTGATGCACGGCTTCGGCTGGTTCCTGCACGCCAGCCACCACCGCAAGCACGACGGCCATTGGGAATGGAACGACCTGTATGCGGCGATCTTCGCGGTGCCGTCGTTCGTGCTGCTGCTCGGCGGCCTACAGTTCGGCTGGTGGCCGGGCTTCATATGGATCGGCGCGGGCATCGCGGCTTATGGTGCGATCTATTTCGGGTTCCACGACGTCATCGTCCACGAACGGATCCCGACGCGCTATCTGCCCAAGAGCCCGTACATGAAGCGCATCGTTCAGGCGCACCGGCTGCACCACGTGGTGGAAACGCGGGAGGGCAATGTCAGCTTCGGCTTCCTCGTCGCGCCGCGCCCCGATGACCTGAAGGCCGAACTGAAGCGGCGCGGCCGGCAGGGGGTGCGCGCGCCGGTGAAGACGCCTGCGAATGCGGATGTGTTTGCGGAAAAGTAACCAATGGCATGTCATGCGTCGCGACATGGAACAGCCGATCTTCACGCCGCCTTTCGAACTGGCCGATGCGAACGATGATTCGCGGCTGGCGCTGCGCAAGTCGGTCAAAATGCGCGCGCATCTGCGCGACCGCGGGCAGACGCGCTTCGAGATCGAGGTGACCGACCTGTCGCTGTCGGGCTTCCGCGCGGAAACGAGCTTCACGCTATGGCCGGGCACGGTCGTCTGGCTGACGCTGCCGGGCCTCGCCGGACTGGAGGCGGTGGTCGCGTGGCGCGACAAGTTCAAATACGGCTGCGCCTTCGCAAAGCCGCTGCATCCGGCGGTGTTCGAACACATCATCGCGCTGTCGCAGCGGTAAGCGGGCGACGCGGGCACTGCCGCGCGTCACCATCACCTGCGTCCGGACGTAGGTCGCGCTCTCCCGACGAGCGCTACCCCGCGTCGGCGATCAATCGAACAGCGACGATACGCTCGTTTCGTCCGCGATGCGCTTCACCGCCTCGCCGAGCAACGGCGCGATCGGCAGGTGGCGGATCTTGCCGGGCTTGCCATCCTTGGGCCGGATCGATTCGTGGTTGCCGATCGAATCGGTGATCACCAGTTCGCGCAGCGCCGATCCCTGGACCCGCGCCACCGCACCACCCGACAGCACGCCGTGCGTCACATAGGCGACGACATCCTCCGCCCCCGCCTCGCGCAGCGCCGCCGCGGCGTTGCACAGGGTGCCGGCCGAATCGACGATATCGTCGATCAGGATGCAGAACCGCCCCTCGACGTCGCCGATGATGTTCATCACCTCCGATTCGCCGGCGCGCTCGCGCCGCTTGTCGACGATGGCGAGCGGCGCATTGTCGAGTCGCTTGGCGAGCTGGCGCGCGCGCACCACGCCGCCGACGTCGGGCGACACGACCATCATGTTCTTGCCCTTGAAACGGGCGTTGATGTCGGCGGACATGACCGGGGCGGCGTAGAGGTTGTCGGTCGGGATATCGAAAAAGCCCTGGATCTGACCGGCATGCAGGTCGACCGACAGGACGCGGTCGGCGCCGGCGACGGTGATCAGATTGGCGACCAGCTTGGCCGAGATCGGTGTGCGCGGGCCCGGCTTCCGGTCCTGCCGCGCATAGCCCATGTACGGGATCACCGCGGTGATCCGCCGCGCCGACGCGCGCTTCAGCGCGTCGATCATGATCAGCATTTCCATGAGGTTGTCGTTGGCCGGAAAGCCGGTCGACTGGAGCACGAACACGTCTTCGCCGCGGACGTTTTCCTGGATCTCGACGAAGATCTCCTCGTCCGCGAAGCGACGGACCAGCGCGTCGGTCAGCGGAATCTCGAGATAGGCCGCCACGTCCCGCGCCAGCGGAAGGTTCGAATTGCCGGTCATCAACTTCATGCGCTGCGTCTCCACCCCTGTCCGGCGGGCCTTAGTGCCGAAGCCCGGGTTTCGCAAAGCGCCCATTGCCCGACCCGCCGGCTCGTACCGGCGGGCCGGCGGCGATGCCGGCTCAGTCGCTGATCGTCCATCCCTGCCTGGGATCGCCGCCGCGGATCGGGCGGGCAGCCTTCAGCGCCTGTTCGAACCGCTCCTGCGCGGTCGGAGCCGCACGGCTGGACGCCATGACGGCAACGGGCACGTACGTGGGCCTGGGTGGCGATACCGCTGCCTGACGCGGGGCGACGGCGATCGTAGCTGCGACCGGTGCGCGCGCGGCCGGAGCGACTCCGGCGGAGCGGATCACGACACGGCCGTCGGTGATCGTGACGATGCCGCTATGCGCCGCGCCGCCCGGGTTCAGCGCGGCGATGCCGCCGGTGCCATAGCCCGACAGGAACACCTCGCGGCCGTATTCGTCGCGGTGATCGACGATCGCGACGCCCGGTTGCGTGCCACCGGGGCCGCCGAGGATCCGCAGGACTTCGGCAACGTCCGCGGTGTAGCAGGTGGTCTTGCGCTTCGAGCGACATCCGATCGGCGCGACCGCTTCGCTGCTGGGCCGCACGTACAGCGTCGCGCTGTCGATGCCCGGCGAGGTATAGCCCCGGCCGCCGAGCATGAAGATATAGGGATATCCGGCGTCGCGCGCCCGTTCCGCGGCGCGGTACAGCGCCATGTGGATCGCCTCGCCACGGCCGTGGACCGACGTTTCGATCCGCCACGACCCGTCTTTTTCGATGCGATCCTCATACCCCACCTTGTACCCGATCCCATGCCACTTCTTCATGGGGCCGTAGTAAGGCGCGTCGTCGCGCGCGCTGGCGGGTTGGGCGGTGACCGCGAGCATGAGGCAGAACCAGAGGCGCTTCATCGCATGTCCTTCCAAGGGCTGGCCGGACGCCTAACGGCGACACCTTAACGCTCCGTTGCGGCCGGTCCTGCCTGCCGACCGCCATGCCGGCTTGTCCGCATCCGCCCCGCTGGCTACCGCACCACCCATGACCGTCACCACCCGCTTCGCGCCTTCGCCCACCGGCAGCCTGCACGTCGGCAACATCCGGGCGGCCCTGCACAATTGGATGTTCGCCCGTGCGCAGGGCGGGCAATTCGTGCTGCGGATCGACGATACCGACGCTGAACGGTCGGAAGAGCGGTTCGTCGACGGCATCCGTGCCGACCTCGCCTGGCTGGGGCTGCAACCCGACCTCGAGGTGCGCCAGTCGCAGCGGTTCGCGCTCTATCAGGCGCGGTTCGACGCGCTGGTCGCGGCCGGGCGCGTCTATCCGGCCTATGAAAGCGCGCAGGAACTCGACCTCAAGCGCAAGATCCTGCTCGGGCGCGGCCTGCCGCCGGTCTACGACCGCGCGGCGCTGTCGCTGAACGATGCGGACAGGGCGAAGCTGGCTGCCGACGGCATCGCGCCGCACTGGCGCTTCAAGCTCGATCACGAAACGCCGATCGCCTGGGACGACCTGATCCGTGGGCCGCAGGCGTTCGACGCGCGCACGATGAGCGACCCGGTGATCCGCCGTGCGGACGGATCGTGGCTCTACATGCTGCCCTCGGCGATCGACGATGCCGACCTCGGCATCACGCATGTCGTGCGCGGCGAGGATCATGTCTCGAACACCGCGCTGCAATTGCAGATGTTCGACGCGATGGGGGTCGCGCCGCCGCGCTTCGCGCACGAAGCGCTGCTGACCGGGGCGGAGGGCAAATTGTCCAAGCGGCTCGGCTCGCTCGGGGTCGAACATTTCCGCGAACAGGGGATCGAGCCGCAGGCGGTGATCGCGCTGCTCGCCCGGATCGGCACCAGCGACCCGGTCGAACCGGTGGTCGATGCCGCGCCGCTGGTCGATGCCTTCGACTTTGCCCGTTTCGGCCGCGCGCCGGCGCGGTTCGACGAGGCGGAGCTGGCGCAGGTCAACGCGCGCATCGTCCACCAATTGTGGTACGGGCGGGTCGCCGATCGCCTGCCCGACGGCATGGGCGCGGCCGAATGGGATGCGGTGCGGCCCAACCTGGCCCGGGTGGCGGAGGCGGCGGACTGGTGGCGGGTGATCGAGGGGCCGATCGACGCCCCCGCCGGCGACGACGATACGCGCGTCTATCTGGCGCAGGCGGCGGAGGTCGCGGCGACGATCGATTGGGCGGGCGATCCATGGCACGCGCTGACCGCGGCGTTGAAGGCGGCGACCGGGCGCAAGGGCAAGCCGCTGTTCCTGCCGCTGCGCCAGGCGCTCACCGGACTGGACCATGGGCCCGACATGGCGGCGCTGCTGCCGCTCATCGGACGCGAGCGGACCATCGCGCGACTGATGAACGGGGACGGCGCGGCCACCCGCTAGCGCGCCACGCACGAGGTTCTGATGTGATATTATGACAACGCGCTTGACCTCGTAACGATACATCGTAACATCGGCGGACTGCAGGAGACACAATCGAGTCGATCACACGCCCGAGGAGACGGATGATGTACGCCGACCGTTATACCAAACCGACCCGCTTCAACCCCGGCGGCCTGACCGCCGCCGTTGCGATCAACGCCGCGCTCGTCGCCGCGCTGATGTTCGCGGGACCGAAGATCCTGCCCAGCGATCCGGGTCACGTGCTCGAAACCACCAATATCCCGCTCGACGAGCCACCGCCGCCCGCGCCGCCGCCGCCCGAACCCAGGCCGCACGAACTTACGCGCACTGTGCCGAACGAGACGATCGCCGCACCCGTCCCGCGCGTGCCGGTGGCGACGGATACGCCGTTCACGGTCGCGGCGAGCGATCTGGTGACCATCGCCGGGCCGGTCGTCGGCAGCGATCCCGGCCCCGTCGTCGTCGATCCGCCCGCGCCGCCACCACCGCTGCCGCTGGTCGGCCCGCAGGTCGATCCGCGTTACGCGGGGGATTTCCAGCCGACCTATCCCCCCGCCGAACGCCGCGCCAACCACGACGGGCGGGTCACGGTGCGCGTGCTCGTCGGCACCGACGGCCGGGTGAAGCAGATCGAGCGCGTCACCGCGACCAGCGACGCCTTCTGGCAGGTGACGCAGGAACGCGCGCTGCGATCGTGGCGGTTCAGGCCCGCCACCCGCGGCAGCGTGCCGGTCGAGGCGTGGCGGACGATGACGCTCACCTTCCGCATGGAGGATGGCGCCTGACACGCGCGTGCGCCGGGGGCTGGCCCAAAAGCTCCCGGCCACCTATCTTGCCCGTCATGCAGTTCTTCAGCCGCTTCTCGCCGGTCCGCGCCTTCAAGGACCTGCGCTTCGTCCTGTCGCAGCGCCAGCCGCACGATCTGGGCTTTCTGGTCGCGGCGATGGCGATCACCGGCTTCTTCATCTACGCCTTCATGCGCAACGATATTCCGGCCGAACCCTATTCGCCGAACATCATCTATTTCAACAATTACCGCGCCGATCGCACCGATGCGCAGATCAAGGCGCAGCAGGCGATCGACAAGATCGATCAGGAAAAGCGGATCGCCGCGCAAAAGGCGCGCGAGGAAAAGCTGCGCAGCCAGTTCCGCCAGGTCGACAAGGCGATGGACAAGTGGGGGCTTTGAGCGGCGACGCCGACGACGCGCGCTGGATGGGGGCCGCGCTGGCGCTGGGCGAACGCGGGCGGGGGCGAACCGCGCCCAATCCCAACGTCGGCTGCGTGATCGTCCGCGCCGGCCGCGTCGTCGGGCGCGGCTGGACGCAGCCGGGCGGCCGGCCCCATGCCGAAGCGATGGCACTGGCGCAGGCGGGGGAGGGGGCGCGCGGCGCGACCGTCTACACGACGCTGGAGCCTTGCGCGCACGTCTCGACACGCGGTCCGGCCTGCGTGGACCTCCTGATGTCCGCCGGCGTCGCGCGGGTGGTGATGGCGCTCGGCGATCCCGATCCGCGTACCGACGGTCTCGGCATCGCCCGCTTGCGCGACGCCGAGATCCATGTCGCCGTCGGCCAGCGCGCGGCGGATGCGGCCCGCAGCATGGCGGGCTTCCTGACCCGGCAGCGCCACGGGCGGCCATCGGTCACGCTGAAGCTCGCGACCTCGCTCGACGGTTGCATCGCGCTCGCCGACGGGACCAGCCGCTGGATCACCGGTCCCGAAGCGCGCGCGCATGCGCATCTGGAGCGCAGCCGGCACGAGGCGATCCTGGTCGGCCGCGGCACGTGGGACATCGACGCGCCCGCGCTCGACGTGCGGCTCGACGGACTGGTCGCGCGCAGCCCGATGCGCGTCGTCCTTTCCTCGCATCCGCACGCTTCGGCGCCGCGCGTATCGTCCCTGTCCCCATCGGCGGGGGAGGGAGCGCGGCAGGATGAGGGCGATCCCGTCCGGATCACGTCGCCCGCCGACATCGCCATGCTCCCCGCCGATCACCTGCTCGTCGAGGGCGGCGCGGGCGCTGCCGCCGCTTTTCTACAGGCCGATCTGGTCGATCGCCTGCTCCTGTATCGCGCGCCGCTGCTCATCGGCGGCGGCAGGCCGGCGGTCGGCGACATCGGCCTCGCCGATCTCGGCGCCGCGCATGGACGCTGGCGGCTGCACGACGCGCGGCAGCTTGGCACCGACCGCGTCGAGGTCTACGAGCGCAGCCCATGTTCACAGGCATAGTCAGCGATATCGGCACCATCGAATCGGTCGAAAGCCGCGGCGACACCCGCGTGCGGATCGCCACCGCCTATGACACCGACACGATCGACCTCGGCGCGTCGATCGCCTGTTCGGGCGTCTGCCTGACCGTCATCGACAAGGGGCCGCGCTGGTTCGACATGCAGGTGTCGGGCGAAACGATCAGCCGCACCGCGCAGGGCCAGTGGACGCAGGGGCGCCGCCTCAACCTCGAACGCGCAATGAAGCTGGGGGACGAACTGGGCGGCCATATCGTCACCGGCCATGTCGACGGCATCGCAGAGGTGATCGACATCCGTGCCGAAGGCGAATCGCACCGCGTCGGCTTCGCGGTGCCCGCCGCGCTCGCACCGTTCATCGCGCCAAAGGGGTCGATCACCATCGATGGCGTCTCGCTCACCGTGAACACGGTCGAGGATCGCGGTGCGGATCAGGGCGACGTCACCCATTTCGCCGTCAACATCATCCCCCACACCCAGGCGGTCACCACGCTCGGCACCCTGCGACAGGGTCAGGCGGTGAATATCGAGATCGACGTGCTCGCCCGCTACCTGCAACGTATGGAGCATTACCGTGGCCGCTAAGCCTGACCTCGCGCGGTTGCGCCACGCCTTCCTCTCCTCGCCGGAGGAGATCATCGACGAAGCGCGCAACGGCCGGATGTTCATCCTGGTCGATGACGAGGATCGCGAGAATGAGGGCGATCTGGTCATCCCCGCGCAGATGGCGACGCCGGAAAAGATCAACTTCATGGCCAAACACGGCCGCGGGCTGATCTGCCTCGCGCTGACCAAGAAGCGGGTGGAGGAACTCGGCCTGTCGCTGATGAGCCGCAACAACGGCACGCGCTACGAAACCGCCTTCACCACCTCGATCGAGGCGCGCGACGGCGTCACCACCGGCATCTCCGCCGCCGATCGCGCGCGCACCGTCGCGGTGGCGATCGATTCGTCCAAATCGCCGGACGAGATCGTGACGCCGGGCCACGTCTTTCCGCTGGTCGCACGCGACGGCGGCGTGCTGGTGCGCACCGGCCATACCGAAGCGGCGGTCGACGTGTCGCGGCTCGCCGGCCTTAACCCCTCGGGCGTGATCTGCGAGATCATGAACGAGGACGGGACGATGGCCCGCCTCGACGACCTCGTCACCTTCGCGCAGTTCCACAACCTCAAGATCGGCACGATCCGTGACCTGATCGCCTATCGCCGCCGCTACGACCACCTCGTCGAAAAGCGCGCGGAAGCCCGTTTCGTCAGCGACTGGGGCGGCGAATGGACCGCGCTGACCTATTGGAACAAGGCGACCGGCAGCGAACAGATCGCGCTGGTCAAGGGCAAGGTGGATCCCGCCAGGCCGACGCTCGTCCGCATGCACGCGCTGTCGCCGTTCGCCGATATCTTCGGCGAGGGCGGTGATCGCGCCGGCCTGCTCCGCCGCTCGATGGAGATCATCGCGGAAGAGGGCGCGGGCGTCATCGTCGTCATCAACCGCGCGCGCATCGACCAGTTCACCGTGGCGCTCCAGGCGAAGGCGGGCACGCTGCCCCCCGCCGACATGGAGGAACTGCGCGACTATGGCGTCGGCGCGATGATCCTGACCGAGCTGGGCGTCGAGGAAATGGTGCTGCTCACCAACACCCACCACACGCTCGTGGGACTCGACGGCTACGGGCTGTCGATCGTCGGCGAGCGACCGATCGAGACGCCTGACGAGACGGGAGCCTGACATGGCCAATGTGCTCATCGTGGAAGCGCGCTTTTACGATCATCTGAACGACATGCTGATCGCCGGCGCCCGCGCGGCGATCGAGGCGGCGGGCCATACGCATGAGACCGTGACGGTGCCCGGCGCGCTCGAAGTGCCCGGCGCGATCGCCATGGCCTCCGACACCAACCGCTACGACGCGTTCGTCGCGCTGGGCGTGGTGATCCGCGGCGAGACCTATCATTTCGAGATCGTCTCGAACGAAAGCGCGCGCGGGATCATGGCATTGACCATGGACGGGCTCGCGATCGGCAACGGCATCCTGACGACCGAGAACGAGGCGCAGGCGATCGTCCGCGCCGACCCCGCGCAGCTCGACAAGGGCGGTGGCGCTGCATCGGCTGCACTGGCGATGCTGGACCTGCGCGAACGGCTCGCCTGACGCGGAAGGCCGTGGTTCGCGAGGAGCGGCGATAGGGCGAAGAAGAAGGTGTGTTCGCGCGGAGGCGCGGAGACGCTGAGAAGAAGAGGGCCTGCGGCGCAGCCCCCCTACTATTGCGACGGTGATGCCGGGGCCAGCGGCCGAATGGTCTGCCGGAGGCGAGGCAAGCGCGACCCCTCCGCGCCTCCGCGTCTCCGCGCGAACAAACCTTCTTTCCGCGGGGAGACGCGAAGAAGAGGATCAGCGGCCCGGTATCGACCGCATTGGCGATGCCGGCCTGTGAGAACGGCTCGCCTGACGCGCAGAAGGCCGTGACACGCTTAAGGCAAAGAAGGTGTGTTCGCGCGGAGGCGCGGAGACGCGGAGAAGAAGAGGGTCGGCGGCGTAGCCTTTCTCCAATCGCGACGGTGAGGCCTGACTGGACGGCCGAATGGTCTGCCGGACGCGAGGCAAGCGCGACCCCTCCGCGTCTCCGCGCCTCCGCGCGAACACACCTTCTCCTTCCCGCCAGCACGCGAAAAAAGACCCGGTACGTCGCCGTACCGGGTCAAGGTCGTCCGCAGGAGGAACGTCGTGGGGGGCGGGTGTCTGCTGCCCCCGCGCCCGATCGGAAACTCAGTTGTAGGCGCGCTCGCCGTGTTCGCCGAGGTCGAGGCCTTCCTGCTCGACTTCCGGCGATACCCGCAGCCCGGTGACCGCCTTGGCGATCAGAACCGCGATGACGGTGCCGATGCTCGCCCACACGATGGTGGTGACCACCGCCTCGACCTGCACCAGCAGCTTCGCGCCCATCGCATAATCCGCAGCGCCCGGTCCGCCCAGCGACGGTGCGTAGACGATGCCGGTGCCGATCGCGCCGATCATGCCGCCGATGCCGTGCACGCCGAACGCGTCGAGTGCGTCGTCATAGCCCATCTTCGGCTTCAGCACCGACACGGCGAAGAAGCAGACCAGCGAGGCGACCGCGCCCAGGATGATCGCGCCGAACGGACCGGAGTTGCCGGCCGCGGGCGTCACCGCGACGAGGCCGGCGACGATACCCGAACAGAAGCCCAGCGCCGAACCCTTGTGACCGCGCAGCCGCTCGGCCAGCATCCAGAACAGCGCCGCCGATGCGGTCGCGACGAAGGTGTTGATCATCGCCAGGCCGGCGGTGCCGTTCGCTTCGAGCGCCGAACCGGCGTTGAAGCCGAACCAGCCCACCCACAGCAGGCCGGTGCCGACGCCGGTCAGCGTCAGCGAGTGGGGCGGCATAGGCGTGTTCGGATAGCCCATGCGCTTGCCGAGCATGATGCTGGCGACCAGCGCCGACACGCCGGCGTTGATGTGCACCACCGTGCCGCCCGCGAAATCGAGCGCGCCCAGCTTGAAGAAGACGCCCGACGACGCCCAGACCATGTGCGCGATCGGCAGATAGACGATCGTCAGCCACACCGCGGCAAAGACCATGACGGCGGAAAACTTCATCCGCTCGACCACCGATCCCAGCACCAGCGCGACGGTGATCGCCGCAAAGGTCATCTGGAAGCAGATGAAGACATATTCGGGGATCTCGACCCCGGCGGTGAAGGTCGCCGACTGCGACGCGGCGGTGACGCCCTTCAGGAACGCCTTGTCGAACGAGGCGACGAAGTTGGTCAGGACGCCGCCGCCCGCCAGATCGGGACCGAAGGCGAGGCTGTAGCCGTACATCACCCAGATCAGCATCGCGAGGCAGGCGACCGCGCCGATCTGCGTCATCACCGACAGCATGTTCTTGGCGCGGGTCAGGCCGCCGTAGAACAGCGCGAGGCCCGGCAGGATCATCATCAGGACGAGGACGGTCGACGTCATCATCCAGGCGGTGTCACCCTTGTTGACGGTGGCGACGACGGGTGCGGCGGCGGCGGGTGGCGCCTGCAACGCGGCATCCTGCGCCCAGGCGGGCATGGCGGCGAAGGCGAGGGCGGTAAGCCCGGCCGCGCCGGCGATCTTAAGTCCATGCTTCATCGAATTCCCCCCTTCACAGCGCCGAATCATCGGTTTCGCCGGTGCGGATGCGCACCGCCTGGCCGACGTCGAGCACGAAGATCTTGCCATCGCCGATCGCGCCGGTGTTCGCCGACGCCTGGATCGCCTCGACCACCCGGTCGGACAGGTCGGCGGCGCAGACCACCTCGATCTTGATCTTGGGCACCATGTTGGTGCTGTATTCGGCTCCGCGATAGATTTCGGTCTGACCCTTCTGCCGGCCGAACCCCTTCACCTCGGTAACCGTCATCCCCGCGACCCCCAACGTGGTGAGCGCTTCCCTCACCTCGTCGAGCTTGAACGGTTTGATGATCGCAATGACCAGCTTCATCCGTGCCCCCCTGATAGTCCGGGAAGTCCATCGCAATCATCGTGCCAGTCGCGAAACGACCGGCTTCCGCCACGCACCGGGCCATCGGCTCGCAAACGAAGGTCGGTTTATTGTGCAGCGCGGCGCCGCTGCCTCAAATTTGGGCAGCGTCGATGATGGTTTGCGCGGCCGGCAGATCGTCGGGATCCACCATCACCCGCACCGGGATCAGCAGGTAGCTGCCATCGGCGATACTCGCCCCGCCATCGAAGGCGATCGCATCGATGCCTTCGGCATCCAGCCGCCCGACGATGATATTGGCCAGGTTACGGTCGTACCGACCCAGTTCGACGAGGCTCATAACGGTCGGATTTCCCTTCGTCAGTCGTTAAGAACGAGCATCGTTTAGCGATGCAGCTTGCTGCGCACAAAGCATGCGCGCATATGTCACCCATGAAACACGATCGCATCGGCTCGGGCACGCGCAAGCCCGTCAACGTCTCGCTGGACACCGGCATCGTAGCAGCCGCGCGGGAAGCGGGCATCAATCTGTCTCGAACGACGGAAGTGGCGCTGCGCCTCGCGATCAAGGCCGAGCAGGAACGACGGTGGCGCGAGGACAATCGCGAGGCGATCGGCCGGTTCACGGAATGGTACGAAGCGAATGGCGATCCACTTGCGCATCTGGCCGCGCTCTGATGGCCCAGTTCGACGTCCTGAGGGTAACCGGCGACATATTGGTTCTCGACTGCCAGTCCGATTTCCTGATCGATCTGCCCACGCGCTTCGTCGTGCCGCTTCGCGCGCTCGATTGCATCGACCTGCCGCGCCTCACGCCCAGCTTCGAAGTCGCCGGACAGCGGCTGACGATGATCACACCGCTGGCGCGCAGTATCGCCAAGCGGGACGTGATCGGAACGGTCACCAGCCTCGCGGCGCACGAATACGACATCAAGAATGCGCTCGACATGCTGACAAGCGGATTCGGTTTCTAGGCCTGATCTCCCTCGAGATCTGATGAGGTGCAAGGCTTGTCAGATCCCTCATCACCGACCGGTTCCGCGATAAGGGCTCGATCTCCGAGAGACATGTCGATCCGGGTTACGCCGTCGCCGTACCCCCGACCGTCAGCCCGTCCACCAGCAACGTCGGCTGGCCGACACCCGCCGGCACGCTCTGCCCGCCCTTGCCGCAGACGCCGATGCCCTCGTCCAGCGCGAAGTCGTTGCCGATCCCGGTGACCTTGGTCAGCACCGTCGGCCCATCGCCGATCAGCGTCGCACCCTTGATCGGCGCACCGATCCTGCCGTCCTCGATCAGATAGGCCTCGGTGCACGAGAACACGAACTTGCCCGACACGATGTCCACCTGACCGCCGCCGAAGCTCTTGGCGAAGATGCCGCGCTTCACCCGGCTCAGCAGCTCGGCGGGATCGTCCTTGCCGCCCTTCATGAAGGTGTTGGTCATCCGCGGCATCGGTGCATGCGCGAAGCTTTCGCGGCGGCCGTTGCCGGTCGGCGCGACGCCCATCAGCCGCGCATTGAGGCGATCCTGCATATAGCCCTTGAGGATGCCATCCTCGATCAGCACCGTCTCGCCGGTGGGCGTGCCCTCGTCGTCGATCGACAGCGAACCGCGCCGATCGGGGATCGAACCGTCGTCGACCACCGTCACGCCCGCCGCAGCGACGCGCTCGCCGATCCGCCCGGAAAAGGCGCTGGTGCCCTTGCGGTTGAAATCCCCCTCGAGCCCGTGGCCGATCGCCTCGTGCAGCACGATCCCCGGCCAGCCCGGTCCGAGCAGCACGGTCATCTCGCCCGCTGGCGCCGCCACTGAATCAAGGTTGATCAGCGCATGCGCCAGCGCCTCGTCGATCCCGCGATTCCACACCGCCGCGTCGAACAGCCGGTCGTACAGATAGCGCCCGCCGATCCCGAACGTGCCCGTCTCGCGCCGGCCATTCTGTTCGACGACGATCTGGATGTTGAGCCGCACCAGCGGGCGCACGTCGGTGGCGACGAAGCCGTCCGGCCGCACCACCTCGACCACGCTCCACGTGCCCGACAGGCCGACCGACACCTGCGCGACGCGCGGATCGCGCGCGCGGGCGGCGGCGTCGATCGTCTGGCACAGGTTCACCTTGTCGGCGAACGGCACCAGGTCGAGCGGATCGGCGTCGGTGTAGAGGTGACGGTTGTTGCCCTGCGGCGGCGGTGCCTTGGCGCTGGTGGTCGGATCGATCAGCGCCATCGTCTCGCCCGCGCGCTTGATCGCGGCTTCCGACAGTTCGTTGGCATGGGCGAAGGCGGTCATCTCGCCCGACACCGCGCGCAGGCCGAAGCCCGCATTGGTATCGTAGCTCGCCGTCTTCAGCCGGCCGTCGTCGAAGCCGAACGCCTCGGCCCGGCGATATTGCAGGTACAATTCGCCGTCATCGGCCTTGCCGAGCGCGTCCGCGGTCAGGCGGAGCGCGGCGTCGGGCGACAGGGCATCGCGATACAGGAACGAGCGGGGATCGGCAGCAAGTGTCATGCGGCCAATATAGGAGCGTTAAACGCTCGCGCCATCCGGATGATCGGGCAGTTTCGACTGATCGGCATGATCCGCCGGTCCGCCGATCAACACGAAGCGCCGATCGCAATAGCCGCAATCGACATAGCCGTCCTCGTCGATCTGCAGGAACACGCGCGGATGGCCGAGCGCGGCCCCGCCGGGAATGTCGGTGGCGCCGTCGCAGGCGACACGGCGCTGGGAGACGCGGACGGTTTCGGGCGGCGGGATCATGGCGCAGCGATTAGCAAGGGGCAGGCGGCTCTTCAATCCTCCCCGATGCGAGTATCCGGGCGAGGTTCGAGACATCGCTCTCCCACCCCGTCACCCCGGACTGGTTCCGGGGTCCACCGGGCCACAGGCGTGCCCTTGCTGCTCATGCCATTCTCCTCGCCGCAAAGTGGACCCCGGAACCAGTCCGGGGTGACGGGGTGGCGTGGGCCAGCGATCCCGAGCGACGGCTTAGAAGACTTGCACCCCGCACCGATCGGCGTATTCCGCGGGCCATGACCGAGGCCGCGATCCGTATCCAGAACCTCTGCAAGACCTATCAGGGCGGCAAGCGCGCGCTCGACGGGGTCACCTTCGACGTGCCGCGCGGCCAGATCTTCGGGCTGCTCGGCCCGAACGGCGCGGGCAAGTCGACGCTGATCAACATCCTGGCGGGCCTCGTCAACAAGACCGAGGGGCGTGCGGAGATCTGGGGCTTCGACATCGACGCCCACCCGCGCAACGCCAAGGCGTCGATCGGCATCGTCAATCAGGAGATCCTGTTCGACCCCTTCTTCACGCCGATCGAGACGCTGGAGATCCAGGCGGGGCTGTACGGCGTGCCCAAGCGTGAGCGCCGTTCGATGGACCTGCTGCGCGCGGTGCATCTGGAGGACAAGGCGAACGCCTATGCCCGCACCCTGTCGGGCGGCATGAAGCGGCGGCTGATGGTCGCGAAGGCGATGGTCCATTCGCCGCCCGTCCTCGTCCTCGACGAACCCACCGCGGGCGTCGATATCCAGCTGCGCCAGCAGCTGTGGGCCTATGTCCGCGAACTCAACGCCGCGGGCGTCACCGTCGTACTCACCACGCACTATCTCGAAGAGGCCGAGGAGCTGTGCGACCGGATCGCGATCATCAACCACGGCAAGCTGATCGCCAACGAACCGACCCGCGAACTGGTCGGCAAGGCACAGGAAAAGGTCGTCGCCGTCACCGTCGACCGCGACGTCGCGACGCTGCCCGCCAACGCCTGTTTCGGCAAGATCGTGCTCAAGGGCACGCGAACGCTGGAGATCACCTATGCCAAGGATCGCGTCAACGCCGGCGAAGTGCTGGCGGCAGTCCAGCACGGCGGCTTCGGCATCGTCGACGTGACGACCAAGGAACCCGACCTTGAGGACGTCTTCCTCAGCCTGACGAACGCGCAGGGATGAGGGATCGATGTGATGCGGAAATCAGAAGTTTTGCATCAGGCAACCGGCCACTGGCGGATCGCTATTCACGGTGCGATTTGAGGCCGTGAAGGTTTTTCCGCCCCTGCTAATCGTAGCACTGTCTCTGTCGGCCTGTTCAGGTCCCCGGCCTGTCGAACGGAAGTGGATTGTCCGCCCTACGCAGAAGCCGGCCTATTTCGCTACGCTGATCGAGGACACTTACAACGACGAAGAAAGCAACCAATACCGGCTGCGCATGGATGCCGCACCAGCCGGTGACGATGGTTGGTTTTTCAAAGTGGATCTGGCTACGGGCTTAATTACCAGCCCCAAGCCCGACCTTCGATGGACGTCTCCGACAGATCTGCTTGTCACCGTCCATACCGGAGATATCGAAGGACATACCCGACGAAGTTTTGGCAGGAACGGTCATCCAGCAGGATCAATGACCATCCGTTACATCGCTGACTCAACTAACCAGTAACCGGTGGTCGCCGACTACCGGGCTTCAAGCTTATCATGCAAAACTCATGGGTTCTGCATCAGTCCAGATGCAAATATCCGATGCACGCTTTCGGCACAGCCCGTCGCGCTCCGCCGTTCCGTACGACCGGCCCGAAACGCAAATTGCCCTGTCCTATTGGCAAGGCAGGGCTCCCTTATGCGGTGCTCAGTCATTTCATCGCGTGACGAGATAATCGGCTAATGATGCACGTTGCTCGTTCATTCGGATCGTGGTTTGCTATGATGGCCCCTCACCAGGGGACATCTATTCATGCGTCTGCTCATCGGTCTTCTGCCCGCACTGCTCCTCGGCGCAGCGCCGCAGCCCTCGGCGACGAAGACGATGGGCGTGTTCCAGACCTGGGGTATACATCCCGCATCCCCGGTTGCGATCGTCGCCGGTGGCCTCATGGTCGAGGTTGCAGCCACTCCCTGCAAACTGCCAGCTCAAAACGAGGGATGCAATTTCGACAAGGTTAGCAATCAAGCGACCATAACCGTCACCCGGCCCGGCGTCGCGCCGTTTGAAATGATCAGCAATCCTCAAGCCTCGTTCGTGCGTGTTGCGGTCATCCATCTTGCACCTGGTACGGGGCGTTCGGCAGTGGTGGTCGATAACCAATGGGGTGGCTCGGCCGGCTTGACTGCGGTGACGGTGATCGAACCGGTCGCTCACGGCTTCCGAGCGGTGCCGCTTAAGCATCACGACAGCCGGGAGTTGACGGGCGAGGTAAGCCTGCTCCCCCGTAGACTGGTGAAAGACGGCCGCCTTGTCTTCGTGTTGAAGGCGCGCGGGTTCAACTTTTCGGGCGAGTGCAACGCCTGCGTGCCTGGAACACCGCTCGTACTTGCCGTGCGCGACGGGCGCAGCATCGACATCTCAGCTGATCCCGCCGTGCGACCATTGTTCGCGCATGACCTTCCAGCGCATCGCCGCATCTGCGTGTCAGCAGAGCGTGATCGCAACGGCAATTGCGCGGCCTTCGTCGCCGACGCCGCCCGGCTTGGGCAGGTCCGGTCGGCGTGGCGGGTAATGCTTGCCCATTACCGGCACGAGCCGGCAGGCTACCCCGCGGCGTTGCGCTCGTTCCTCGTCGCTGAAGGTTATCTGACGCCAGCCGGGGCAAGTGCACTGCCGCTGGCCTGATACACCTCAAGGGTTCTGCATCGCCTGCAAAGCCTCCGACATCCGGGCGCGCCGGCGACGCGGATGTCGGGTGTACGTCGTGTCAGTACGGCCCCGACACCCCGCGCGCGGCGAAAACGTCCTGTCCTACAGTCCCGCGTTTATGCCAAGGCGTGGCGATGGCTGCTTCCTCTCTCGCCTCGCCGTTCGATCGCCTTCGTGGGCAGCTTTCATGCGGCGGGCGTTTCCGACGCCGACGTACCGGCAACTTCGGCAACTTCCGCGCGGCGCGGGCGACGTCGCGATGACCGGATCGACGCATCTCAGCGACGTGCTGATCGTCGGTTCGGGCGCCGCCGGCCTCACCGCCGCGCTCAATCTCGCCGATCGGTTCCGGGTCACCGTGCTCGCCAAGGGCGCGCTCAACGAGGGATCGACGGCCTGGGCGCAGGGTGGCATCGCCGCGGTGCTCGAACCCGGCGACACGTTCGACAACCATGTCGAGGATACGATGGTCGCCGGCGCCGGCCTGAACGACCGCGACATCGTCGAATTCGTCGTCGAGGGCGCACCCGCCGCGATCGAGCGGCTGACGCAACTGGGCGTGCCCTTCGCCACCGAAGGTAGCGATGGGCAGGGGGCGCTCCACCTCACCCGCGAAGGCGGCCACAGCCATCGCCGTATCGTCCACGTCGCCGACGCGACCGGCTGGGCGGTGCAGGAGGCGCTCCAACGCGCGGCAGAGGCGCATCCGAACATCACGCTCGTGCCCGATCAGGTCGCGATCGATCTCGCCACCAGCCGCCACGAACTGCGCTATTCGGGGGCGGGCAACGTCTGGGGCGTGTACGCGGTCGATCGCACCACCGGCCATGTCGCGCTCTACACCGCGAAGGCGACGATCCTCGCGACCGGCGGTGCGGGGCGCACCTACCTCTTCTCCACCGCGCCGCGCGGCGCGACCGGCGACGGCATCGCGATGGCGTGGCGGGCCGGCGCGCGCGTCTCCAACATGGAGATGATGCAGTTCCACCCGACCTGCCTCTACAATCTGGAGGTCAAGAACTTCCTGATTACCGAGGCGGTGCGCGGTGAGGGCGGACGGTTGATCAATCCGACCACCGGCAAGCGCTTCATGTCCTATTATGATGCCGAGCGGATGGAGCTGGCGCCGCGCGACGTGGTGGCGCGCGCGATCGATGCCGAGATCAAGCGCTACGGCCTCGACTACGTCCACCTCGACATCAGTCACATGCCCGCCGATTTCGTCCGCGGTCACTTTCCCAACATCTACGAAAAGCTGATCGGGCTCGGCATCGACATGACGACGCAGCCGATCCCGGTGGTGCCCGCGCAGCATTACACCTGCGGCGGCGTGGTGATCGACCGCGACGGGCGCACCGACCTGCCGGGCCTCTATGCGGCGGGCGAATGCACCGAAAGCGGGCTGCACGGCGCGAACCGGCTGGCGTCGAATTCGCTGCTCGAATGCTTCGTCTTCGGCGAGGCGTGCGCGAGGCATATCGCGGCGCACTGGGAGGCGCTGCCGCCGGTGCCGGTGATCCGCCCGTGGGACGAAAGCCGCGTCACCGATTCGGACGAAGAGGTGGTGATCAAGCAGAACTGGACCGAGATCCGCCGCTTCATGTGGAATTACGTCGGTATCGTCCGCACCACCAAGCGGCTGGAGCGCGCCAAGCGCCGCATTGACATGCTGACCGGCGAAGTCGCGGAACATTACGGCCATTTCCGCGTGACGCCCGACCTGATCGAGTTGCGCAACCTGCTGCAGACCGCGGACCTGATCGTCCGGTCCGCGCTGCACCGGCACGAAAGCCGGGGCCTGCATTATACGCTGGATTACCCCGAAACGCTGCCGGAGGCGGTGGATACGGTGCTGGTGCCATGATGATCGTCGTTGCGAGCGTAGCGAAGCAACCCAGGGCGTGCTGGTCCGGCTCTGGGTTGCGTCGCTACGCTCGCAATGACGGGGGGGTGCCTCAGCCCGTCACCTCGTTGAACAATTGCCTCGCGGTGTCGGCGAACACCCGCGCGGCGCCGCGATCACCTTTCGCCATCGACGACAGGAACGCCTTGGCCTCGGCAAGCGTGAGGTGCGGCGGCAGCGGAGCGACGCCGGGGTCGGTCTTCACCTCGAGGATCACGGGGCGATCGGCGGCCAGCGCGGCATCCCAGGCTGGCCCCAGATCCTCCGGTCGATCGACGAAGATGCCCTTCAACCCGATCAGCTCGGCGAAGCGGGCATAAGGGACATCGGGCAGGTCCTGCGTGGTCGGAAAGCGCGGATTGCCCTCCATCACGCGCTGTTCCCACGTCACCTCGTTCAGATCCTCGTTGTTGAAGACGCAGACGACGAAGCGGGGATCGGACCAGCGCTGCCAGTATTTCTGCACCGTGATCATCTCGGCCAGATTGTTCATCTGCATCGCGCCATCGCCGACCAGCGCCACCACCGGCCGCTCCGGATAGGCGAACTTGGCGGCGATGGCATAGGGCACCGCCGCGCCCATCGACGCGAGCCCGCCGGACAGCGAACAGCGCTGGCCCTGCTTCACCTTGAAGTCGCGGGCAAACCAGTTGCAGCACGATCCGCTGTCCGACGTGACGATGGCATCGGCGGGCAGTCGCGGCGACATCTCCCACACCACCCGCTGCGGGTTGACCGGCCTCGCCTCGGCGAGCGCCCGCGCTTCCAGCGTCTGCCACCATTCGGCGACGCCCGCCTCGATCCCGTCGCGCCAGCCACGTTCGGGCTTGGCATGGATCAACGGGATCAGCGCCTCCAGCGTCTCCTTCGCCCCGCCGTGCAGATTCACTTCGGTGGGATAGCGCAGGCCGAGCATCGCGGCATCGGTATCGATCTGCACGGCACGCACCTGTCCGTCGGGCGGCAGGAATTCCGCCCAGGGAAAGCCGGTGCCGATCATCAGCAGCGTGTCCGCGCCCTGCATCATGTCCCAGGACGGCTTGGTGCCGAGCAGGCCGATCGCACCGGTGACGAACGGCAGTTCGTCGGACAGCACGTCCTTGCCGAGCAGGGCCTTGGCGACGCCCGCGCCCAGCAGTTCGGCGATCCGCACAACCTCGTCGGCACCCTCGCGCGCTCCGGCGCCGATCAGGATCGCGACCTTGCCGCCGGCATTCAGCACCTCGGCGGCGCGGGCGAGGTCCGCCGGCTGCGGCACGATCCGCGGCCGGCTGTAACCCACCCCCGACCGCGTGAAGCCGTGCTGCACCTTGGGATCTTCATAGGGTTCGTCCTGCACGTCCTTCGGCAGGATGATCACGCCGACGCCATTGCCCGCCACCGCGATGCGGATCGATCGGTCGGTGACGTGGCGCACCTGGGCCGGGGCCGTCGCCTCCTGCACGTAATCGGCGACATCGGCGAAGATGCGGTCGAGGTTCAGTTCCTGTTGATAGCTCGCCCCGCGCACCGTGGTCTCGGCCTGACCGGCGATCGCGAAGACCGGCGCATGGTCCAGCTTGGCGTCGTACAGGCCGGTCAGCAGGTGCGTCGCGCCGGGGCCGCCGGTCGCCAGGCAGACGCCGATCTCGCCGGTGAACTTGGCGTGTGCCGTGGCCATGAAGGCCGCCATTTCCTCGTGACGGACCTGGATGAACTCGATGCCGTCGCCTGCCTTCTCGGCGCGCTGCAACGCGCCCAGCACGCCATTGATGCCGTCGCCCGAATAGCCGTAGATGCGGGTCACGCCCCATGCCTTCAGTCGTTCCACGAAGAAGTCGCTGGTCATCGTCGCCATGTCGTCTCGTCCCGTCCGGATTGCCGGCGCATCAACGGGTGCGGTGCGGCAATGTTGCGCGGCGCAGTTCGCCGTGCCGCTGCCGCGCTTCATCGCAGCGTCCGCATGTATCGGTTTCCGCGGTCGAATCCGCCGATAAGGATCATCGATGTTGCGCAGCGGGACCTCAGCCACAGTATGACAGCGTTTGGCCGATCGGCCCGATTGACCCTGATGATCGGCACCTGCGCCGCATTGGCCGGCTGCGGCTCCAATGCGCGACCCGGTGCCACCGGCCGCGCTCCGACGCTGTCCGCGCCGGTCGAGGTGTCGATCCCGATCCCCGCCGCCGCTCCGCCCGCCCGCCGGGTCGCGCCGGCGCAGCTGATCGCGACGATCGACACGCTCGCCCGCAACTTCGAAGGCAAGTTCGGCATTGCGATCCGCGCGGTGGATGAAGGGTGGACCGTCGCCTCGCCCGGTGCCCGCACCCGGCTGCCGCAGCAATCGGTCAGCAAATTGTGGGTCGCGATGACGCTGCTCGACCTGCGCGACCAGGGCAAGGCGCGGCTCGACGATCCGATCGTCGTCCGGCCCGAGGACCTGACGCTGTTCCACCAGCCGATCGCGATGCTGGTGAAGGGCGACGGCTATCATACCACCGTCGGCGAACTGCTGACCCGGGCGCTGACGCACAGCGACAATACCGCCAACGACCGGTTGCTGACCTATGTCGGTGGTCCGGCCGCGGTGCGTGCGATGATCGAGCGCAAGCAGCTGGGCGACATCCGGTTCGGCCCCGGCGAACGGCTGCTCCAGTCGAAGACCGCGGGACTGGTGTGGAACCAGTCGATGGCCACGGGCAACGGCTTCGAGGTCGCCCGTTCGCGCCTGTCTCCCGAAGCGCGCGCCGCGGCGCTCGACGCCTATGTCAGCGATCCGCCGGACGGCGCCGCGCCGCTCGCCATCGCCGATGCCATCTCGCGGCTCGCCCGTGGCGAATTGTTCACCGAAACCTCGACGCGCATCCTGCTCGACACGATGGGCGCGTCGGTGACCGGCCGCGCCCGGCTGCGCGCCGCGCTCCCCGGCGGATGGCAGATCGCGCACAAGACGGGCACGGGTCAGGATCTCGGCGGCCGCAATGCCGGCTTCAACGATGTCGGCCTGCTGACCGCACCCGATGGCCGTCGCTATGCGATCGCGGTGATGATCGGCGATTCCCGTCGGCCGATCCGCGAACGCCAGCAGCTGATCCAGTCGGTCGCCGCGGCGGTGGCGAGCTATGCGGGGACCGCCGCGCGCTGACGTGGCGCTTGTGACCCGGAAGCCACACTTCGTCCGGCCCGGCGCCCTCGGCGAACGATCGGTTGGTCCCCCGGCGGCGATCCGCTAAACGCGCATCACCATGCCCCATCTCTACCTCGTCGACGGCTCGGGCTATATCTTCCGCGCCTATCACCGGCTGCCGCCGCTCACCAACAAGCATGGCGAGCCGGTCGGCGCCGTCTATGGCTATACCGCGATGCTGTGGAAGCTCGCCGACGAGCTGCACAAGGCCGAAGGCCCGACGCACATGGCGGTGATCCTCGACAAATCGTCGAGCACGTTCCGCAACGAAATGTACGCCGAATACAAGGCGCACCGCCCGCCGCCGCCCGAAGACCTCGTGCCGCAATTCCCGATGATCCGCGACGCCACCCGCGCCTTCTCGCTGCCCTGCATCGAGGAACAGGGCTGGGAGGCGGACGACCTGATCGCCAGCTACGCCAAGGCGGCGCTGGCGCAGGGGTGGCAGGTGACGATCGTCAGCTCCGACAAGGACCTGATGCAGCTGATCGAGCCCGGCCTCGACATGTACGACACCATGAACAACCGCCGGCTCGGCGCCGAAGCGGTGATCGAGAAGTTCGGCGTCGGCCCGCAGCAGCTGGGCGACGTGCTCGCGCTGATGGGCGATGCAGTCGACAATGTGCCGGGCGTGCCGGGCGTCGGCCCCAAGACGGCCGCTAAGCTGGTGCTGGAGCATGGCGACGTCGAGGCCGTGCTCGCCGCGGCGCCCGATATGAAGAAGGGCAAGCTGCGCGACAATCTGATCGAACATGCCGACGCGGCACGGATGAGCCGCAAGCTGGTCGAACTCGCCTGCGACGTGCCGCTGGAGCATCCGCTCGAGGAACTGGCGCTACAGGGGATTCCGGATGCGCCGCTGCGCGCCTTCCTGGAGCATCACGGGTTCAAGACGTTGCTGTCGCGATTGGGACAGGTTGCGGATGCGCCGGTCGCCGATGCCGCCGCGGATGTGCCGTTCGAGGCCGATCCACCGTGCGAACACGACGCCTACGTCACGGTCGTCGACGTCGAGACGCTGGACCGCTGGGTTGCGGACGCGCAGGCGCAGGGCTGGGTCGCCATCGACACCGAGACGACGGGCACGGATGCGACCCGCTGCGATCTGGTCGGGGTCAGCCTGGCGCTGGGCGCGAACAAGGCCTGCTACATTCCGCTGGGCCATGGCGGCACCGATCTGCTCGCGGAAAATCCGGTGCAGATCGAACGCGGCGCGGCGCTCGGCCGGCTTAAGACGCTGTGCGAGGATCCGGCGGTGCTCAAGATCGGGCACAATCTGAAATTCGACATGATCGTGCTTGGGCTCTGTCATGAGGTGGGCGGGATCACCATCGCGCCGCACGACGACACGATCGTGATGAGCTTCGATCTCGACGCCGGGCTGCACGGTCACGGCATGGACGAACTGGCCGCGACGCACCTCTCGCATAGCTGCATCGCCTTCAAGGACGTGGTCGGCAGCGGCAAGTCGCAGCGCGGGTTCCACGAGATCGATCTGGCGGCGGCCACCCGCTATGCCGCCGAGGATGCCGACGTCACCTACCGGCTGTGGAAGCGGTTCAAGGCGCGCTTGCCCGCCGAAGGATCGACCCGCGTCTACGAAATGGTCGATCGGCCGCTCGTGCCGGTGATCGCCCGTATGGAGATGCGCGGGATCAAGGTCGATCGCGAGCGGCTCGCCGGCCTGTCCGCGGAATTCAGCGGGCGGATCGCCGAACTCGAGACGGTGATCCACGGCCTTGCGGGCGCGCCGTTCACGATCGGCAGCCCCAAGCAATTGGGCGACGTGCTGTTCGAGGGGATGGGCATCAAGGGCGGTCGCAAGGGCAAGTCCGGCGTCTATTCGACCGACGTCAATGAAATGGAGCGCATCGCCGCCGACAAGGATTCGCCGGGAGCCGAGATCGCCGCGCGCGTGCTCGACTGGCGCCAGCTGACCAAGCTCAAGAACACCTATACCGATGCCTTGCAGCAGGAGATCAATCCGCGCACCGGCCGCGTGCACACCAGTTATTCGCTGACGGGCGCGCAGACCGGCCGCCTGTCCTCGACCGAGCCCAACCTTCAGAACATCCCGATCCGCACCGAAGTCGGACGCCAGATCCGCGATGCGTTCGTGGCGGAGCCGGGCAACGTCATCCTCGCGGCGGACTATTCGCAGATCGAGCTGCGGCTCGCGGCGCATATGGCTGATGTGCCCGCGCTCAGGGCGGCCTTCGCCAACGGCGACGACATCCACAGCCTGACCGCGATGGAATTGTTCGGCGAGGTCAATCGCGACACCCGCGGCAGGGCCAAGACGATCAACTTCGCCATATTGTACGGCATCAGCCGCTGGGGCCTCGCCGGTCGTCTCGACGTGTCGGCGGATGAGGCCCAGTCGATGATCGACCGGTATTTCGAACGCTTTCCCGGCATCAACACCTATATCGCGGAGACCACCCAGTCGGTGCGCGAGCGCGGGTTCACCACCACCTTGTTCGGGCGCAAGACGCATTTTCCGCGGATCAAGTCGAAGGTTCAGCACGAACGCCAGGGTGCCGAGCGTGCGGCGATCAATGCGCCGATCCAGGGCACCAGTGCAGACATCATCAAGCGGGCGATGGTGCGGATGGAGCCGGCGCTGGCCGCAGCGGGGCTGCCCCACGTGCAGATGCTGTTGCAGGTGCACGACGAACTGGTCTTCGAATTGCCCGAGGGCGATGTGGCGGCGGCAAGGCCGGTGATCGAGCGCGTGATGGCCGAAGCCGCCGCGCCCGCGGTAACTTTGTCCGTGCCGCTCGGGATCGAGATCGGGACCGGCGCGAGCTGGGGAGCGGCGCATTGAGCGTTTCCTCGCGACCGCCCTGCCGCCGGACGTGGCGGTGACCGAGACCAAAGACCTCGATGCGCTCGCGAAGGGCGGTCGAACCAACATCGCCGGTTTCGTGTTGCGCCTCGCCGCACGCATCCCGTTCCTGTTCATCGCCGGGCGGCTGTATGGCCCTGACCTCGTCGGGCGGTTCGCGCTTGCCGTGGTGGTCGTCGAACTCGCGGCGCTGGTCGCGACGCTAGGCCTGAAGCGCGGCCTGGCGCAGGCGCTGTCCTCATCGGATCAGCCGCATGTCTGCGTCGTGTGGGACGCGCTGGCGGTCGCGTTCATCATGTCGATAGCGGCGAGTGCGTTGCTGATCGCCTTTCCCGAAGTGATGTACGCCAACACGCAGGTGACGGGGCTCGACCGGTTCCTGCCGTGCATCATCGTCGCGATCGCCTGGTCCGACGTCAGCCTCGCGGCGCTGGCCTATCGACACGATGTGAAAGCGGCGGTGACGGCGCGGGCGGTGGTGGAGCCTTGGACGATCTCGATCGCCGCCTGGGTGTTTTCGTTCGTCACGGTCAAGGACGGCCTCGTCCTGTCGTACGTCGCGTCGATGACCGCGGCGCTGATCGCCAGTCTGGTGCCGTTCCTGCGCAGCTACGGCCTGCCGCGAGGCTGGTCGCCGCACCTTGGCCAGTTGTTCGCGCTGGCCCGCGCCAATGCGCCACTGGCCGGGGCGGACGCGCTGGAATGGGGCAGCCGCAACGTCGACCGCTTCATCCTCGGCGTGATGTTCGAACCGAAGATCGTCGGCATCTATTACATGGCGCAGCAGGTCGCCAGCCTGCCGCAGAAGCTGAAGACCAGCTTCGACCCGATCCTGGGGCCGGTCATCACCAGGAGCCTGGCGGTCAACGACCGGGTCGCGATCGCCAACCAGGTGCGGCAGGTCGCGTTCTGGATCATGGCGGCGCAGGCGGGGCTGGCGTTGATGGGATCTATCCCGGCGGAAGCCGTGATGGGTGTGGTGGGGCCGCAGTTCGTCGCGGGCAGCGCGGCGCTCGGCTTCCTGCTCACCGCCGAGGTGTTCGCATCGACCGGGGCGGTGTGCGAATCGGCGTTGGTGTACACGGCGCGGCACCGCAACCTCGTCATCTCCGTCGTCATGTTGGGGGTGCAGATCGCGCTCAGTTTTGCGCTGATTGCCGCGATGCGGGAGGCGGGTTGGCCGGCGACGTGGCAGGCGGCGGGGCCGGCGGTGGCGCTGATGCTCAGCGTCGGGGTGACGTCGGTGATCAAGGCGGGGCTGTTGCAGCACATTCTGGCGGCACCGGTGTCGCCGTGGCGCTGGCCGCTGCTCTGGGCGGTCGTCGCCGCGGCGGTGGTCGGTGGGCTGTTTACCGCGCTGCCGCACCGGTTCGAATGGGTCGAGCTGGTCATCGGGGAGCCGATGATCGCCGCCACCTATCTGTTCGTCCTGTGGCGATGGGCGTTCGCCCCGGCCGACCGGGCGCTGTTCGGCAAGATGCCGAAGACTGAAGAGGCGACCCTGCCCAACGTCGGGTCGCCGACCCGCTAGCGACGATAGACCCGGGCACGAAAAAGGCCGCCGGAGCGATCCGGCGGCCTTTCGTTTATCGGCGCATCAGGCGCTGTAATACATGTCGTATTCGACCGGCGACGGGGTCATTTCCCAGCGCGCGACTTCGCCGTACTTGATCTCGATATAGGCCTCGATCTGGTCCTTCGAGAAGACGTCGCCCTTCAGCAGGAAGTCGTGATCCGCGGTCAGGCTTTCCAGCGCTTCCCGCAGCGAGGCGCAGACGGTCGGGACCTGCGCCAGCTCTGCCGGCGGCAGGTCGTACAGGTTCTTGTCCATCGCCTCACCGGGATGGATCTTGTTCTGGATGCCGTCGAGGCCGGCCATCATCAGCGCCGCATAGGCGAGATAGGGGTTGGCCATCGCGTCGGGGAAGCGGATTTCGACCCGCTTCGCCTTGGGACCGGTGCCATAGGGGATGCGGCACGAGGCCGAGCGGTTGCGCGCCGAATAGGCGAGCAGCACCGGCGCTTCGTAACCCGGCACCAGCCGCTTGTAGCTGTTGGTGGTCGGGTTGGTGAAGGCGTTGACCGCCTTGGCATGGCGGATGATGCCGCCGATGAAGAACAGGCACATCTCCGACAGGCCGGCATAGCCTTCGCCTGCGAACAGCGGGCTCTTGCCGTTCCAGATCGAGAAGTGCGTGTGCATGCCCGAGCCGTTATCTTCCTTGATCGGCTTCGGCATGAAGGTCGCGGACTTGCCATAGGCATGCGCGACCTGATGCACGACGTACTTGTAGATCTGCATGCGGTCGGCGGTGGTGGTGAGCGTGCCGAAGGTCATGCCGAGTTCGTGCTGCGCCGCCGCGACCTCGTGGTGATGCTTGTCGCAGGGCAGGCCCATCTCGATCATCGTCGAGACCATCTCGCCGCGGATGTCGACGGCGCTGTCGACCGGCGCGACCGGGAAGTAGCCGCCCTTGGCGCGCGGACGGTGGCCGAGGTTGCCGCCTTCATATTCGCGGCCGGTGTTGGTCGGCAGCTCGATATCGTCGATCTTGAAGTAGGATTCGGCGTAGTTCGTATCGAACTGCACGTTATCGAACATGAAGAATTCGGCTTCCGGGCCGACATAGACGGTGTCGCCGATGCCGGTGGTCTTGAGATAGGCCTCGGCGCGCTTGGCGGTCGAGCGCGGATCGCGGGCGTAGAGTTCGCCGGTCGACGGTTCGACCACGTCGCAGAACACGATCAGCATCGGCGTCGCCGAGAAGGGATCGGTGTAGACCGCATCGAGATCGGGCTTCAGAACCATGTCCGATTCGTTGATCGCCTTCCAACCCTCGATCGACGAACCGTCGAACATCAGGCCGTCGGTCAGCTCGTCTTCACCGATCAGGCCGGCGACCATGGTCAGATGCTGCCACTTTCCCTTGGGGTCGGTGAAGCGCAGATCGACCCATTCGATCTCCTCTTCCTTGATCTTGTTCAGGATGTCGTTGGCAGTGGCAGCCATGTGCGTGTCTCTTTCGTAGTGACGACAGGGAGAAAAGTCAGATTGCGGCTTCGTCGCGTTCGCCGGTGCGGATGCGGAGCGCGGTTTCGACGGGGATGACGAAGATCTTGCCGTCGCCGATGCGGCCGGTCTGCGCGGCAGCGGCGATCGCCTCGACCACGCGGTCGGCGAGCGCGTCCTCGACGACGACCTCGAGCTTCACCTTGGGGAGGAAATCGACGACATATTCGGCGCCGCGGTACAATTCGGTGTGGCCCTTCTGGCGGCCGAAGCCCTTCGCCTCGGTCACGGTGATGCCGCTGACGCCGATTTCGTGGAGCGCCTCTTTCACCTCATCCAGCTTGAACGGCTTGATGATGGCTTCGACCTTCTTCACCGGAATACGCCCCTCGACCAAACCCTCGCCCCGAGCGCGGGTGTTGCACCAAATGTGCCAGTCCTTGCCCCTGCGGACAATGCGGATTCGGACGGATTCGCTGCCCACGAAACGGGCAAGTTCACCGGCGTTGCCCATTGTTCGGGCAACCGCTGGGGAACGGCCGATTTCGCGAGTCTCGCGCGCGGAAGTTGCCGAAGTTGCCGGTACGTCGGCCACGAAAACGGATCCGTGCCACGGCCGTCGCGGCGACGGTCGGAAAGGTCGATGCGCAGGAGCATGATGACGGAATAAGGGGTGATTGCCGTGTAGGACAGCGATCATCGCCGCGCCGATCCCTTGCGGCTGCGAGGCGGCGAGCGACAGCGTTACAGGATGGCGTGGACGCGTTCCGGCGGGCGGGCGAGGACGACGCCCTTCTCGGTTTCGACGAGGGGGCGCTGGATGATGATCGGGTCGATCGCCATGGCTTCGAGGATCGTCGTATCATCGGCCTGTGCCAATGCCTGCGCGGCGGGTTCGGTCATCCGCAGACCGTCGCGCGGGACGATTCCCGCACGGGCGTAGAGCCGCGAGAGTTCGGCCACGGTCGGCGGCTGCTTGAGGTATTCGACGACCGTGACGTCCGCGCCCGCTTCGGTGAGCAGCGCAAGGGTGTTGCGCGAGGTGCCGCAGCGCGGGTTGTGGTAGATAGTGGCGTTCACGTTCCGACCTTTCATGCCGCACCGGCACCGGCACCGGTGCTACGTGGCGGCGGGGCCGCTGCTTGGCGCTACGGCCTGCGGCTGCCCCTCCACCATTCGGCTGTGCCGAACGGTCCCCCTCCCCGTGCCGGGGAGGACTTCAGGGCTGTTTGGCGAGCCAGTCTTCCAGCCACTTGATCGTGTACTGGCCGTCCTGGAATTCCGGATCGTCGAGCAGCGCCTGATGGAGCGGGATCGTCGTCGTCGGCCCTTCGATCACGAATTCTTCGAGCGCGCGGCGCAGGCGGCGGAGCGCGCCGGCACGGGTGGTGCCGTAGACGATCAGCTTGGCGATCATCGAATCGTAATAGGGCGGGACCTTGTAGCCGGCGTAGAGGCCGCTATCGACGCGGACGTGCATGCCGCCCGGCGCGTGATATTGCTTCACGAGGCCCGGCGAGGGCGCGAAGGTGCGCGGATCCTCGGCATTGATGCGACATTCGATCGCGTGGCCGCGGAACTGGACGTCTTCCTGCCGCAGCGTCAGCGGATGGCCTTCGGCGACGCGGATCTGTTCGCGGACGAGATCGAGGCCGGTGATCATCTCGGTCACCGGATGTTCGACCTGAAGCCGGGTGTTCATCTCGATGAAGTAGAATTCGCCGTCTTCCCACAGGAATTCGATCGTGCCGGCGCCGCGATAGCCCATGTCGGCCATCGCCCGGGCGCAGATGCCGCCGATCCGTTCGCGGTCTTCCTGGCCGAGGACGGGGGAGGGGGCCTCCTCCAGCACCTTCTGGTGGCGGCGCTGTAGCGAACAATCGCGTTCGCCGAGGTGGATGGCATTGCCGTTGCCGTCGCCGAACACCTGGATTTCGATATGGCGCGGGTTGCCGAGGTATTTTTCGAGATAGACGGTGGCGTCGCCGAACGCGGCCTTCGCCTCGCTGCCGGCCTGCTGCATCAGGGTTTCCAGCTCGTCCTCGGACGTGCAGACCTTCATGCCGCGGCCGCCGCCGCCGGACGCCGCCTTGATGATGACGGGATAGCCGGCCTTCGCCGCGATCGCCTTGGCCTCGGCGAGGTCGCTGATCGCGCCGTCGGAGCCGGGGACGAGCGGCAGGCCGAGCGCACCGGCGGTCCGCTTCGCCTCGATCTTGTCGCCCATCGTGCGGATATGTTCGGGCTTGGGGCCGACGAACAGCAGGTTGTGCAGCTCGACGATCTCGGCGAAGCGCGCGTTCTCGCTGAGGAAGCCGTAGCCGGGGTGGATCGCGTCGGCGCCGCTGATCTCGGCCGCCGAGATGATGTTGGGAATGTTGAGATAGCTGTCGGCCGCCGCCGGCGGTCCGATGCAGATCGCCTCGTCCGCGAGGCGCACGTGCATCGCATCGGCGTCGGCGGTGGAATGGACCGCCACCGTCTTGATGCCCATTTCGTGGCAGGCACGATGGATGCGCAGCGCGATCTCGCCGCGGTTGGCGATCAGCAGCTTCTTGATGGGGCGCATGAGGATTATTCGACCACCACGAGCGGCTGGTCGAATTCGACCGGCTGGCCGTTTTCGATCAGGATCTGGCGCACGACGCCGGCGGACGGAGCGGTGATCGGGTTCATCACCTTCATCGCTTCGACGATCAGCAGCGTGTCGCCCGCCGCGACGGTCTGGCCGACGCTGACGAAGGGCTTGGCGCCGGGTTCGGCGGACAGGTAGCAGGTGCCGACCATCGGGGATTTCACCGCATTGGCGGCGGCGACCGTCGGCGCCATCGCGCCGGCTTCCGCGGCGGGAGGAGCCGCGGGCGCGACCGGCGCGGATGCCATCGGCTGCGGCGCGGCGTATACGGGTGCGGCCTGCGCCGCGGCCTTGCGGGCGACGCGGATCTTGCGGTCGCCTTCCTCAACCTCGATCTCGGTCAGGTGGGTGGCGTCGAGCAATTCGGCGAGCTGGCGCACGAGGTTGACGTCAACCTGCATGGTGCCGGAAGTGTTCTGGTCGGTCATGGGGAGGCCTCCTGTCAGAAGCGCGCCGCCGCTTCAAGCGCAAGGATGTAGGAGAGCGCACCGAAACCGGCGATGGTTCCCTTGGCCGCGCGGCCTACGTAGCTGATATGGCGGAAGTCTTCGCGGGTGTGCGGGTTGGAGAGGTGGACTTCGATCACCGGCGTCCTGATCCCCTTGATGGCATCGTGGACGGCGATCGAGCTATGGGTGAAGGCGCCGGCGTTGAGGATCACCGCCTTCGCGCCGCGCGCCTGCGCTTCGTGGAGCCAGTCGACCAGATGCCCTTCGTGATTGGACTGGCGCATGTCGATCTCCAGATCGAGTTCGCGGGCGCGATCCTCGAGCTGGCCGGCGATGTCGTCGAGCGTGTCGCTGCCGTAGATCTCCGGCTCGCGGGTGCCGAGCAGGTTGAGGTTGGGGCCGTTGAGGACGAAGATCGTGTCGGTCATGCCGGTGGCTTATCGCGGTTTGGCGGGGGTGCAAAGACGGGGTGTCTTCGCGTTTGGAAGAAGAAGGTTTTTGCGCGCAGAGGCGCAGAGGACGCAGAGAGTATCCGCGGCTCCGGCATCGTGCATCCGCGAAGCGGCTCTTACCATGCGCTGGCCCGAGATGCAGAGAGCACGCTGCCGCGTGCGATCCTTCTCTGCGTCCTCTGCGCCTCCGCGCGCACATATCTCGTTCGCTTCGCGGCTTGGCGGGAATCGCTGCTTACTTGCCGCGGGAAGGTGGACACTCGGGATCAGGTGCCTAGATGGGGCGGGCAAGGAGTCTCAGCGTCATGCCGCATAGCGACGGAACCGTATCGATCACCGTGAACGGCGCGCACAAGCGCGTGAATGCGGGGATGAGCCTCGCCGAACTGGCGAGCGAGCTGGGGCTGGTGCCGGAAAAGGTCGCGGTCGAGCGCAACCTGGAGATCGTGCCGCGATCGACGCTGGCGGACGTGCGCGTCGAGGATGGCGACGACCTGGAGATTGTCACGTTTGTCGGCGGTGGCGACCATCCGGTCGCGGCTGTCGGTGGAGGCGACCATGCCGCGCCGATCGTCGACGACAGCTGGACGGTCGCGGGCAGGACCTTCCGGTCGCGGCTGATCGTCGGCACCGGCAAGTACAAGGACTTCGCGCAGAACGCCGCGGCGCTGGAGGCTTCGGGTGCGGAGATCGTCACGGTGGCGGTGCGGCGGGTGAATATCTCGGACCGCAACCAGCCGCTGCTGATGGATTATATCGATCCGAAGACGGTGACGTACCTGCCCAACACCGCGGGCTGTTTCGATGCGGAGAGTGCGATCCGCACGCTGCGGCTGGCGCGCGAGGCGGGCGGCTGGGACCTCGTCAAGCTGGAGGTGCTGGGCGAGGCGAAGACGCTGTACCCCGACATGCACGAGACCTTGCGCGCGACCGAAGTGCTGGCGAACGAGGGCTTCAAGCCGATGGTCTATTGCGTCGACGATCCGATCGCGGCGAAGCGGCTGGAGAATGCCGGCGCGGTCGCGATCATGCCGCTGGGCGCGCCGATCGGATCGGGCCTCGGCATCCAGAACCGCATCACCATTCGCCTGATCGTCGAGGGCGCAGGCGTGCCGGTGCTGGTCGATGCGGGCGTCGGCACCGCGTCGGACGCCGCGGTCGCGATGGAACTGGGCTGCGACGGGGTGCTGATGAACACCGCGATCGCCGAGGCGAAGGATCCGGTGATGATGGCCGCCGCGATGCGGCATGCGGTGGAGGCGGGACGGCTCGCCTATCGCGCCGGGCGGATGGGGCAGCGGCGCTATGCCGATCCGTCCAGCCCGCTGGCCGGATTGATCTAGTAGACTTGTACCATAACGAAATTGTCACGGAACCGGTCCGACTTGAACCCGTTGTTCTTGCGTTAGATCAAGCGGCCCGGCTGGCGGGACGCAGTCTTCGCAGGAGGTTCCTATGGGCGAGCTCACCGACAAGATCAAAGGCAACATCAACGAAGCCATCGGCAACGTGAAGGAAGCCATCGGCAACCATAGCGACGACGCCAGCCTCGCCGCAGAAGGCAAGGCGCAGCAGGCCGAAGGCAAGGGCGAGCAGTTCAAGGGCAAGGTCAAGGGCGCGCTCGGCGACGACATCTGACCTGACGCTCACCTGAGCAACGAAGGGCCGTCCCAGGGAAGTGGGGCGGCCTTTTCGTATCCTGACCAAGAAAAGGGGAAACGATCATGAAGACGACGATGACCACGCTGGCGCTCGGCGCCATGGCCCTGTCGCTTGCGGCATGTGGCGGCAAGGGCGACGACAAGCTGGGCAGCCAGGTCGAGGCCGCGGCTGACAACCGCGCCGATGCGATGGAAGCGACCGCCGACAATCTGAAGGATCAGGCGAAGGCCGTGCGCAAGAGCGGCGACCAGCAGGCCGATGCGATCGACGATGCGGACGTGAACGCCGCCGCGATGTCGGACGAGCAGAAGGCCGCGCTGATCAACGGCAGCGAAAAGCTGCGCTGATGCAGCGACCCGCGGCGGGCGTTGCCCGTCGCGGACGCGGAGACGACGTCAGCGGCCGGCAACCGCGCCGAGCGTGGTGCCGGCGGTGATCACCTCGATATCCGTCCGCACGTGCAACAGGCGGACGCCGCGCTGGCCTTGCGCGCGCGACAGGGCGGAGGCGAAATCGCCGGTACGCTCGACGGTTTCCGCCCAGCATCCGAACGCGCGCGCCAGTGCCGCGAAGTCCGGGTTTGTGAGGGCGGTGCCCGACACGCGGCCGGGGAATTCGCGCTCCTGATGCATGCGGATCGTGCCGTAGCCGCCGTTGTCGATCACCAGCACCAGCAATTGCGCGTCGTGCTGTACGGCGGTGGCGAGTTCCTGTCCGTTCATCAGGAAACAGCCGTCGCCGGCGAGCGCCACGACCTGGCGGTCGGGATAGCGCAGCGCGGCTGCGATGGCGGCGGGCAGGCCGTAGCCCATCGCGCCGGCAGTCGGGGCGAGCTGCGTCCCCGGCGCGGCATAGGGCCAGTAGCGGTGCCACCAGCCGCTGTAATTGCCGGCGCCGTTGCAGATGATCGTATCGGCCGGCAGCGCGTCGCGCATCGCGGCGACGCAGGGGCCGAGGTCCATGGCGACGCCGGACCGCTGCGCGGGTGTCGACCAGGCGAGCCAGTCCGCATGCGCCTCGGCACCACCGGGATGAGGAGGGCCGTCGAGCGCCGCGATCGCCTCGGCGAAGTCGGCCATGCCGGCGCAGATTGCGAGATCGGTGCGATAGGTCATGCCGAGTTCGTTGGCGTCGGGATGGACGTGCACCAGCCGCTGGCCGGGATGATCGGGCGTGATCAGCGTATAGCCGTCGGTGGTCGCTTCCCCCAGGCGCGGGCCGGCGACGATCAGCAGGTCGGCGTTCCTTATGCGCGCGACCAGTTTCGGATTGGGGCCATAGCCGAGGTTGCCGGCATAAGCGGGACAGGCGTTGGGGATCGCATCCTGCCGGCGGAAGGCGGCGGCGACGGGCACCCCCGTGCGGTCCGCCCAGGCGGCGAAGTCCTGTGCGGCGACGCCGTCCCAGCCGGCACCGCCGACGATCGCCACCGGGCGTTCGGCGGTAGCGAGCATGTCGGCGAGATGCGCCACAGCGGCTTCGTCGCACGCCTGCGGCAGGCGATCGACGCGCGGACGATCCACCGCCGCGACGACGTCGAGCAGCATGTCTTCGGGCAAGGCGAGCACCACGGGTCCCGGCCGCCCGTTCATCGCCGTCGCATAGGCGCGCGCGACATATTCGGGGATGCGCGTGGCATCGTCGATCCGCGCGGCCCATTTGGCGAGCGGCGCGAACATGGCCTGGAAATCGACCTCCTGAAACGCCTCGCGGTCGCGGGTGCCGCGATCGACGTCGCCGATGAACAGGATCATCGGCTGCGAATCCTGCCGCGCGACATGCACGCCGATCGCCGCATTGGTCGCGCCCGGCCCGCGCGTGACGAAGGCGATGCCCGGCCGGTGCGTCAGCGCGCCGTCGGCACAGGCCATGAACGCCGCGCCACCTTCCTGCCGGCAGACGATCGTCTGGATCGCCGGCGCATCGTGCAGCGCGTCGAGCACCGCGAGGAAGCTTTCGCCGGGAACGGTGAAGATGCGCTCGCAACCCTGGGCGAGCAATTGGTCGACGAGGATGCGACCGCCGGTGCGCGTGGGATTCTCCATGGGGCATGTTGTGGGCGTTCGGCGCCCGGAAGTCGAGAAACGGACTTGCCGGATGGGCGAGACGGGCGGATCGTGCGCCGAACAACAGGTCTGGGAGAGGCCCTCATGGTGGCATGGACGACGGTGGCGAGCGGCTTGCGCTTTCCCGAAGGACCGGTGGCGATGCCGGACGGCAGCATCGCGCTGGTCGAAATCGCGGCGGGGCGGATCACCCGCGTCGAGCCGGACGGGCGGACCGAGGTGGTCGCGCAGCCGGGCGGCGGGCCGAACGGGCTGGCGATGGGGCCGGACGGCAAGCTGTATTGCTGCAACAACGGCGGCTTCAACTGGCACGCGGCGGGCGGCTTCCTTGCGCCGCACGGGCAGGCGGACGATTACAGCGGCGGACGCATCGAGCGCATCGACCTGGCGACCGGCGCGGTCGAGACCCTGTACGAGGACGGGGATTTCGGCTGTTCGCTGCGCGGCCCCAACGACATCGTGTTCGATGCGCATGGTGGGTTCTGGTTCACCGACCATGGCAAGACCCGGCCACGCGAGCGCGACGTCACCGGCATCTTCTACGCCCGCGCGGACGGCAGCTTGCTGGAAGAGGTGGTGTTCCCGTCGGAAAACCCGAACGGCATCGGCCTGTCACCCGACGGCAAGCGACTGTACGCGGCGGAAACCTATACCTGCCGGCTGATGGCGTTCGACGTGGTCGCGCCGGGCAAGGTCGCGCCCGGCGGCGGGCCGGGTGGCCCCGGCATTCCGCTGTACCGGCCGGCCGGATATAAGTTCTTCGATTCGCTGGGCGTCGAGGAGGGCGGCAACATCTGCGTCGCGACGATCGGCGAATGCGGGATCAGCGTCGTGTCGCTGACCGGCGCCCTCGTCGAGTTCGTCGCGACGGACGACGTCTTCACCACCAACATCTGCTGGGGCGGGGCCGACCGGCGCGATGCGTTCGTCACCTGTTCGGGCAGCGGTCGGCTGGTGACCACCCGCTGGCCGCGGGCGGGATTGCAGCTGGCCTATTGATCGGCGGCGCCACGGCCATGGCGCGCGTCCGCCCAGCGATGGCCGAAGCAGGGCGCGCGTGTGGCGACTATGCGCGGGTGCGCGGACCGAAGTCGAACCAGCCCGCCCGGGTCGTGCCGGCCGGATAGGCGGGGCGTGCAGCGCGGGCAGCGCTCGGGCGACCGGTGAAGCGTTCCGCCAGCGTCGGTGCCGGCGTCGTGGCGAGCGGGGCGGCAACCGGGACGGCCTCGGCAGCCTTGGCGAGGCGGGCGTTTTCGCGCTCCAGTTCGGCGATGCGGCGATTGGCATCCGCCAGGGCGGTGTCGCCCTGCTTGCGATAGCCGGCATGCGCTTCGCGTTCGGTCGCGTAACGCGTCTTCCACTTGGCGCCGCCGCTGCTGCTGGCGAGGCCGAAGAACCAGCCGGCGATCAGGCACAGGGCCAATGCGGCGAATTGCGTAGTCGTCGTGAACAGCATCGTTCGTGCCCTCCTGTTACGGAGGCATAACGATGCCGGGCCGGCTTGGTTCATCGGATGCGTGCAGACGCCTCTGGTCGGAGCGACCTGCACGCAATCCGGATAGCGAGCCGGCGTTAGAAGGCGTCGCTGATCGAACAGGCCGCCGGGCCGAGGATGACGATGAACAGCGTCGGCAGGATGAAGAGGATCAGCGGGATGGTCATGATCGCGGGCAGGCGCGCGGCCTTCTCCTCGGCGCGCATCATGCGTTCGTTGCGGAATTCACCCGACAGCACGCGCAATGCCGAGGCGAGCGGCGTGCCGTATTTCTCGGTCTGGATCATGGTCGTCACCACGCCGCGAACGGCGTCGAGGTCGACGCGCATCGCCAGGTTCTCGAACGCCTGGCGCCGTTCGGTGAGGAAGCCGAGCTCGATCGCGGTGAGGGTGAATTCGTCGCCCAGTTCGGGATAGGCGCGGCCGAGTTCCTTGGCGACGCGGTGGAACGCGGCGTCCACGGTCAGGCCCGCCTCGGCGCAGATCACCAGCAGGTCGAGCGCGTCGGGCAGGCCCTTGCGGATCGCATGGCTGCGCTTGGTGATCTTGTTCTTGAGGAAGATGTCGGGGGCTTTGTACGACAGGATGAAGGTGATCGCGACGAGGCCGTAGCGCTTCAGCGGCGACCAGGCGGCGAACGAGTCGGTGCCGTAGACGACGAACACCGCGATACCGCCGAACACGATCGGCAGCGCCAGCCGACCGAAGATCACGCCGACCGCCCATTCCTTGGACCGGATGCCGGCCCGCATCAGCTTGACCTGTGCTTCCTTGACCTGGCTGTCCTGCAACACCTTCAGCGACGACAGCAGGCTGCGCATGCGGTCGGTGGTGTCGTTGCGCTGGACGAGCTTCGCACGGCGCTTGGTCGAGGCGGTGATGCCCGCCTTCAGCTGTTCGCGGCGTTCGTTGAGCGCCTTCACCCGCTTGGTCATCGGATCGCTGACGGTCATTACCGCATAAAGGGCGAGCATCACCGCAAGGGCGGCGACTCCCGACAGGAGGGTCGCGACCCACAGGACGTCGATCCCCATCAGCGTTGGTCCGGAAGCTTGCATGTCCTGGGCCCCAAGTCTTTCCGTTAAATTTCGAAGCTGACCATCTTGGCCATGATGAAGACGCCGATGCCCATCCACAACAGGCCCCCGATGCCGGTGATGATCAGGCGCGGATCGACGAAGAAGTTCTGCATGTATCCGGCGTTGATCACCCAGATCATCGCGAAGACGATGAACGGCAGCGACCCGACGATATAGGCGGACGCCTTGGATTCGGACGACATCGCCTTGATCTTGAGCTTCATCTGGCTGCGCTGGCGCAGCACCGTGGCGAGGTTGGCGAGCGTTTCGGCCAGGTTGCCGCCGGTTTCGCGCTGGATCGCGATGGTGATGACGAAGAACTGGAATTCGGGCGTGCCGAGCCGGTCGGCGGTGTCCTGCAACGCGCTGTCCATCGACTTGCCGATCTTCATGCGATCGGACACCAGGCTGAATTCCTCACCGACCGGCCCGTCGACCTCGTTGCCGACGACGCTGATCGTTTCGGTGACCGGCAGGCCGGAGCGCAGGCCGCGGACGAGCAGTTCGATCGCGTCCGGGAACTTGGCGGTGAATTTGGCGACGCGGCGCTTGATGAAATAGCCGACCAGCCAGTGCGGCAGGCCGGCGCCGACCGCGAGACCGACCAGCAGCGCGAGCAGGATCGGGGCGCCCTTCAGCATCAACAGACCCGCGACGACCACGATCAACCCGGCGCTGACCATCCCGTAGCGGCCGACCGTCCACCCCTCCTTGCCGGTCATCGCCAGTCGCTTGGCGAGCTGCGCCGGGTTGGGCAGCAGCCGCCCGAACGCGAGATCGGTCTTTGTCTGGACGCGTCCGGCGGCGATGCGGCGCATCTGCGCATCGGCGACGATCGCGCCATCGCCGTGGCGTTCGCGCATCGCCGCGATGCGGCGGCTCTGCGCGCGCTGCGGCGACGGGCCGGCGAGGGCGAACAGGATCATCCCCAGCGCGACCAGCCCGCCGGTGAAGACCATCAGGAGCGAGAACACATCCATCGCGGCGCTTTTCGCCTCCAGTAAGCTCGCCTTCCGGCGGGGCGGTAGTTTCGCCTTCCGGCGGGCAGTAGTTCAGCCCTCTTGGGGAGGGGGCGTCGCGCCGCCCGTGTGGGCGGCGGCGACCGGTTACTTCTTGGTACGTTTGGGCAGCAGCGACGAGAAACCGCTCATCAGCGACTTGCCCTTGCCCTTGCCCTTGCCCGGCTTGCCGGCCTCGGCTCCGCCTGCGACCAGTTCCTCACCGGTGCTGAGCACGTGATGGGCGAGATCGACGATCGCGGTGACCGTTTTCGAATTCTTTCCGGCCTCGGCCAGCGGCTTGCCGAGCTTGGCGGCCTGGGCGGCGAGCTTCTGGTCGAAGGGGATGACGAAATCGATCTTGCGTTCGATCGATCCTTCGAAATCCTTGCGGCTGATCTCGAGCTGCCCCGTGGCGTGCAGGCGATTGGCGACGACCGTGATATGCGTCTGCGGCGCGTTGCTCTTGAGCCATGACAGGATGCGGATCGTGTCGCGCGCCGAGGCGAGCGTCAGTTCGGTCACCACCACCGCGGCCTGGATGTCGCTGATCAGATGCGGGTGCTGGATCAGCATCGCGCGCGGCAGATCGACGACGGTCGCCTCGAAAGCGGCGCGCATTTCCTCCTGCAACTGGTAGAAAGCGGCACCGTCGGTCATCAGCGGCGTGTTGATCGGCGCTTCGGCGGACAGCACGGCGAGCTTTTCCGTCGCCTTCACCATCGCGCGTTCGATGAACAGGCCGTCGATGCGGCTCGGGTTCTCGATCGCGTCGGTCAGGCCGCGGCCGGGCTCGAGATCGAGCGTCAGCGCGCCCGTGCCGAAATGCACGTCGAGATCGAGCAGCGCGGTCGAACGCTTTTCCTTTTCCGCGATCAGCCAGGCGACCGACGTCGCGATCGTCGAGGCACCGACGCCGCCGCGCGTACCGATCACGCCGATGGCGCAATGCGGACGATCGGCAGTGACATCGACGAGCTTCGGCGCGTTCAGCATCGTCTGGGCGTGACCGAAGGCTTCGCGCAGCGCGTCGGGGTGCAGCGGCTTGAGCAGATAATCCTGGATGCCGCTCGCGACCAGATCGCGGTACAGGCGGACATCGTTCACCTGGCCCGCGGCGATCACCACCGTGCCGGGTTCGCACACTTCCGCGAGGGCGTTGATGTCGTTGAGCGGATCACCCGATTCGGCAAGATCGACGAACAGGATCTGCGGGCTGGCCGACACCGACAGCGACTGTACCGCGTTGCGCAGGCCGCCCTTATGGACCTTGTCGACCGACCAGCCGAGCTCCGCCGCGATCGGGCGCAGCGTTTCGACGGTGGTGTCGTCGCAGACATAGGCGGCAAAGGGTTCGCGATGCGCGACGCCGGCCGGTTTCCATGGAGCGTTCATCTTAGCTGCCTTTCGCGCTGACGGCGTCGAGCGCGCCGGCGCCGGTTGCGGGCTTCTTGCGATAGGCGTCGATCGCCTTGGTGTTCACCGCCGTGTCCGACACCGTATCCGGATCGGCGCCGCGGACCAGATCGCCGGGGTTGGCGACCATGGCGGCAAGGTTGGTGTTGATCGCGCAGCCGTAGTTGGACGAGGTGCTGCTCTCGAACTCCGCGCTGGAATTGCGGCTCCAGTCGGGGCAGCCGGGCACGCTCGCATGCATGCGGCTGACGATGACGCGCATCGTCCCAGGGGTGACCGGCGCGTTGCTGACGGGCGTATCCTCGGACAGCAGCAGGCCGTAGCTGGCGACGACCGCCGCCACCTGGTCGCGCGCGGGGCCGGTGCTGGCGCCCGCCTCGTCGATCGCGACGCGGTCGCCGAAGCCGAGATGCATGGTATTCATCCAGCCGCCCAGCCGCCGGCTTTCGCCGGGCGCCAGGCGCCCGCCGGCGGTGGCGAGATCGAGCGCGTAATCGTTACGCGCCACGACCGGCTGGTGGACCGATTCCAGTCCGCGGTTTTCGGTGCCCATGCAGCCGCCCAGCATCAATGCGGGGGCGGCCAGCGTGGCCAGGAGGATCGAACGCTTGGTCATCGAGGCCATGTCCTTCGCAGGCAGCATCAGTTGGAGAAGCCGGGGACGGGAGCCGCCCCCTTCTTCTTCGTCGTGGAACGCGGATCGGCGGCGGCCATCGGCACGTCGCGGCGCGGCAGGGCGGGCACGGACGCCGCCGCCCCGATCGTCGGCACCGGTTCTGGGCCACCGAGGACCATCGTCGGCACCGGGCGCGGTCCGTTGCCGCCGCTGCCCAGCTCGCCGAGCAGGATACGGCTGGCATCGTCCGGCGCGCGATAGCCGTCGTGCGGCAGCGCGATCTGCGAGGGGTTGTTGACCGGCTTGACCAGATACGGGGTGATGATGATCACCAGCTCGGTCTCGTTGCGCTGGAAGCCGTTCGACCGGAACAGCGATCCGATGATCGGCAGATCGCCGAGGAAGGGCGTCTTCTGGATGTTGTTGTTGTGGCTGTTCTGCAGAAGGCCACCGATCATCATGCTCTGGCCGGAGCCGAGTTCGAGCGTGGTTTCGGCACGGCGGCTGCTGATGCCGGGAATGCGCGTGCCGCTGAGCGTCACCGCGTTCGAATAGTCGAGCTGCGACACTTCGGGGCGGACGCGCAGCGAGATGCGGCCGTCCGACAGCACCGTTGGCGTATAGGCGAGGCTGACGCCATATTGCTTGTATTCGACAGAGACTGCGCCGAGGCCCTGCGACACCGGGATCGGCACTTCGCCGCCCGCGAGGAACGTGGCGGTTTCGCCGGACAGAGCGGTGAGGTTGGGATTGGCGAGCGTCGTCACCTGGCCCGTCGTTTCGCCCAGATCGATGGCGCTGAGCAGATTCAGGCCGAGCAGCTTGCCGGCGAGGCCGAGCGTCGTGGCGCCGGCGGTGGCGAGGCCGGTGGTGTTGCCGGTGGACGTGCCGCTGCCACCCGTGAACAAGCCGCCGCCCGGCGTGTACACGGTTGCGCCGCGGCCCTGGCCGATACCGAACTGGAAGCCGCCCGAATTATCGAACGACTGGAGGTTCACCCCGACGTTCTTGATGAAGCTGCGGCTGACCTCCGCGATGCGGACCTGCAGGTTGACCTGCAACGGCGTCGCGGTGCGCAGGCGCGAGAGCACCTTGATCGAGTCGCCGACATAGGCCTGGACCAGCCGTTCGGCTTCGGCCGCATCGCTGGGGCCGGCGACGGTGCCGGTGAGCAGCACGAGGCCGTTCATCGGCGTCGCGGTCAGCTGCGCATCGGGCATCGCGAGCTGGAGCATCGACGAGATCGAGTCGATGTTCTGGCCGACGCGAACGGTGGTCGCATAGACGACCGCGCCGCTCTTGCTGGTGGCCGAGATCGTCGTCTCGCCGGTCTTCTTGCCGTAGACGTAGAGCTGGGTGGGCGAGCGGACCTGCACGTCGGCGATCGTCTCGTCCGCGATGAACACGTCGCTCATCGGACGCGACAGCGTGATCAGGCGACCGCGGCCGGTGGCGACCTGCACGATGGACGCGCTGCTGACGCTGGCGCCGCCGGGACGGGCGTCCGCCATCGTCGCGGGCATCGCCGCGGTCGCTGCGAGCAGCAGGGCGATCGGCAGGCGACGACCGGCTGGCCGGCGCTCACCCGCGTTCCCGCACAGTGATTGCACGATGGTGCGCATCTTAATTCTTCCCCCCGACCGGAACGATCGTCACGTTGTTGCCGCGCGCGACGCGCACGACCGGGCCCTGGACCACCGCCGTACCCGGCGCGCCCGCTGCATTGGTGGTGACCTGCATGCCACCCGTCGACGCCGTGCCCGAAGGTGCGCGCGGCGGCACCGAGCTGCGCTGGAAGCGCGATACGTCGGCACCGGTGGCGAAGCTGGAACTGCCTGCCTGAGGCTGTGTGGCGACACGCAACAGCATCGCCTTTTCGGCCTTGGGATCGCCCGTCGGCACCGACACGGCGCCGTTGGCGATGGCTTCTTCGAGTTCGGTGGAATTGTCGGCGAGCGCGCGCAGCGACAGCGACAGTTCGCCGATCGTGCGGGCCACCGCGACCTGTTCCGCCATCTTGGGCGTCGCTTCGAGCGTCACCGTCGAATAGGTGCTGAGCCGCGACTTTCCGTCCTCGCCCACCGTATTGTCGGTGCGCTGGTCGGTGGCGAGCACGCGCACGTTGCGCATGATCGTCTCCGACACCTTCAGCGGCTGGCCATCGCCACCGCCGGCGACGGTCTGCGTCAGGACCAGATCGATCCGGTCGCCGGGAAAGACGAAGCCCGCGACGGCGGCCTGGTTCGACACGCTGACGGTGACCGCGCGCATGCCCGGTCCGAGCGCCGCCGCGAGGAAGCCGCGATCGCCGGGCGAGACGAGCGCGCCCTTGGTGACCGGCTGGCCGGCGGTGATCGCGTTGCGCACCACCGTCCCCTGCAACTTGCTGAGGTCCGTTCCGGACTTGAGGTAATAGGCGCCGTCGACCAGTTCCTTGGGCCAAGGCTGGAACTTCAGCGCCGTGGCATCGAGGATGGTGCCGACCGGCAGGGCGCGCGTGGCGACCAGCACGTCGGGACCGGCAACGGGCGGGGCGATCGGTTGCCCCATCGCCGCGGCCTGTGGCGCGGCGGACCCTGCGATGAGGGTGCGGGCGAAGAACGCCGTGATGCCGGCAACGAACAACGCGCCCACCAGCAAAACGATCTTGCGACTATCCATGTCTCATCGGGCCTTTCAGCGCGCCGGTGGTTGATCCGGCGGTAATCATTGGGTTCAAGTGGTTAAAATCCGGTTCGTGGCATTGCCGCGGGCAATGCGAGCAGCGCGGCGGCGGCGATGGCGACCCCGTAGGGCACCTCCACCGGGCCGATTCGCCGCTGCCAGCGCCGGTCGATCATCATCGCGACGGTGATCGCGCCGCCGAGCACCGACATCACCATCAGCATGTCGAGCAGCCGCGCGAGCGGCAGCCACAGCGCGAGCGCCGCGATCATCTTGACGTCGCCGCCGCCCATCCAGCCCATCGCGAAGGTGCCGACGAAGACGGCAAAGACGATGGCGGCGATCAGCAGCTGAACCCCGACGTCACCCCAGCCGTAGCCGATCGCCCACCACCAGACCGGCGCGAGCAGTGCGATGGCGGCGTTCTTGCCATTGGCGATCTCGCGGGTACGCGCATCCTCGATGCCGGCCGCGACCAGCAGCAAGCCCAAGACGGCGACGAGCGCCACGATCAGAAGATTACCCCACTCCATCAAAGGGAAGGCATAGACTGTATGGCTTGCGAAAACGTAACCACGGTTCAGATGACCGATCCGACCGCCCGTCGCCGCGCCATGTCCGCCGATTCGCGGCTGTCCGAATGGATCGCGCCCGACGGCTGGCGTCATCGCCGCTTCGACTGGCCGCACCCGGCGCCGCGCGGTCGCGTCCTGGTGCAGGGCGGACGTGCCGACGTCATCGAAAAGTATCTGGAAACCATCGCGCACCTGCATGATCGCGGCTGGTCGGTGACGGCGTTCGACTGGCGCGGACAGGGCGGGTCGGGCCGCCTGAGCGCCGATCCGCACGTCGGCCATGTCGAAAGTTTTTCGACCTGGGTCGCCGATCTGGCTGCGTTCTGGCGGGCGTGGACGGCCGAGTCGGCCGGGCCGACCGCGCTGCTGGCGCATTCGATGGGCGGGCATCTGGCGCTGTTGGCGCTGGCCGAACGTGCGATCGATCCGGATGCCGTGGTGCTGGTCGCGCCCATGGTCGGCGTGCGATCGCCGGTGGGATCGTGGCTGGGCGGGCGGGTCGCCGCCGCGATGGCGCGATTCGGCGGTCCGGGGCGCGCGGCGTGGAAGGTGCGTCCCGACAAGGCCTCTGCGGGGCACCGGCAGCAATTGCTGACGCATTCGGTCGAACGCTACGAGGACGAGGCGTTCTGGTACGGGCGCGACCCGTCGCTGTTGCTGGGTCCGCCGAGCTGGGCCTGGGTGCGCGAAGCGTTCGCGTCGGGCGCGCGGTTGCAGGCCGACCCGCGGGTCGCGAACGTGACGATTCCGATCCTGATGCTGGTCGCCGACGCGGACGGTCTGGTCGATCCAGCGGCGGCGCTCCGCCTCGCAGCGCGGCTGCCCAACGTGGAGCTGGTGCGATTCGGCAGCGAATCGGCGCATGAGATCCTGCGCGAGGACGACAGCGTGCGGTTGCGCGCCTATGGCCTGATCGACCGTTTCCTGGAAAAGCACATGCAGCCATGACCGAAGCCGTCTTCGACATCGCCATCGCCGGCGCGGGTATTGCGGGCGCGAGTCTGGCGGCGGCGGTGGCGCCGCAGGCGCGCGTGCTGCTGCTCGAAGCCGAGGATCAGGCGGGCTATCACGCCACGGGCCGCTCCGCCGCCTTCTGGTCGGAAACCTACGGTGGACCGGGCATCCAGCCGTTGACCAGCGCGTCCGAAGCGCCGTTGCGCGATGGCGGGTTCCTGGAACCGCTCGGATCGCTGCACATCGGCCGGGCCGAGGATGGCGCGCGCATCGACGCGTTCCTGGGCGCGTTCGACGGCACGCCGGTCGAGCTGGTGCCGGTCGATCCCGCGGCGCACGTTCCCGGCCTGCGCCCCGAATGGACGCTGGGGGTGAGCGAGCCGAGCTGCGCCTATATCGACGTCGCCGCGCTGCATGCGGCCTATCTGGCGACGGTGCGCCGCGCGGGCGGCACGATCGCGACGCGGGCGGGGGTGCGGGCGGCGACGCGCGCCGACGGGATCTGGACGATCGAGACCGAATCGGGTCGCCATCGCGCCGCCTTGCTGGTCGATGCGGCCGGCGCCTGGGCGGACACGCTGGCGCGGCGCGTCGGTGCGGCGCCGATCGGCATCCAGCCCTATCGGCGGACGATCGCGCAGATCCGCACCGACCCGCCGTCGTCCGCCACGTTGCCGCATGTCGCCGACATTTCGGGCAAATTCTACTTCAAGCCCGAATCAGGCGGGCGATTGTGGCTGAGCCCGCACGACGAGACCCCCGTCGATCCCTGCGATGCGGCGGCGGAGGAGATCGACGTGGCGATCGCTATCGACCGGTTCGAACATGTCGTCGACTGGCGGGTCGCCGCGGTGGAGCGGAGCTGGGCGGGCCTGCGCAGCTTCGCGCCCGATCGCCATCCGGTCTACGGCTTCGATCCGAAGGTGCCGGGGTTCTTCTGGTGCGCGGGACAGGGCGGCTTCGGCATCCAGACCGCGCCCGCCGGCGCGGCGGTGGCGGCCAGCCTGCTGCTCGGCCGATCGTTGCCGCCGGGGTTCGAAGGCGTCGATCCGGATCGCTACGCACCGGGGCGCTTCGCCTGACGAGGCCCCGTCATTTGGCGGGCCGCGCATCGGCTGCTAGGCTCTCTCCATCGCGCGAAAGGAGCATGACATGCCGCACACATTCGTGATCGAGAAGAACAAGGCGGGCGAGTTCGTCGCCAAGTTCAAGCACAACAGCGAATTGATCTGGTGGACCGAAGGCTATGAGAGCCGCGCCTCGGCGCGCAACGCCATCGCGTCGATCCTGAAGAACGGCCCGGAGGCGGCCGTCGAAGAGGAATGATTCGCGCAGCCGCCCGGATCGGGCCGGGCGGCGGGCCGGATCGGCCGAATGGACTTGCGGGGGTGCCTGCCCGCTTGTGAGCAGGCGAGGCGGCGCCAGGTCAGGCCGCCTTGCGCCCGGCCGCGACCGCCGCGTCGCTGGCGAGCTTGTCGACACGTTCGTTGTCGGCGTTGCCGGCGTGGCCCTTGACCCAGATCCATTCGATCTCGTGCTTCTGCGTCTCGGCGAACAGCGCCTGCCACAGTTCGGCGTTCTTCACGGGCTTCTTGTCGGCGGTGCGCCAGCCGTTGCGTTGCCAGCCGTGGATCCAGCGGGTCAGGCCATCCATCACATATTTGCTGTCGGTCGACAGCTTGATCCGGCACGGCCGCGTGAGCAGGCGCAGCGCCTCGATCGCCGCGGTCAGCTCCATGCGATTGTTGGTCGTCATCGCCTCGCCGCCCGACAATTCCTTTTCGTGGCTGCCGAAACGCAGCAGCGCGCCCCAGCCGCCGGGGCCGGGATTGCCCTTGCACGCGCCATCGGTGGCGATCTCCACAAGCTGCGGGGCGGGGTCGGTCATGCAAAAGCCTCCGGGTGCGCGTCATACCAGTCCAGCCGGCGGAGATAGGCCAGGGGATCCTTGCGTGTCACCAGCGCATCGGCCGGTGTGTTGAGCCAATCCCATGCGCGGGTGAGGAAAAAGCGAATGCAGGCGCCTTTTGCGAGGACCGGCAGTGCGGCACGTTCGGCGTCGGACAGGCCGAACGCCCCGTCGTAGCCGCTGACGATCGACGCGCCGACGCCGTCGAGTGGCGCCCCGAACGGATCGAACCCCCAGGAGGTGTGCATCACCGCGACGTCATAGGCGCGGGTGTCGGTGCAGGCGAAATAAAAGTCGATCAGGCCGGTCACTTCGGCGCCGAGCATCAGGACGTTGTCGGGAAACAGGTCGGCGTGGATGACGCTGGTCTGCAGGGAATGCGGCCATGCCGCTTCGACTTCGGCGAGCGCGCCGTCGATACGCGCGAACAGGCCGGGGGCGATCCGGTCGAGGTCGCTGCCGCAGCGTTCCAGCAGCGGACGCCAGTCGGCGACGCCGAGGGTGTTCGGCCGCGTGGCCGGGAAATCGGCGACCGCGGCGTGCAGCCGGCCGAGCGCGGCGCCCGCTGTGGCGGCCTGCGCCGGCGTGGGGCGCGTCACCGACACGCCGTTGAGGAAGCGGATCAGGCAGGCGGGGCGTCCCTCCAGCGTCTGGATCGCGATGCCGTCGCGGTCCTTGATCGCGGGTGGCACCGGCAACCCGCGCGCGGCGAGATGGTCGAGCAGGTCGAGGAAGAAGGGCAGGTCGCCGGCATCGACGCGCTTTTCGTACAGCGTCAGGATGAACCGGTCGGCATCGGTGTCGACCAGGTAATTGCTGTTCTCCACCCCCTCGGCGATGCCCTTGGCGGAGACGAGATCGCCGACAGCGTCGTAGCGGCGAAGAAAGGCCGCGAGCGCCTCGGCGGACACCTGCGTATAGACGGCCATGCTGTTTCCCCGTGTTCGCCGTCGGTCCGGACCGGTTCCCGGATCCATGCCGCGCGGCCTGCCGCTCCCGTGCGGCTGGGTGGACCCCGGAACGGGTCCGGGGCGACGGCTTCGATCAGGCCGCAGCCTCCAGGCCGCGCGGCAGTTTGAACGCGATCGTCTCGCGCGTCGTCTCTTCCTCGCGCTCGGTCACCGTGAAGCGGGTGGAGAGCAGGTCGACCAGCTCGCGCACCAGCAGCTCGGGCGCGGACGCGCCGGCGGTGATGCCGAGCGTGCCGACGCCGTCGAGGAACCGCCAGTCGATGTCGGTCGCCCGCTGGATCAGGCGGGCCGGAATGCCTTCGCGCTCCGCCACCTCGACCAGCCGGACCGAGTTGGAGGAATTTGGCGCGCCGATCACCAGCATAGCATCGCAGGCCGCGGCGATCGCCTTCACCGCCGCCTGGCGGTTGGACGTCGCGTAGCAGATATCCTCGCCACGCGGCGGCTGCATGTTGGGAAAGCGGCGCTGCAACGTCGCGACGACGGCGGCGGTATCGTCCACCGACAGCGTCGTCTGGGTGAGGAAGGCGAGGTTGTCGGGATCGGGCGGCACGAACGCCTCGGCATCCGCCACCGTCTCGATAAGCGACATCGCGCCCGCGGGCACCTGTCCGAACGTGCCGACCACCTCGGGATGGCCTTCATGCCCGATGAAGACGATGTGTCGGCCGGCGGCGACGAGCCGTTCGGCCTGGCGATGCACCTTCGACACCAAAGGACAGGTCGCGTCGAGATAGTCCAGCCCGCGGTTCTGCGCGGCGGCGGGCACCGATTTCGGCACGCCATGCGCCGAAAAGACGACCGGGGCGCCGTCGGGCACCTGGTCCAGTTCCTCGACGAACACCGCGCCCTGTGCCTTCAGCGTATCGACGACGAACTTGTTGTGGACGATCTCGTGCCGGACATAGACGGGCGCGCCATGCTTCTCGATCGCGAGTTCGACGATGCGGATCGCACGGTCGACGCCGGCGCAGAAACCGCGGGGCGCCGCGATCAGCAGCTCGAGGGCGGGCTTGGCGCCAGCCACGGGGGGAACGGAGGCCATATCGCGCCGCATTACGCGATTGCTTGCACGCGCGAAAGCCGGTTCCTATGGTGCGCGCCGCAGCGACGGGGCGATCCGGCGATGCGTCTCTGCCCGTTCGACAAAGGTGTGCGTCTCCGTGAAAACCTCGGCTCTCGGCCTGTCCGCCCTCGCGCTCGTCCTGTCGGGATGCGCCAGCAAGGGCGAGATCGTGGAAGGCGGCATCTCGGCCGTGCGCTCCGCCTGCCCGACCGTGGGCGTCGCCGCAGGAACGGGCGACATCACGCTGTTCGATCCGGCGACCAGCCGCGACGCGACCGCGATCGACGTCGTCGCCGACATGACCAACGTGCGCGGCGCCTGCAACGATGCCGGCGACCAGATCGCCACCAGCGTCACCTTCGACGTGATCGCGCGCCGGACCCGCACCGACGCCGCCCGCGACGTGGTGCTGCCCTATTACATCGCGATCGTGCGCGGCGGCACCGCCGTCACCGCCAAGCGCAAGGGCCAGATCACCGTCCATTTCGACGCCGGCCAGGCGCGCGCGCAGGCGAGCGGCGGCGCCTCCACCCAGATCGGCCGCGCCGTCGCGACGCTGCCCGAATCGGTGCGCGACGAACTGACGCGCAAGCGCAAGGCGGGCGACGAGGATGCCGCGACCGATCCGCTGACCCGTCCCGAGATCCGCCAGGCGGTGCTGAGTGCGACGTTCGAGGCGCTGGTCGGCTTTCAGCTGACCGACGACCAGCTGAAGTATAACGCGCAGCGGTGATCCGTCTGCGCGGCCTGCGCTTCGCCGGATAGCGAGGGCGGGGCGCGTCATTCCGCGATTGACTAACCTTTGCCGCACCGGCAGAGATCGGCACGTCGATGCCGGGTCACAGCGGCATGGATGTGCGCGGGAGAGAGCCTCTTCACAAGGGGGCCGCCGAAGGAGCAACCACCCCGGAATCTCTCAGGCAAACGGGACCGCGCGCGTCTCATCGACACTCTGGAAAGCGCTTCTTTCAGAAGCCACCGAAGGGGTAAGCCCGGCGCGCGCGACGCGAAGGGTCAAAGCTCTCAGGTCACCGTGACAGAGGGGGTCCGACGGATCGGCAGTGGCACGAGCCACGACGATTCCGCGCCTTTTTTGGAGACGGTTATGAGCGACACGCTGCCCGATACCCTGCCCGACCCGCTCGACGGCCTCGATGAAGGCGATGAGCCTGAAATCCTGCAACTGCCGCTCGACGCCTGGCACCGTGCCCGCGGCGGTCGCATGGTGCCGTTCGCCGGCTATGAGATGCCGGTGCAGTTCGAAGGCATCATGGCCGAGCATCTGTGGACGCGCAAATCGGCGGGCCTGTTCGACGTCAGCCACATGGGGCAGGTCGGCTTCACCGGCGACGGGATCGACGCGGCGGGCGTCGCCCGGGCGCTGGAAACCGTGCTGCCGGGCGACCTCGGCGGCCTTGCGCCCACGAAGATCCGGTATTCGCTGCTGCTCAACGACGAGGGCGGCATCCTCGACGATCTGATGGTCACGACGCTGCCTGCGGAGGGCAGCCACCCGTTCGGCGAGGCGAGCCACTATGTCGTGGTCAACGGCGCGACCAAGTACGACGATCTCGCCTATCTGCTCGACGTGCTGCCCGACGCGATCACGATGAACCTGATGGAAGACCAGGCGCTGCTGGCGGTGCAGGGGCCGAAGGCGGTCGCCGCCGTGTCGCGCCTGATCCCCGGCGTCGAGCAACTGGTGTTCATGACCGCGGGCGCGTTCGACTGGAACGGCCATGCGCTGTGGATCAGCCGTTCGGGCTATACCGGCGAGGACGGCGTCGAGATCTCGATCCCCGCCGACGCCGCTTCGGCCTTCGCCGATGCGATCTGCGCCGAGCCCGAGGTGAAGCCGATCGGCCTGGGCGCGCGCGATTCGCTGCGGCTCGAGGCCGGGCTGCCGCTGTACGGCCACGACCTGGATCCCGAAACGACGCCGGTGATGGCGGACCTGGGGTTTGCGCTGTCGAAGCGCCGCCGCGAGGCCGCCGACTTCGCCGGCGCCGCGCGCATCCTCGCCGAACGGGCGGACGGCCCCGCGGTCAAGCGGGTCGGCCTGTCGGTCGAGGGACGCCAGCCGGTGCGCGAGGGCGCGAGCGTCGTCGATGCCGACGGCGCGGTGATCGGTCGGGTGACCAGCGGCGGCTTCGCCCCCAGCGTCGGCGCGCCGATCGCGATGGCCTATGTCCCCGCCGCGCTCGCCACCGCCGGTACGCCGGTCCGGCTGGTCCAGCGCGGCAAGATCCACGAGGCGACGGTCGCGCCGATGCCGTTCGTTCCCCACCGCTACGTCCGGCAGCTTTGAACCTTTGAAAGGCAAGTGAGATGAGCCGTTACTTTACCGAAGATCACGAATGGGTCGACGTCGATGGCGACATCGGCACGGTCGGCATTTCCGACTATGCGCAGGGCCAGCTGGGCGACATCGTGTTCGTCGACGTCCCCGAAGAGGGCAAGCGGCTCGGCAAGGGCGACGAGGCCGCGGTGGTCGAATCGGTGAAGGCCGCGTCGGACGTCTATTCGCCGGTGTCGGGAACGGTGATCGAGGGCAATTCCGCGCTGGGCGACGATCCGAGCCTGGTCAATTCGGATGCGGAAGCGGAGGGCTGGTTCTTCAAGATCACGCTGAGCGACTCGTCCGAACTCGAAGCGCTGATGGACGAAGCCGCGTACGAAGCGTTCGTTTCGAAGCTCTGACGTCATGCAAGCCTCCCCCTTTCGGGGGAGGGTTGGGGTGGGGCCTGTCCGCGGGCGCTGGTCTCGGTGAGACCTTCCCACCCCTTGCCCCTCCCCGGAAGGGGCGGGGTTTAGGGAGTAATCACATGCGCTACCTGCCGCTTACCCAGACCGATCGCGAGGCGATGCTCGGCGTCATCGGCGCCGCCACGATCGACGACCTGTTCGTCGACGTGCCCGAGGCCGCGCGGCTGGACGGCCCGATCGCCGGCTTGCCCGCCCATGCGTCCGAACTCAGCGTCGAGCGGCACATGACCGCGCTCGCCCGCCGGAACACGGTGGCGGGCGAGGTGCCCTTCTTCCTGGGGGCGGGCGCATACCGGCATCACGTGCCCGCGAGCGTCGATCACCTGATCCAGCGCGGCGAGTTCCTGACCGCCTATACGCCGTACCAGCCGGAGATCGCGCAGGGCACGCTCCAGATGCTGTTCGAATTCCAGACGCAGGTCGCCCGGCTGCTCGGCACCGACGTCGCCAATGCGTCGATGTACGACGGGTCGACCGCCTGCTGGGAAGCGATCGGCATGGCGCGGCGCATCACCCGCAAGGGGAAGGCGATCCTGTCGGGCGGGCTGCACCCGCATTATGTCAGCGTCGCGAAGACGATGGCGAAATACACCGGCGACGCGCTGGAAACCGCCGCACCGACGCTGACCGCGGAGACCGATATCGACGCGCTGATCGCCGCGATCGACGGCGACACGTCCTGCGTCGTGGTGCAATATCCCGACATCCTGGGCCGGATCGCCGACCTGACGCCGCTCGCCGACGCGTGCCATGCCAACAAGGCGCTGCTGATCGCGGTGGTCACCGAGCCGGTGGCGCTGGGCGCGATCCGCTCGCCGGGCGAGATGGATGCGGACATCGTCGTGGGCGAGGGCCAGTCGCTGGGCGTCGGCCTGCAGTTCGGCGGCCCCTACGTCGGCCTGTTCGGCTGCAAGGACAAATATGTGCGGCAGATGCCGGGCCGGTTGTGCGGCGAGACGGTGGATGCCGATGGTCGCCGCGGTTTCGTGCTGACGCTGTCGACGCGCGAACAGCATATCCGCCGCGAAAAGGCGACGTCGAACATCTGCACTAATTCGGGCCTGTGCGCGCTGGCGTTCTCGATCCACATGACCCTGCTGGGCGAGGCGGGATTGCGGCAGCTGGCGGCGATCAACCACGTCGGCGCGGCGGCGGCGGCGGCGCGGCTGGCGCAGGTGCCGGGCGTCGAACTGGTCAACGACAGCTTTTTCAACGAATTCACGCTGAAGCTGCCGGTCGAAGCGCGGCCCGTCGTCCGCACGCTGGCCGATCGCGGCATCCTGGCGGGCGTATCGCTCGGCCGTCTGTATCCGGGCGAGGATGCGCTGGCCAACGGGCTGATCGTGGCGGTGACGGAAACGACGAGCGCGGAGGACGTGGAAACGCTTGCCGCCGCATTGCAGGAGATCCTGGCATGAGCATCAATCAGAGCGGCTGGCGCCCGGAAATGAACGTCGGCACCGGCAATGCCGCCCCGACCTTCACCGGCAACAAGGCGCTGATGCTGGAAGAGGCGCTGATCTTCGAGATCGGCTCGACCGAGACCACCGGCGTGGACTTCGCCGATAGCGGCGACCTGGGCGATTCCCACAAGCTGGGCGGCCTGTTCCGCGACACGCCGATCGGCCTGCCCGGCCTCGCCGAGCCGGAGGCGGTGCGGCATTACACCCGCCTCAGCCGCCAGAATTATGCGATCGACCTCGGCCTGTTCCCGCTGGGATCGTGCACGATGAAGCACAATCCGCGGCTGAACGAGAAGATGGCGCGCCTGCCCGGCTTCGCCGACGTGCATCCGTTGCAGCCGGTCGACACGGTGCAGGGCGCGCTGGCGGTGATCAACGAACTGGCGGTGTGGCTGATCGAGCTGACCGGCATGCACGGCGTCGCAATGAGCCCCAAGGCGGGCGCGCATGGCGAATTGTGCGGCATCCTGTGCATCAAGGCGGCGCTGGAGGCGCGAGGCGAAGGGCATCGCAAGGTCGTGCTGGTGCCCGAGAGCGCGCACGGCACCAACCCCGCCACCGCCGCCTTCGCGGGTTTCAAGGTGGAGGATATCCCCGCGACCGCCGAGGGGCGCGTCGACACGGCGGCGCTGAAGGCGCGGCTGGGGCCGGACGTCGCGGCGGTGATGATCACCAATCCCAACACCTGCGGCCTGTTCGAGCGCGACCTGAAGGAGATTTCGGACGCGGTGCATGCGGCGGGCGGCTACGTCTATTGCGACGGCGCCAATTTCAACGCGATCGTCGGGCGGGTGCGTCCCGGCGACCTGGGCGTCGATGCGATGCACATCAACCTGCACAAGACCTTCTCGACGCCACACGGCGGCGGCGGGCCGGGTTCGGGTCCGGTGGTGCTGTCGGAAGCGCTGTCGCCGTTCGGGCCGCTGCCATTCACCGCGCGTCAGGCCGACGGCCATATCGCGCTGATCGAGGAAGAGACGGCGGGCGACGACCACCCGCACACCTTCGGCCGGATGGTCGCCTTCCACGGCCAGATGGGCATGTTCACCCGCGCGCTCACCTATATCCTCAGCCATGGTGCGGACGGCCTGCGCCAGGTGGCCGAGGATGCGGTGCTCAACGCCAATTACGTGCTGCGCTCGCTGGAGGGCAGCCTGGACGCGCCGTTCGCGGGGGCGGGGCCGTGCATGCACGAAGCGATCTTCTCGGACGCCAATCTCGCCGAGGGATTTTCGACGCTGGACGTCGCCAAGGGGCTGATCGACGAGGGCTTCCACCCGATGACGGTCTATTTCCCGCTGGTGGTGCACGGCGCGATGCTGGTCGAGCCGACAGAGACCGAATCGAAGGCGGCGCTCGACCAGTTCATCGGCGCGCTGCGATCGGTCGCGGAGCGGGCGAAGGCCGGCGACGTGTCGCTGAAGTCCGCGCCGCATTTCGCCCCGCGCAGCCGGCTGGACGAGACGCTGGCGGCGCGCAAGCCGGTGCTGGTGTGGAAGGAGCCCGCGCCGGTCGCCGCGGCGGCGGAATAGTTAGTCGATCACCGCTTCGGCACCGCCGCTCATCGGCAGCGGCGTCGGACCGGGGGATACGGGTGCAGGTGCCATGCCGTCCCCGTCGGGGCGGCGCTTCCGGACGCTTTTCTTAAGCGTGGCCCGCAGGGATGCCGCCGCGCGCAGGCGCAAGCTTGCTAGGCGGGCGGATGAAGAACGATGGCGCATGATATTGCCCTCCGGGTGACGTAGTCATATGCTACACCGTCGTCGGCAAACATGCCAGCGGCTGATGTGGGCGGTGCGAAGTCAGTGTCGCTGCCGAAACCGGGGGAACGCAGATGCACACCGAACAACCGACCGGCTGGATGAGCTACGCCATTCCGCTCGTCATCATCGCGGTGGTCATGGCGTTGCGCTGGCGGCGGATGAGCCAGGTGCGGCCGTTGAAGCTGGAACGCCTATGGGTCCTGCCGGCGCTCTATGCGCTGGTCGCGATCGGCACCTTCGTCGCGACGCCGCCGCAGGGGCTGGGCTGGCTGTTCTGCCTCGTCGCATTGGTGCTGGGGGCGGCGCTCGGCTGGCAGCGGGGCAAGATGATGCGCATCGCCGTCGATCCCGCCACCCACACGCTCAACCAGACCGCATCGCCGGCGGCGTTCCTGTTCATCGTCGTGCTGGTCCTGATGCGGAGCGGTGCACGGGCGGCGTTGACGTCGGACAATGCGCTGCACCTCAACGCCTTCGCGGTCACCGACATGCTGATCGCGCTGGCGCTCGGGCTGTTCACCGCGCAGCGCATCGAGATGTATCTGCGTGGCCGCCGCATGCTCGCCGGCGTCGCGCGGAGCTAGGCGAGTTCGCCGGCGCTGGCGGTCAGCGTCTCCTGCCGCCGCCGCACCGCTTCGCGCCAGACGATGACGAGGCCGCTGGCGACGATCACCGGCGCTCCCGCCCATGTCGCCGCGGCGGGCAGGGTGTCGAACAGCAGCCAGCCGAGCAACGTCGCCCATAACAGACTGGAATAATCCATCGGCACCACGACGGAGACGGGGCCGAGCCGAAGCGAGTTGGTCATCGCGATCTGCGCGCAGCCGCCGAGCGTGCCGATCGCGGCGAGCGCCGCCCAGCCGGCCGCGTCATGCCCCTGTGCGATCGGCAGGTAGAAGACCGACAGCGGCACCAGGGAGAGGAGGGAAAACCAGAAGACGGTGGTCAGTGCCGCTTCGGTCTTGCCGATCTGGCGCAGCAGGATCGTGACGCAGGCGGTGCCGAACGCCCCCGCCAGCGCGAAGCCCGCGCCGCGCAGCGGGAAGTGATCGCCGCCGGGCCGGGCGACGATCAGCACGCCGACGAAGCCGACGACCACGGCGCCCCAGCGCCACTTGCCCGTCGGTTCGCGCAGCACCGCCGCGCCGAGGATCGTCGCGAAGATCGGGACGGTGAAACCGATCGTCGTCGCCTCGGCGAGCGGCAACGCGAGGATGCCGTTGAACGTCATCGCCATCGCCGACAGGCCGACGATCGCGCGGATGATGTGCGCGGGCAGCCGCTGCGTCGCGACCGATCCGATCCCCGGCCCGGCGACGACCACCGCGGATACCAGCAGCGCCGCGCCGAACTGGCGGAAGAACAGGATTTCCACGACGCTCGCGCCGTGCCGTTCCGCCAGCTTGATCGCCGCGTTCATCAGCGCGAAGAACACGACCGACAGCAGGCGCAGGCCGATCGCGGGCAGGATGCGGTCGTTCACGCCTGCTCGCCCGCGCCGGACGCGTTCCGGCTGTTGCTGTTGCGCATATCCCGCATGCGCGGGTCTTGCGGGGCGATGAAGCGCGGAACAAGTCCGGGGTGACGAAAAAACGGAGAGCGGTTACAGGCGTGCCCATGAAGCACGCTCTCTCCGTCACGCGCGAAGCCGATTTCGCCGCCTGGTATCAATCCGTCATCACCGAGGCCGATCTGGCCGAGGAATCCGGCGTGCGCGGCTGCATGGTCATCCGGCCGTGGGGCTATGGCATCTGGGAGCGCATCCAGCGGCTGCTCGATGACCGGATCAAGGCGACCGGCCACGAAAACTGCTATTTCCCGCTGTTCATCCCGCTGTCCTATTTCGAAAAGGAGGCGGAGCATGTCGAGGGCTTCGCCAAGGAAATGGCGGTGGTGACGCACCATCGGCTGATCCCGGACGGCAATGGCGGGCTGATGCCCGATCCTGCGGCCAAGCTGGAGGAGCCGCTGGTCGTGCGGCCGACGTCGGAGACGGTGATCGGCACCGCGTTCGCGCGCTGGGTGCAGTCGTGGCGTGACCTGCCGGTGCTGATCAACCAATGGGCCAATGTCGTGCGATGGGAGATGCGGACGCGCATGTTCCTGCGCACCAGCGAATTCCTGTGGCAGGAGGGGCATACCGCCCATGCCACCGCCGAGGAGGCGCGCGAGGAAACGCTCAAGATGCTCGAGGTGTATCGCAGCTTCGCCGAGGATTGCCTCGCGCTGCCGGTGGTCGCGGGCGAAAAGCCCGAGAACGAGCGCTTCCCCGGCGCGGTCGCGACCTACAGCATCGAGGCGATGATGCAGGACGGCAAGGCGCTGCAGGCGGGCACCAGCCATTTCCTGGGGACCAATTTCGCGAAGGCACAGAACATCCGCTTCCAGAACACCGGGGGCGAATTCGAGCTGGCGCACACGACCAGCTGGGGCGTGAGCACGCGCATGATCGGCGGCGTCATCATGGTGCACGGCGACGACGACGGCCTGCGCGTGCCGCCGCGCATCGCGCCCTGGCAGGTGGTGATCGTGCCGATGCTGCGCGACACGCCGGAGGATGAGGCGATCGTCGCCTATGCGAAGGACATCCAGTCCAACCTGTCGGGCCTGACCGCGCTGGGCGAGCCGGTGCGGGCGCTGCTCGACCTGAAGCCCGCCAAGGCGGCGACGAAGCGCTGGGGCTGGGTGAAGAAGGGCGCGCCGATCGTCGTCGAGATCGGCGGGCGCGACATGGCCGGCGGCAACGTGTCGGTGATCCGTCGCGACCGCCTGTACCGCGAGGACGGCAAGCTGGATTCGCAGGTGATGCCGCGTGGCGACTTCGAGGCGGACGCGCCGGCGCTGCTCGCGGCGATCCAGACGGCGCTGCACGAACAGGCGACCGCACGTCTGAAGGCGAGCATCGTCCCGGCGGCGGACTGGGCGGCGGTCGAGGCGCATTTCGCCGATGGCGTGAAGAACCCGGGCTGGACCGAGGTGGCTTGGTCGAAGCCCAGCGGCGCGGCGCTGGACGCGGTGGTCGAGCGGCTGAAGGCGCTGAAGCTGACGATCCGCAATGCGCCGAGCGACGCCGGCGCGGCGGAGGGGGTGTGCGTATTCACCGGCGAACCGGCGGTGGAACGGGTGCTGCTGGCGCGGGCCTATTGAGGCGGGGTGTTCGCGGGGTGACGTTGTGGACGGCGGTGCAGGTTTGCAGTTGCCGTTTCGTCATCTCCGCGCAGGCGGGGACCCATACACGCTGACGATGCGGCTCAAGCGAAATCCGCGCGTCTGGATCCCCGCCTGCGCTGGGATGACGGATGTGGGGACGGGGCTTGTGCCCGTGAACCGGACGTCGATGTCTTTCGTGATCCCGCCCTGCTTTCGTCACCCCGGCGGACGCCGGGGCCCATGGTCGCGAGCGGCTGGTGGATCGCGCAACGTCCGCCGATACCGTGTCCATGGGTCCCGGCGTTCGCCGGGATGACGAGAGGGCGGCGAGGTGGCTGGCATAAGCGCCACCACCGCCGCCGCACAAGCACCGCCGCCGCCTGAGCGCCGCAACGGCGCCGGGCGCGTCAGTCCCTCGGCACGTCCTGATAGCGTCGGCCGACATGCGCTTCGCCGCGCGCGTCGGCGAGGCGGGCCTGGCGGTGCCGTTCCGCGTAGCGCGCGCGATCCTCGTCGCTGCGGGCATCGTGGCAGCGGGGGCAGGTGACGCCCTCTTCGTAGAGTGGGGACGTGCGATCCTGCGGGGACACCGGCATGCGACACGCGCGACACAAACCGTGCGTGCCCGGCGCCAGGCCATGGCCGACCGCGACACGTTCGTCGAAGACGAAGCATTCGCCCTGCCACCTGCTCTCCGCGGCGGGCACGTCCTCGAGGTATTTGAGCACGCCGCCCTTCAGGTGGAACACGTCCTCGACGCCCTCCGCCTTGAGGAAGGCGGTCGCCTTTTCGCAGCGGATGCCGCCGGTGCAGAACATCGCGACCTGTTTGTCGCCGGCGAGCAGCGCGTCGCGGTGTTCGCGAAACCAGGCGGGGAAGTCGCGGAAGGTCCGCGTTTCGGGATCGATGGCGCCGGCGAAGGTGCCGACCGCCACTTCGTAATCGTTGCGCGTGTCGATCAGCACGGTGCGCGGATCGGCGATCAGCGCGTTCCAGCTCGCCGATTCGACGTAACGGCCGGCGTCGAGGGGGTCGATCGCCGGCTCGCCCATCGTGACGATCTCGGCCTTCACGCGCACCTTGGTCCGGTGGAAGGGCATCGTGTCGGTGCGGGCGTCCTTCACGTCCAGGTCGGCGCAGCCCGGCAGCGCGCGGATGTGCGCCAGCACCGCGTCAATGCCAGCGTCCGGGCCGGCGATCGTGCCGTTGATCCCCTCGCGCGCGAGCAGCAGCGTGCCGCGCACGCCCGCGGCCTCGCACGCCGCGAGCAGCGGCGGCCTGAGCGCGGCGGGATCATCGAACGGGGTGAAGCGGTAGAGCGGACAAACGCGGATCGGCGGCATGACGCGGGCCTTTAGCGGCTCCGCGACGTCCGCGCAAAGTTGGGGCATGACGGATCGCCCGCCGCTCCCTATCTCTCGATCGTGATAAAGAGAACCAGACCCGGCCTGCCGACGCAGGCGCAGATCCTCGACTTCATCGAGAATTCGGACGTGCCCGCGGGCAAGCGCGAGATCGCCAAGGCGTTCGGCCTGACCGCGCAGGAAAAGATCGCGCTGAAGGCGCTGTTGAAGGACATGGCGGACGAGGGGCTGATCGACAGTGCGCCCGGTCGCGCCTTCCACAAGATGGGCGGGCTGCCCAAGGTGACGGTGCTGCGCATCGCCGATGTGGACGATGGCGGCAACGTCTGGGCGGTGCCCGAACGCTGGGAGGCGGAGACGCCGCCGCCGCGCCTGCGGGTGCGCGAGCGCAAACGCGGCGCGCTGGGTATCGGCGAGCGGATTCTGGCGCGGACCGAAGAGGCGGGTAACGGCTGGATCGCGCATCCGATGAAGGTGCTGGCCAAGGCATCCGAGCAGGTGCTGGGCGTGCTGCGCCGCGACGGGGACCGGTTCTGGCTGACCGGGGTGGAAAAGAAGGACCGACGCGAATTTCCGGTGTCGGACGTCGGCGACGCCGAGGCGGGCGATCTGGTGATGACCGAGATGACCGGCCGACCGCCGCGGATCAGCGTCCGCGTCGTGCAGCGGCTGGGCGATCCGTTCGCGCCGCGCAGTTTCTCGCTGATCGCTATCCACAAGCTGGGCATCCCCGACGTGTTTTCCGGCGATACGCTGGACGAGGCGGCGCGGGTCGCGGAGCAGCCGCTGGGCGAAGACCGGGAAGACCTCACCCACCTGCCGATCGTGGCGATCGATCCGATCGACGCGCGCGACCATGACGACGCGGTCTGGGCCGCGCCCGACGACGATCCCGGCAACGTCGGCGGTTGGCAGGCGGTGGTCGCGATCGCCGACGTCAGCTTCTATGTCCGACCCGGATCGGAGATCGACCGCGAGGCGCGGCGGCGCGGCAATTCGGTCTATTTCCCGGACCGCGTCGTGCCGATGCTGCCCGAAATCCTGTCGGCGGAGGTCTGTTCGCTGAAGGAGGGAGAGGATCGCGCGGCGCTCGTCTGCCACCTGCGCATCGCGAAGAACGGCAAGCTGGAGAGCTGGCGTTTTTCCCGCGCGCGGGTGCGGATCGCGGCGAACCTAGCCTATGAACATGCGCAGGCGGCGATCGACGGGACGCTGGCACATCCGCTGACCGACACCGTGCTGAAGCCGCTGTGGGATTGCTGGCGTGCGCTGGCCAAGGCGCGGAATGCGCGCGAGCCGCTCGATCTGGACCTGCCCGAACGCCGCGTCGTGCTCGACGAGATGGGGCGGATCATGTCGGTCGCGCCGCGGGAGCGGCTCGACGCGCACCGGCTGATCGAGGATTATATGATCGCCGCCAATGTCGCCGCCGCCAAGGCGCTGGAGGCGAAAAAGGCGCCGGTGATGTACCGCGTCCACGAACCACCGAGCCGCGAGAAGCTCACCGCGCTGAAGGATTACCTCGAGACGTTCGGCGTCCCGTTCGCCTTGGGACAGGTGATCCGGCCGGCGACGTTCAACCACGTGCTGACCCGCGTCGGCGATGCCGACTTCCGGCCTCAGGTGATGGAGCAGGTGCTGCGGACGCAGACCCAGGCCTATTACGCCCCCGCCAACCAGGGCCATTTCGGCCTGTCGCTGGGCTCGTACGCGCATTTCACTTCGCCGATCCGCCGCTATGCCGACCTCGTCGTGCATCGGTCGCTGGTCGCGGCGTACAAGCTGGGCCCGGGCGAACTGACCAAGGCGGATGCCGAGGCGATGGAGCAGATCGGTACGACGATCAGCGGCCTGGAACGGCGCGCGATGGAGGCGGAGCGCGACACGATCGACCGCTATGTCGCGGCGTTCCTGGCGGAAAAGGTCGGGGAAACGGTGTCGGTGCGGATCACCGGGGTGCAGAATTACGGCTTCTTCGCGACCGTCGAGGGGATCGGCGGCGACGGGTTGATGCCGGTGCGCGATCTGGGCGGCGAATATTTTCGCTTCGACGAGGCGGCGCGCAAGCTGATCGGCGAACAGACGGGCGAGGAATATGCGCTCGGCCAGCAGATCGAATTGCGACTGGCCGAGGCGAACCCGGTGTCGGGCGCCTTGCGGTTCGAACTGCCCGGCGGCAAGGGCGCTGCGCCCGGGCCGCGACACGTCGGATCGGGGCGCAAGGATCGCGTAATCAAGCATCGCGGTCGCCCGCAGAACATCCGCCATCAGGGCAAGCGCCGATGAGATCGGGGGGATGAGCAACCTGATCCGCGAGCCCGGAGCGGGCACGGTGCGCGACCGCTATCTGGTGAAGGGCAGCATCGCGCCGCGCTTCGTCGATGCGCATGCGGTGACCGCCGACGATGCCATCGCCTTCACGCCGGCGGACGCGCGCGAGGCCAAGGCCTTTGCCGCGATGATCGCGGACGGGTCGATCCGGATGCCGCGGCAGGGGCGGTTCTATTTCGACATGGATGCGTACGAGGCGGCTGCCGCCGCACGCAGGGCGAAGAGCGTGCCGGTGATGCTGATCGTCGCGCTGCCGGTGGCGGCGGTAGCGGTGGCCTTCTACCGAATATAGCTCCTCCCCGGCACAGGGAGGTGGCGCGGCGAAGCCGTGACGGAGGGGCGGCCTCGAGGCCGTTGTTCCTCGCCGCAAGCATGAAACCGCCTGCGGCGGCCCCTCCACCATTCGCTTACGCGAACGGTCCCCCTCCCCATCGAAGATGGGGAGGAATGACGTGCGTTACCCTGCGGTGAAGGTCAGGCCAGCCTTGTCCTGCAACCGGTCGCGCAGGTTGGTGCCGAGCAGCGCACCGGGCGTCCAGATGCCGCCCGCACCCTCCGTCTCCAGCAGGCAGCGGGCGGTTTCCGCGATCATCTTGCTGGTCGAGCCATAGCCGGGATCGCGATCGCCGGTGACGACGGCGTCGAAGCGCGCGCCGTCCGGCATCAGCCCGACGAACAACAGGTCGTAATGGCCGCTGTCGCGCTCCTCCTTGCTCGGGCCTTCGCCGGGCTTGGGGCCCTTGTCGCCGGCAAGGGGGTTGAGCTTGGCGATCGCGTCGGCGGCGGCCTTGCCCATCTCGCCCAGGCCGGCGACCATCATCTCGTCATAGACGAAGTCCTTGCCGTAGCGGTGGTCGAGCAGGAAATTGGTGCGGTGCACGTTCTTGGTGTTGATCGCGGCCATGATGAACGGCGCGACCCAGGTGTTGAGCGTCGCGTCGAATTCCGGCAGCAGGCCGGTCGGCTGGTGCGGGCCGCTGAACCCCGGGGTGAGGGCGAACGGGCTGGCGAGCAGGCCGAAGATGGACGGATCGCGCGCCGCGGCGGCCAGCGTCGCCTTGAGGCTGGCGGCGGTGCCGCCGGAAAAGCCGCCCTTCATCGCCCGCACGCGGCCCTTCACGCGCGGCGCGGGCCGGCCGTATTTGGCGCGGGCGCATTCCTGCAAGGTGAGCACGCCGAGATCGAACGGGATCGAATCGAAGCCGCAGGAAAAGACGATGCGCGCGCCGCTGGCCTGCGCCGCGGCATGATGCGCGTCGATCATGTGGCGCATCCAGGCGGGTTCGCCGCACAGGTCGACATAGGCGGTGCCCGCGGCGACGCAGGCGGCGACCAGCGGTTCGCCGTAGAGCTGATAGGGGCCGACGGTGGTGACGACGACCCGCGTCGATCCGGCCATCGCCTTGAGGCTGGCGGGATCGTCGGCGTCGGCGACGACCAGCGGGGTATCGGCGGGCGCCCCGATCAGGTCGCGCACCTCCTCCAGCTTGGCGCGGCTGCGGCCCGCCATCGCCCAGCGGGTGACGTTCTGCTGCGCCAGATATTCGGCGACCAGCCGCCCGGTGAAGCCGGTGGCGCCGTAGACGATGATGTCGAAGTCGCGCATTGCTGTCTCCCGCGTTGCTTTACGCAAACGTCATGCGCCTCGGCGGGGAGGGGATCAAGTCCGGGGCGTCGCGTCGTTATGAGCCGAGCGGCGGGATGACGGGACGAGGGATATGGGGAGCGCCTGCTCTACGCGGCCTCGTTGAACTGGAGGCTCGCGAGGCGCGCGTACAGGCCGCCCCGGCCGGTCAGGTCGGCATGGGTGCCGGATTCGACGATGCGGCCCTCGTCCATCACGATGATCCGCTCCGCCGCGCGTACCGTAGCCAGCCGGTGCGCGATCACCAGCGTCGTGCGGTTCTCCATCAGCCGCTCCAGCGCCTCCTGCACCAGCCGCTCGCTCTCGGCGTCCAGCGCGCTGGTCGCCTCGTCGAGCAGCAGGATCGGCGCGTCGCGCAGCAGCGCACGCGCGATGGTGATGCGCTGACGCTGGCCGCCGGACAGGCGGGCGCCGCCTTCGCCCAGATTGGTGTCCAGCCCCTCGGGCAGGGCGCGCAGGAAGTCGGCCGCGTTCGCCGCCTCGGCCGCCGCCCACAAGGCGTCGTCGCCTGCCTCCCAATGGCCGTAGCGCAGGTTGTCGCGCGCCGACGCGCCGAAGATCACCGTATCCTGCGGCACCAGCGCGATCTGCGCCCGGATGGCGGCCGGATCCGCCTCGCGCAGGTCGACGCCGTCGAGCAGGACCCGCCCCGCGGTCGGATCGTAGAAGCGCTCGGCGAGCTGGAACAGGGTCGACTTGCCGGCACCGGAGGGGCCGACGACGGCGACGGTCTCGCCCGGTCGGACCGACAGCGTGAAATCGTCGAGCGCCGCGACCTCGGGCCGGGTGGGATAGTGGAAGCGCACGCCGTCGAAGCGCAGCGCGCCGCTGACCGGCACCGGCAGCGGGATGGGGGCCGCGGGTCGCGTGATCTCGGGCACCTCGGCCAGCAGCTCGGCGAGGCGGCTGGCCGCGCCGGCGCCGCGCAACAGGTCGCCGTATACCTCGGTCAGCGCCCCGAACGCGCCCGCGACGATGCCGCCGGTGATGACGAAGGCGAACATCGATCCGCCGCTGAGCCGGCCCGCGGCGACGTCGCTGGCGCCTTCCCACACGACGAGGGTGATCGATCCGAAGATCAGGCCGATCATCAGCGCGGTCATCACCGCCCGCAGCGCGATGCGCCGCTTGGCGGTGGCGAAGGTCGCCTCGACCGCGCTCGAAAAGCGCAGCGCCTCGCGCCGCTCCTGCCCGAACGCCTGGACGATCTTCATCGCGCCGAAGGTCTGGGTGACCAAGGATCCGACATCGGCGACCCGATCCTGCGAGGTGCGCGACAAGTTGCGGATGCGCCGGCCGAAGATCGTCACCGGCAGGATGATCAGCGGGATGCCGAGCAGCAGCATGCCCGCGAGTTTCGGCGACAGGGTCAGCAGGTAGATCATGCCGCCGATGCCGGTGAAGGTGTTGCGCAGCGCGATCGACACGGTGCTGCCGACCACGGTTTCGATCAGCGACGTATCCGACGTCAGGCGCGAGGCGATTTCCGACGGGCGATTCTCTTCGAAGAAGCGCGGCGTCAGCCCCATCAGATGCGCCTGCACCCGCGTCCGAATGTCGGCAACGACGCGCTCGCCGAGCCAGGAGACGAAGTAGAAGCGGATCGCCGTCGCCACCGCCAGCACCACGACGATCATCAACAGGAAGTGGAACGACGACGACACCGTGTCGCCGCCGCCCGGCGCGAAGCCGCGGTCGATCACCCGCTTGAAGGCATAAGGGATGCCGATCGTCGCCGCGGACGTCGTCGCCAGTGCGGCGAGTGCGACGATCAGCTGGCGCGGGTAGCTGAGCACGCGTTCCCAGACGAGCCGAAGGTCGCCGAGACGGCGGTTGCTGGGGACGGGAGGTTTGGCCATGAAGCTGCGCGTAGCAGCCGCGACAGGCGCGCTCAACGGCTCCGCACGGTTGGGCAGGGGCCCTGTCCGCCGTCTCGGGCGTTCAGACCGATTGAACAGGCCGTGATTTACGTTACGACCCTTGCAACCTATCTTATGTAAAGATGCGAACCATGCTCTACGACGCCTACGAAATGCAGCGGTCCATGCTCGCCGGGGCGAGCGCGATGGCGACCTTCGGTGCGGACTGGATGCGCAATCCGGCCAATCCCTGGTCCTATGTCGGCGGCGGTCAGATGGTCAGTTCCGCGCTCGAGGTCTTCGCGCACGCGTCGGCGACGCGCGGCAAGCCGGCGTTCGGCCTGACGCACACCACGATCGACGGACGCGAAGTCGCCGTGCACGAGGAGATCGTGCTGCAAAAGCCGTTCGGGCAGCTGAAGCGCTTCCGCCGCGAAGGCGTGGAAGGCAGCCCCAAGCTGTTGATCGTGGCGCCGATGTCGGGCCATTTCGCGACGCTGCTGCGCGGCACGGTCGAGCGCATGCTGCCGACCGCCGAGGTCTACATCACCGACTGGCGCGATGCGAAGCTGGTGCCGCTGGCCGACGGCCGTTTCGACCTCGACGATTACATCGATTACCTGATCGCCTTCATGGAAGAGATCGGCCCCGGCGCGCACATGCTTGCGGTGTGCCAGCCATCCGTGCCCTGCTACGCCGCGACCGCGCTGATGAGCGCCGACGCCAACCCCTGTCGCCCGCGCACGCTGACGATGATGGGCGGGCCGGTCGATACGCGCGAGGCGCCGACCGCGGTCAACACGCTCGCGACCGAACGGCCGCATGCGTGGTTCGAGCAGAATGTCGTGGTGACGGTGCCGATGATGTACCCGGGGGCCGGCCGCAAGGTCTATCCCGGCTTCCTGCAACTCGCCGGTTTCATGTCGATGAACCTCGGCAACCACATGATGTCGCATTGGGAGATGTTCAAACATCTGGTCCAGGGAGATGGCGAGAGCGCCGATGCGACCAAGGGCTTTTACGAGGAATATCGCTCGGTCTGCGACATGACGGCGGAGTTCTACTTGCAGACGGTCGACCTGGTCTTCCAGACGCATGCCTTGCCCAAGGGCGAGATGATGCATCGCGGGCGGCGGGTCGATCCGGGTGCGATCACCGACGTGGCGGTCCTCGCGATCGAGGGCGAGCGCGACGATATCTCGGGCCTGGGGCAGACGAGGGCGGCGCTGACGCTGGCCACCAACCTGCCCGACGACAAGAAGCGTTACCTGATGGCGGATGGCGCGGGCCATTACGGCATCTTCAACGGGTCGAAGTGGCGCAACCAGGTCGCGCCGGTCGTCGAGGAATGGATGGCGGCCAACGCCTGATACGACAAGAGCGACCACGCTTGGTCGCTCTTCGAAGCATCGGAAGACGGGCGGCCGGTGGCCGCCCGTTTCGCGTCAGGCGACCGAGTCCACCACCGCGTGGCTGCTCGATTCATCGCCGTGGATGGTTCCGCCGAACAGCATCTTGACGCGTCCCGCGATCGAGATGTCGGTTTCCCACAGTTCCGCACTGTCGATATCGAAGCGCAGCAGCGTGAGGTTCGGGTCTTCCTTGCCGCCCGGGAACCATGCGTCGACCTGGTTATTCCACAGCTTGTCGATCTGGCCACGATCGTTGTCGGTGGCGACGTTGCCGGCGAGGCAGGCGAAGAAGTCGTGCCCCTTGCCGACGAACTGCGCCATGGCATCACCACCCTTGGCGATCCGGTTGTCCTTGCCCGCGAAGAAGAACAGGGTGTTGGGCTGATCCTCGTCGATCTGCGCGGTCATCGGTTCCGCATGTTCGCCGTCGACGAGGCCGATCATCACGAAGGGGCTGTCCTTCAGCTTCGCGAGGAACTTGGCGGCAATTTCCTGGGGGGTGTCGTGATCGGCCATGTCATGTCTCCTGATTTACGCGTCGGCAGGAGAACGAGCGTTGGCAGGGTTGGTTGCGCCATAAGGCCGGTTCGGTCCTGACGGTCCACTGCGGCAATCCCGCCTTCACGACATGGGGACAAGCCGGTGACGCTTGCCGAGCTGTGCTTGATCCCGGGCGTGCTCTTCACCTTCGGGACTTTGATCCTGAAGATCATTGAAGTGGCGCGCCACAGACAGGGTGCCGGGCGGGGCTTGGGCCGTAACCCAAGCCCCAAACGAAGCGGGTCCCGACCGCTGCAACGATCGGGACCCGGACAGAGGCAGCCCGTGAACTTGCCGCGTTTCAATTAGCCCCACGAGAGATGAAATTCAAGTTCACAGCACCTCGAACAATCCCGCCGCGCCCATGCCGCCACCGATGCACATCGTGACGACGACGTATTTCGCACCACGGCGCTTGCCTTCGATCAGCGCGTGGCCGGTCATGCGCGCGCCCGACATGCCGTAGGGATGACCGATCGAGATCGCGCCGCCGTTGACGTTGAGCAGCTCGTCCGGAATGCCGAGCGTGTCGCGGCAGTAGAGGACCTGCACGGCGAAGGCCTCGTTGAGCTCCCACAGGCCGATGTCGCTCATCTTGAGGCCGTTCTTCTCGAGCAGCTTGGGGACGGCGAACACCGGGCCGATCCCCATCTCGTCGGGCTTGGTGCCCGCGACGGCCATGCCGACATAGCGGCCGAGCGGGGTCAGGCCCTTCTTCGCCGCGACGCTTTCCTCCATCAATACCGAGGCGGAGGCGCCGTCCGACAGCTGGCTGGCATTGCCCGCGGTGATGACGCCATCCGGACCGACGACCGCCGAAAGCCCCTGCAACCCTTCCAGCGTGGTGTCGGCGCGATTGCCCTCGTCCTTCGACAGAGTCACGTCCTTGGTGCTGACCTCCTTGGTCGCCTTGTCCACAACGTTCATCGTCGCCGACAGGGCGACGATCTCGTCGTCGAACTTGCCCGCGGCCTGCGCGGCGGCGGTGCGCTGCTGCGACTGGAGGCCGTAGGCGTCCTGCACGTCGCGGGCGATGCCATAGCGCTTCGCGACCGTCTCGGCGGTCTGGAGCATCGGCATATAGATGTCGTCGTGCATCAGCATCAGCTGCTTGTCGGGCGCGACGCGCATCTGCGGCGTCTGCACCATGCTGATGCTTTCGACGCCGCCGCCGATCGCGATGTCCATTCCGTCGACGACGATCTGCTTGGCGGCGGTGGCGATCGCCATCAGCCCGCTGGCGCACTGGCGATCGACCGACATGCCGGACACGGAGGTCGGCAGGCCGCCGCGCAACGCCGCCTGACGCGCGATGTTGCCCGCCTGATGACCCTGTTGAAGCGCGGCGCCGAATACGACGTCGTCGACTTCGGCGCCCTCGATCCCGGCGCGCTTGACGGCATGTTCGATGGCGTGGCCGGCGAGCGTCTGCGGCGTGGTGTTGTTGAAGGCACCGCGATAGGCGCGGCCGATCGGGGTGCGGGCGGTGGAAACGATGACGGCGGAGCGCATGGGCTTATTTCCCTAACTTCACGCAAGGTCGCGTGGCGGTGAATGACGGAACGGTGTTCAAACGAAGATCTGGCTGATCCATTCGGCGATCATCGCGGGCTTCGCGGCCCCTTCGATCTCGACGGTGAAAGCGTTGGTCTGCTGAAACTGGCCTGGGCGCTTTTCGTCGAACTCCAGCAGCTTGAAGCGGCCGCGGACGCGGCTGCCGGAGCGGACGGGCGTGAGGAAGCGGACCTTGTTGCCACCATAGTTCACGCCCATCGTTGCGCCTTCCAGTCGCGGCATGTCCGGCACCTTGGACGACAGCAGCGGCATCAGCGACAGCGTCAGGAAACCGTGCGCGATGGTCCCGCCGAAGGGCGTCTGCGCCGCGGCGACGGGATCGATGTGGATGAACTGGTGATCGCCGGTCGCCTCGGCGAACCGGTCGATCATGACTTGCGTCACCTCGATCCAGTCGGAGACGGTCTCGGTGCCGATCCTGGCTTTCATCTCGTCGACGGTGATCGTCGTCACGGGATTCCCCTTGGCTGACATTTGGCGCTAGACGCGGGGCATTCTCTAGGCGCGTGCGGGTGTCTCTCGCAAGCCTCGACCGACCGAAAGCTTGAACATGTCCTCTGCCGTAGCGTCCCAAGCCCGTAAATCCATGGCGCAGCTGTACCGCGCCAGCGAACCCGATGTTCTAAAATCGCTGCTGGACCGTGCGTCCACCTCGCCCGACTCGCGCCAGCGGATCATGGGCCACGCCTCCGGCCTGCTCGCCGACCTGCGTGCGGCGCAGAATCGCGGCTGGGTGAACCAGTTCCTGCAGGAATATCGGCTCAATTCCTCGGAAGGCGTCGCATTGCTGAGCCTCGCGGAGGCGTTCCTGCGCGTGCCGGATCCCGAAACGGCCGATCTGCTGATCGCGGACAAACTGGGCGATGCCGACTGGCGCGCCCATGCCGGCCGGTCGAACAGCAAGCTGGTGAACAGCGCGACCTGGGGGCTGGTCGTGGGGCGGGTGCTGGTCGGGGAGGGGCCGTCGGGGCCGTTGCGCCGCCTGATTTCCCGCGCGGGCGAGCCGTTCGTGCGTCAGGCCGTCGGCGCGGCGATGAAGATGATGGGCGAGATCTTCGTGATGGGCCGCACCATCGACGAGGCGATGCGGCGGATGAAGCGGGGCGAGAACAAGGGCTTCACCGCCAGCTTCGACATGCTGGGCGAAGCGGCGCGGACCTATGACGATGCCGATCGCTACTTCCAGGCCTATGTCGGGGCGATCGACGCGGTCGGCAGCGACCCGGCGGCGGGGCATTCGGTGTCGGTCAAGCTGTCGGCATTGCACCCGCGCTACGAGGTGGCGCGGTGGAACGAGTGCGTGCCCGCGCTGACGGGGATGCTGGAGGCGCTGGCGGTGCAGGCGGCGGCGAAGAATATCGCGCTGACCGTCGATGCGGAAGAATCCGAACGGCTGGAGATGAGCCTGGACATCATCGGCGCGGTGGCCGCGCTGCCGAGCCTTAAGGGGTGGGACGGGTTCGGCATGGCGGTGCAGGCCTATGGCAAGCGCGCGCGGCCGGTCGTCGCCTGGGCGAACGGGCTCGACCGCGTGATGAACGTGCGGCTGGTCAAGGGCGCCTATTGGGACAGCGAGATCAAGCGGACGCAGGTCGAGGGGTTGGGCGATTACCCGCTGTTCACGCGCAAGGCGGCGACGGACGTGTCGTACCTGGCGGTGGCGAAGGACATGCTGGCGGCGGAGAATATCCGCCCCGCCTTTGCCAGCCACAATGCGTTGACCGTCGCGACCATCCTGGAATGGGCGGGCAACAGCCGCGATTTCGAGTTCCAGCGTCTGCACGGGATGGGCGACGGCCTGTACGAGCGACTGGTGCGCGAGAACGGCTATCATTGCCGCATCTATGCGCCGGTCGGTGGGCATCGTGACCTGCTGGCCTATCTGGTGCGCCGTTTGCTGGAAAATGGTGCGAATTCCAGCTTCGTGCATCAGCTGGCGGATGCGCGGCTGAGTGAGGACGAGATCCTTGCCGACCCGGTGGCGAAGATCGTCGCGGTGGGCGGGACGCGGCATCCGAGCATTCCGTTGCCGAAGGACCTGTTCGCGCCGGGGCACAGGAATTCGAGCGGGCTGGACCTGAGCGATGTGGCGACGCTGGACGCGGCGGTGAAGGCGGTGAAGACGCCTGCCATTGCGTCTTCGGCCGAAAGCCTGGGCGGTGTTGAGCGCGAGACGGACGATGTCGCGGCGGCGGTCGCACGCGCACACGGCGCCTTCCCCGCCTGGTCAGCCACGCCGGTGGACGATCGCGCCGCCTGCCTGGAGCGACTCGCCGACCTGCTGGAGGAGAACCGCGACCGGTTGATGGCGATCTGCGTGCAGGAGGCGTTCAAGACGATCCCCGACGCGATCGGCGAAGTGCGCGAAGCCGCCGACTTCTGCCGCTATTATGCCGGGGAGGCGCGTGCGCGGCTGCGCGCAGTCGAGCTGCCCGGACCGACCGGCGAGCGCAACATGCTGCACATCGAGGGACGCGGCGTCTGGGCGACGATCGCGCCGTGGAATTTTCCGCTGGCGATCTTCCTGGGCCAGACCGTCGCCGCGCTGGTCGCGGGCAATACGGTCGTCGCGAAGCCGGCACCGCAGACGCCCGAGATCGCGCGCTTCGCCGTGGAGCTGGCGCATCGTGCCGGCATTCCCGCCGATGCGCTGGTGCTGGTCACCGGCGGGCCGCAGGTCGGCGCGGCGCTGACCGGCGACGTGCGCGTCGCGGGCGTCGCCTTCACCGGATCGACCGCGACCGCCAAGCGGATCGCACGCACTTTGGTGCAGGACGACGACCGGCCGATCGTGCCGCTGATCGCGGAAACGGGCGGGATCAACGCGATGATCGTCGACAGCACTGCGCTGCCCGAACAGGTGGTGGCGGATGTCGTCACATCGTCGTTCCGGTCGGCGGGACAGCGCTGTTCCGCGCTGCGGCTGCTGCTGGTGCAGGAGGATGTCGCCGATAGCGTCATCCATATGCTGAAGGGTGCGATGGATACGCTGCGGCTGGGCGATCCCGCCGATCCGGCGACCGACGTCGGTCCGGTGATCGACCTGGCGTCCTACGAAAAGCTGATGGCGTATCGCGCCGACGTGACCGACCGCACGCTCAAGACGCTGGCCGCACCGGCAGACGGGCTGTTCGTGCCGCCGACGCTGGTGAAGCTGGACGCGATCGAGGATCTGGATCGCGAATGGTTTGGGCCCATCCTGCATGTCGCGACCTGGGAGGCGGGCAAGCTGTCGGAGACGATCGCGCGGGTGAATGCCAAGGGCTACGGCCTGACGATGGGGCTCCACAGCCGCATCGCCCGCGCTGCGGAGGTCACCGAGGCGGCGGCTGCGGTCGGCAACCTGTACATCAACCGGTCGATGATCGGCGCGGTCGTCGGATCGCAGCCGTTCGGCGGCGAGGGGCTGTCGGGCACCGGCCCGAAAGCGGGCGGACCGCATTATCTGTACCGCTTCTGCACGGAGCGCGCGGTGTCGGTGGACACGACCTCGGCCGGCGGCAATGCGACGCTGCTGAGCCTCGACGAGGGGGGGATTTAAGCAAGCCGGCGTCTTCGACACCTTTCGGTGGCGGGCGAATCGACGGTCGGCTGGCGCCGATCAGTCCGGATCGCCGGCATCGGACAGCCCGGCCGGCAGCATCGTCGTGCGCGCCGGATGCCCGTCGGGATCGACGGGCGTGACCGGCTGCACCGTCGGATAGGGCATGACGATCGTTCCGTCCGGCGCGGCGGTGAAGGTCGTCTGCGTCGGATAGGCGATCTCGATCCCCTCCGCGTTGAAGCGGCGCAGGATGGCGATGCCCACCGCGGTGCGGCCATTGTAGAATTGGGCGTAATCGGCGCCGTCGCTGTCGAATTGCACCTCGAAATCGAGGCTCGATGCGCCGAACCCGGTAAAGCCCGCGCGCACGAAGGTGCGGCCTTCGGCCTCGACGATCTCCTTGAGCATCCCCGGCAGCGCGGAGCAGACCGTATCGGGAGTCTGATAGGTGACGCCGATCACGAATTTGGCGCGGCGGTGGTTGCGCTGGGTGTTGTTGAGGATTTCCTTGTCGAGCAGGTTCTTGTTCGAGATCACCCGTTCCTCGCCATCGATGCCGCGGATGCGGGTGGATTTCAGGCCGATGCTCTCGACGCTGCCCGACGTGGAATCGTAGCTGATGTTGTCGCCGCGCCGGAAGGGCCGGTCGAAGATGATGGCGAGCGCGGCGAACAGGTCGGCGAAGATGCCTTGTGCCGCCAGGCCGATCGCGATGCCGCCGACGCCCAGCCCGGCGACGAGCCCGGTGACGTTGACGCCGAGATTGTCGAGCACGACGACCAGCGCCACGGCGAACAATGCCACGGTGACGAGCAGCCGGATGAGCCCCATCGCGGACAGCAGCGCTTCGCCACTGTAATGTTCGCTGCTGGTGCGATGTTCGATCGCGCCGAGGATCAGCTCGCGCGCCCAGATCGCGACCTGGAAGACGGAGGCCACGGTCCACAGGAAGTTGACCGTGGTCGCGACCTGGCTCGGCGCGCCCGCATAGCCGACGACCAGTTTGGCGGCGAGCATCACGATGAAGAAGTTGTTCGTTCGGGTGATCGCCCGGCCGAGGATCGTGCCCCAATTCCGGCGTGCGAGCTCGCCGGTGCCGAGCCGCTTGCCGCACAGCCGCGCGCCGAGTTTGCGCAGCCCGTGCAGCGCGACGACGATGACGGCGCCGATCGCGAAGGCGATCAGGATCTGGAGCCAATGGGTATGCAGCCATTGTTCGCTGGCGACGTACAGATCGCTCACCTGGCCCTGCACGGCATTCGCATCGAAAATCGGCGCCTTGGCGGCGGTGTTACTGGTCGGCATGCATACTCTTTTTTCAGGCGGCTGCCTTCATGTCGGGCAGGTTCGCAGGCGTTCCCGCTTCCAGGAACGCGATGAGACCGCGTTCTTCGCGGCTGAGGTAACGGGCGGAGCGCGGCAGGCGCAACGCCTTGCGAAAGGTGCTCTGCCCCTTTTTCACGAGGTCGATGAGCGCAGGGTGAACGTAGCTCTTGCGCGCGATCGCGGGCGTGTTGCCCAGACGTTCGACGACCGGTTCGAGCAGCGCCTTGAGGCTGAGGTCGTTCTGCGCGCCGGCGAGCGCCTCGAACGCGGTGACGCTGGCGCCCCAGGTGCGGAAATGCTTGGCGGTGAAGTCGCCGGCGGTCGCGCGCTTGATGTAATCGTTGACGTCGGACGAGGTGACCGGATGCGCCTCACCCGCGGCGTCGACCCAGGCGAAGAGATGCTGTTCGTCGAGGTCCTGCATCTTCTTCACCGTCGCGGCGAGGCGTTTGTCGGTGACCTTCATGTCGCGTTCCTTGCCCGACTTGCCCTTGTAGCGCAGCTTCAGCGTCGAGCCGCGCACCTGCCCGTGTTCCTTGCGGAGCGTGGTGGCGCCGTAGCTGGCGTTCGCCTCGACATAGGCTTCGTTGCCGACGCGGATATGGCCGATGTCGAGTAGGCGGACGACCGCCGCGATGGCGCGATCCTTGTGCAGGCCGTGGCTGGCGAGATCGTCCTCCACCCGCTTGCGAAGCTTGGGCAAGGCGTGGCCGAAATCGGCGCACTTTTCGTATTTCGCCGCTTCCTGCGCTTCGCGGAAGCCGGTGTGGTAGCGATATTGCTTGCGGCCCTTTTCGTCCCAGCCGATCGCCTGGATGTGGCCGTTCGGCCTGGGGCAGAACCAGGCGTCGCGATAGGCGGGGGGCAGGCCGATGGCGTTCAGTCGGTCGATTTCGTCCCGATCGGTGATGCGATCGCCGTTGGGCAGGTAATAGGCCCAGCCGTTGCGCACCTTGTTACGGGTGATCCCGGGTTTGGAGTCGTCGGAATAGACTATTCTGGATGCCACTCGGCGCGCCTCCTCAGCAGGTTATCCGAAAATGCTTCGATGGGCGCCTGTGTTCCGGAACGGGCGGGCGGGGGCGGGGGTTGAGGGCGCGGATCCCGACACCACAGGAGTTTTCGACATGGCCGACCTTTCCCAAGCGCGCGTGCTGATGATCGCGACCGATGGTTTCGAACAGGACGAATTGTTCAAGCCGCGGCAGGCGCTGCTGGATGCGGGCGTCAAGCTGACGCTGGCGTCGATCAAGACGGACGCGATCACCGGCGTGATCCACGACAGCGAGAAGGGCGAGAGCATCACGCCCGACCTGACGCTGGATGACGTCGATACCGACGATTACGACGCACTGGTGCTGCCGGGCGGCGTCGGCAATCCCGACAAGATGCGGCTGCAGGAACGCGCGATCGAGATCGTGACCGAGTTCATGGAGGACGACAAGATCGTCGCCGCCATCTGTCACGCGCCGTGGCTGCTGGTCGAGGCCGATGTCGTCGACGGACGACGCGTCACCAGCTGGCCGTCGGTCCGCACCGATCTGGAAAACGCTGGCGCCGACGTGGTGGACGAGGAGGTCGTCGTGGACGGCAACCTGATCACGAGCCGCAAGCCCGACGATATCCCCGCGTTCAACAAGGCGATCCTGACCGCGCTGGAAGAGGAACTGACCGAGGAAAGCGAAGACGCCTGATCGGGCGCTTCAGCGCTGGCCGCGCCGCTCCGGGACGGGGGCGGCGCGGCCTTCCCGCCTGACGAAGTTGGGCAACGGGGCATTGAGCCAGCGCTGCGCCGGGCGTTCGACCGTGCGGTAGAGTATGACCGACGCGGCGAGCACCAGTGCGAGGTACAGCGCGATCAGCCCGGGTGACAGCGCGGCGTCGCCGAGCGGAAGCTTGAACGCTTTCCACAGCAGGAAGTGCGACAGATAAGTCGCGTAGCTGATCTCACCCAGATAATGGATCGCACGGCCTTCCAGCGGATTGCGACCGCTGCCGGCGGTCAGCGCCAGCAGAAGCAGCAGCGCGGCGAAGGTCGCAGGTGCGGCGAGCGTTTCCGGCGCACCGGCGGACCAGAGGACGGCGACGACGAGGGCGACGAGCGCAGCGATGCAGCTTGCACGGGCGACGACCCGGCGTTCCTGCGCGCGCAGGAACAGGGCGGCGAGCACGGTCCCGGTGCCGAATTCGGCGAGGCAGCGGATCAGGCCGTGGCGGGGAATGTGCGTCCCCAGCGTGGCGGCCCCGGCCATCGCGCCATGCAGCGCCAGCAGGATCGCGGCCGCGAGCGCCAGCAGTCCCCAAACCGGCAAGCGCCGCCAGTCGACCGCCAGCACCAGCAGCGGGAACAGTAGATAGGCGGCGAGTTCGCAGCTGATCGACCAGGCGGGATCGTTCCAGTGCAGGACGTGCGTGAAGCCCCAGTTCTGCACGAGCAGCACGTGGAGCGGGAGTTCGGCGAACGGAAACGCCGGGTCGTTCCGCCCGGTCACGCGCAGCAGCAATGCCAGCGCGATGGCGACGGCGAGCATGATCGCGTGCAGCGGCCAGATGCGGGCAAGGCGCTTTTGCAGGAAGCGGGGGATCGCAGCCGGATCGCGCAGCCGTTCGTGCCACGTCAGCCAGATGACGAAGCCCGAGAGCAGGAAGAAGAAATCCACCGCCAGATAACCCTTGGCGAGGACGGCTTCGGCGGCGGGGGGCAGGCCGGCGATGGCGCCGCGAATGTGGTAGAGCACGACCAGCCAGGCGGCGATCCCGCGGACGCTGGTGAGCGCGCGCAACTCGCTCATCGGACCAGCGGCTCCCGCGTCACGCCGGCAGCGGATCGGCGCGCGGATGCCGCAGCGGAGCCTTGCCCGTCTCCGACCGTCGCCGGGCGAGATAGGAGTCGAGACCGATCTGCGCGCCGATCAGCATGTAGACGAACGGCTGGAACGCGATGGCGATGAACGCCGCGCCGAGCAGGTAGACGAGGTGCGCGGTCTGCAACGCGGCGGCGAGCGGCCCGGCCCAGCCGAACGCACCGTCGGGATCGCGGTAGCGGCGGCGGAGCACTTCCATCCGGACGAGGCCGATGAGACTGATCGTCAGCCACAGGCCGAGCCCCAGATACCCCTGTTCGCCCAGCATCTCGAAATAGGCGCTGTGATAGCCGCGCGCCTTGTCCGTCACCGCCTGGTCGGCGACCGCGGGCGCTGGGCCGCCGCCGTCGGTCTTCTTGATCTCGTACCGAATGTGATTGCCGCGATAGGCCTCGAACCCGCCGCCGAACGGATGCTGCTTCGCATAGTCCATCGTCCACTGCCACACCGCGAGGCGGGTGGAGGCCGATTCATCGGCGTCGTGGCTCTTGATCGTGCTCATCCGATCGGTGAAGCTCGCCGGCAGGAACGGGATCGCCACGATCCCGAGCGCCGCGATCATCGACAGGTACAGCACTTTGCGCTTCGTGTTCCGCAGCGACAGCAGCGCGACGAGCACGGTGCACAAAGTGCCCGTCCGCGTCGATGTGCCGATCGGGATCAGCACGCAGGCGAAGATCAGGCACAGGCAGAAGCCCTTCACCTTCCAGTCGGGCGGAAAGATCGTGCCCCAGCGCATGAACCAGGCGATCAGCGGGATGATGGCGATCGCGACGGTCGAGATGGTGCTGCCTTCGTAGAGCCCCGAATTGTTGTTCACCATCAGGTCGAGCTGGCCATAGCCGCCGCCGCCCGCCGCGGTCTTGATGCCGCCGACGATGATGATCGAGGCGGCGGACAGGATCATGAACAGCAGCAGCGCCTCGATCCGCAATCGCGTGCGCAGGGTGAGCGGCAGGAAGGCGGCGAAGGCGAGGCACTTCCAGACCCAGTCCCATTTGTCCTTCGCATCCAGCGGGAAATCCGCGCCCGCGCTGGTCGCCCAGCAATAGACGAGCAGCGCGATGATGAGTCCCTGACGCGGCGAGAAGCGGCTGTCGCTCTTGTCGTCCATCAACAGCCAGCCGCCGACCGCGAGCGCGACCGCGATCAGCGAGATCGGGACGGTATTGAGCAGCACGTAGGTCAGCCGCTGCGGCGAGACGATGTCGATATAGACATAGGCGAGCACGAGGATGAACGGGCGCCGCAGACCCATGCCGAAGATCGCGGCGAGGAAGGCGACGAAGACGAGATCACGCATGCGGCGGCGTCTCGGGCGATTGCGGTTGCGGCGGAGGGGCGGTGCGTGCCCGCCAGTGCCGCGACGGCGGCGTTTCCGCATCGAGATCGGTCCGCTTGAGCAGCAACCACGCCGCGAGCAGCATCAGCCCATGCGTGAGGCCGAGCGACAGATTGTCGATCATGGTGTCGCGTGCCTTTCCCTGCCGGCGGACGAACAGACGTCGGCGTTAGGCGGACAGGGGTTGATGTGGCGTTAAGTGGATGAGGCTGCTGCTGCGAATCGACCGGAAGCCATTGAGCCTGCTCCTGCGTCTATCTTGTGACGCGATATGATGGCTCCAGTATGAGGAATCGACTTTAAGTCGGCGTCCGCTCCTGCCCTGTGTTCAGCCGACGAGGTTGGCTCTTAATCCGTTCGATCTACCGAACAAACACGACAAGTTTGCATTGCACATTTTGATTAAGTGTCGCAGCATGCCCACATCCGTTGGGAGATGGTCTATGTTGTTTGTTCTGTTGATGGCCGGACTGGCGCAGACAGGAAGTGCTTCTGCTGAAGCCATCACACCTCCGCCTGCTTACGTTGATGCCGCGAATGCCTTTGGTCAATGTATCGGTGACGCCAGCGTGTCTCCGCCCCGAAAGGTGGAGGCATCTAAGGTGGCAAAGCAGGCGATCGCAGCCTGCGGCGGCAAACGCTCGGTGTTGGATGCACAGCTGGTAGCATGGGTTGACGGGCCGTCTTATCCCGCCAGCCAGCGGAACTCTGCGCATATCAGCTACGACAAGAATATGGCTGAGCTTCCGCATAACATAGCTGCCGCCGTCAGGAAAAATCGTCGAGTGAGCAACGGTGGCGCATACGGGGCGTTTATCCCAGCAGAACATCCTCAGCCGGCACCTGTCATTTTCTCCGGTTATCCTCGCTAGCTCTCACCGGCCGCGACCGGACGAGATCGCGGCGGCGAGTAAGGTAGTCTAACTGTGTCTTCAGTGGATCCGGTCCATACGGGGTAAGCTTGGGGATGTAATAGGCAAAAGGGCGATAGGCAATTCGCCGCGCTTGCAGGGTGTCGACCTTGCAAAGTTCCGTGGTTCCAGCCTGTCCATCAGCTAGCGAGTTGCACGGAGCGTCGGAGGTAACTCCTGTCATAGTTTATGGAAATCTTCCGTTACTCACCTCCACGAAGCGCCTAGCCCAGCCCCTCGACCTGTTCGGCCAGTTCCAGCCAGCGCATCTCGGCGTCGTCCTTTTCGGCGCGCGCCGCCTCGATCGCGCGGGTCAGGGCGTCGAACTGCTTGGGATCGCGGACGTAGAGTGCGGGGTCGGCAAGCTTCGCCTCATCGCGGGCGATGGCGGCGTCCATCGCTTCGATCCGGGCGGGCAGCTGGTCGTAGTCGCGCTGGTCCTTGTAGGTCAGCTTGGTCTTCGCCTGCGCGGGGGGCGGGGGCGCAGCCTTCGCCACGGTCGCCTTGCGCGTGCCGGGCACGGGCTTGCGCTGCCGCTCCCAATCCTCATAGCCGCCGGCGACGACATCGACGGTGCCCGATCCGTCGAGGCCGAGCGTCACCGTGACCGTCCGGTCGAGGAAGTCGCGGTCGTGGCTGACGATCAGCACGGTCCCGCCATAATCGGCGATCACCTCCTGCAACAGGTCGAGCGTTTCGAGGTCGAGGTCGTTGGTCGGCTCGTCGAGCACCAGCAGGTTCGATTCGCGGGCGAATTCGCGCGCGAGCAGCAGGCGCGAGCGTTCGCCACCCGACAATGTGCCGACCTTCGCCTCGGCAAGGCTCGGGTCGAACAGGAATTCCTTGAGATAGCCGTGGATGTGCTTGCGCACGCCGAGCACGTCGATCCAGTCGCCGCCGTCGGCCAGCACCTCGCGCACCGTCTTGGTCGGCGCCATCAGGCTGCGCTGCTGGTCGATGACGATGCCATCCAGGGTCTTCGCCAGCTTCACCTCACCCTCGTCGGGTGCGAGTTCGCCGGTGAGCAGCTTGAGCAACGTCGTCTTGCCCGCGCCGTTGCGGCCGACGATGCCGATCCGGTCGCCGCGCGTGACGCGCAGGTTCAGGTCGGCGATGATCTTGCGCTCGCCATAGGATTTGGTCGCGTGCTTGACGTCGATCACGACCTTGGTCTTGCTGTCATCGGACGCAGTGGCGAGATTGGCGGCGCCTTGCGGGCCCATCATCGCCGCGCGTTCGGCGCGCATGTCCTTCAGCTTGGCGAGACGCCCCTGGTTGCGGCGGCGGCGGCCGGTGACGCCGCGTTGCAGCCAATGTTCCTCGATCTTCAGCTTGGCGTCGAGTCGCTGGGCGTTGCGCTCCTCCTCGGCATAGACCTGCTCGGTCCAGGCCTCGAACCCGCCGAAGCCGACTTCGGCGCGGCGGATCGAACCCCGGTCCATCCACAACGTCTGGCGGGTCAGGCGGGTGAGGAAGGTGCGATCGTGGCTGATGACGACGAACGCGCCCTTGAAGCGGCCGAGCCATTCCTCCAACCAGTCGATCGCCGAGATATCGAGATGGTTGGTCGGTTCGTCGAGCAGCAGCACGTCCGGATCCTGCGCCAGCGCGCGGACGATCGCCGCGCGACGCCGCTCGCCGCCGCTCGCCGAGGCGGATTCGCGGCTGAGGTCGATGCCGAGCTGGTCGGCGATCGCGTCCGCTTCATGCGCTGCGGGCGCATCGTCGCCGCGCAGCACATAATCGGCGAGGGTGGCGCAGCCCGCCAGGCTGGGTTCCTGTTCCAGCAGCACGACGCGGGTGCCGGGCACGATCACCCGCCGCCCCTCGTCGCTGTCGATCGCGCCGGCGATCAGCTTGAGCAGCGTCGTCTTGCCCGCACCGTTGCGTCCGATCAGCGCCAGCCGGTCGCGCGCGCCGATATGGATGTCGAGGTGGCGGAACAGCCAGCCGTGGCCCTGGATGATGCCAAGGTCTTCATATGCGAGAATAGGGGCAGCCATGACGCGGGCAGGTAGGGGGCGAAGCGGCTCGCGGCAAGCAGGTGCGGCGACCGGTTGAGGCGCTGTCGACGCCCGTGACGCATGCGTCTTTGACAGCGACCTGTGCCTGAACGGCATGCCGCGTCTCCATTCACAGGGTGTTCAATGCCTTCCGCCTATGCCAGTCGTCATGACGATGGTGATGCCCCTTCTGCTCCTTGTCGTGGCCCCGGCGCTGGCGCCTGCGGATGCCGCGGCACCGCCGCAGCGCCGCAGCGACCAGGAACGCGCCTATGAGGCCCGGCGAAAGGGAGAGGTCCTGTCGCCCCGGGCGATCGAGGCGCGGGTGCTGCCGGGCATGAAGGGTTATGAATATCTCGGCTTCGACCTTGATTTCGGTACGTCGGTTTACACGCTCAAATTCATGCGCGATGGCGTCGTGGTGTGGGTCGATGTCGATGGCCGATCGGGTCAGATCATCGGCCGGACCGGCAAGTAACAGGGGAAACAGATGCGCGTTCTGATCGTCGAGGACGAGCCCAATCTCGGCCAGCAGCTCAAGAACACCCTGGAGGGTGCGGGCTATGCGATCGACCTCGCCACCGATGGCGAAGAGGGTCATTTCCTGGGTTCCACGGAGAATTACGACGCGATCGTGCTCGATCTCGGCCTGCCGGAGATCGACGGTCTGACCGTGCTCGACCGGTGGCGCAAGGAAGGCAAGACGATGCCGGTGCTCGTTCTCACCGCGCGCGACAGCTGGTCGGACAAGGTGGCGGGGCTGGATGCGGGCGCGGACGATTACGTCGCCAAGCCGTTCCAGACCGAGGAGCTGATCGCGCGGCTGCGCGCACTGATCCGTCGCGCGTCGGGCAATGCGTCGAGCGAACTGACCGCGGGCGACGTGCGGCTCGATACCCGCTCCGGCAAGGTGACGAGGGCGGGCGAGCCGGTGAAGCTGACCGCGCAGGAATACAAGCTGCTGAGCTATCTGCTCCACCACAAGGGCAAGGTGGTCAGCCGCACCGAATTGATCGAGCATATCTACGATCAGGATTTCGACCGCGATTCTAACACGATCGAGGTGTTCGTGACGCGCATCCGCAAGAAGCTGGGGCAGGACGTGATCACCACGATCCGTGGCCTGGGCTACAGCCTCGAAGACCCGGACGCCTGATCGCGCCGGCATGGATACGCCCCCGCCGTTAGCCGAGGCGCCGCCGCGGGCGCGCGCCGCCACGACGGGGTCGCTGTCGCGGCGGATGATCCTGATCGCCGCCGCGTGGATCGGGCTGCTGCTGTTCGGCGGCGGCTTTGCGCTCGACCGGGTGCTGGTGAGCGCGGTGACGCGCAACTTCGACGACCAATTGCAATATGTGCTGCGATCCCTGTTGGCGTCGGCCGAGATCGGTTCGGACGGGCAGGTGGTGTTCAGCCGTGACGCGGCCGCCGACCCGCGCTTCCTGGAGCCCTATTCGGGGCTGTACTGGCAGGTGTCGGCGCCGGGCATGCCGGTCAGGGACGCCTTCCCGTCGCGGTCCCTGTGGGACCGGCGGCTCGCGTTCGGCGGGCAGCACGACGACCGCAGCGTGCATGTCTACGACAGCAACCAATTGCCCGACGAGAAGCTGAGGATCGTCGAGCGGGATGCGCAATTCCCCGGATCGAAGGTGCATTGGCGTTTTCAGGTCGCGCAGAGTCGCAGTGGGCTTGATGCGCAGATTGCCGTGCTGCGGCGGACGCTGATCCGCAGCTTCGCCCTGTTGGGGCTGGGCTTGATCGTGCTGGCGTGGCTGCAGACCTTCTACGGATTGTGGCCGCTGCGCCGCGTGCGCGAGGAAATCGCGCGGATGCGCGCCGGCCAGTCCAACCGCGTGTCGACCGCGATGCCGAACGAGGTCGCACCGATGGTCGAGGAACTCAACGCGCTGATCGAACATAACGAGCGGCAGGCGGAGGAAGCGCGGCGGCATGCGGGCAATCTGGCGCATGCGCTGAAGACGCCGTTGACGGTCATCATGAACGCCGCGACCGCGCAGTCGGACGATCTGGCCGATACCGTGATCCGCGAGGCTCGCACGATGCGGCGACAAGTCGATCATCATCTGGCGCGGGCACGGGCGGTCGGCCGGCGCGGATCGGCGCACAGCCGCGCCGACGTATGGCCGAGCCTGGAGTCGGTCGAGCGGGCGGTCGGCCGCCTCTATCGCCATGTGCGTATCGACGTGACCGGGCCGAGGGACCTGCAAGTCCATGTCGAGCGCCAGGACCTCGACGAGATGTTGGGCAACCTGATCGAGAATGCCGCGAAATACGGCGGCGGCAGCGTGTTCGTGACCGTGGCGGCGCAGGCCGGCTTCGTCGAACTGATGGTCGAGGACGACGGCATGGGCATTCCGGAGGAAGATCGCCTCCGCATCTTCGATCGCGGCGTCCGGCTGGATACCGGCAAGCCGGGCACCGGCCTGGGGCTGGCGATCGTTCGCGATGTCGCGGAAATCTACGGTGGCACCGTCAGCCTGGAAGAGAGCGAGGATCTGGGCGGGCTCCTCGTGCGGTTACGCTTGCCCTCGGCTAACTGAGCGGGCCGCCGCCGCCGCGACCTGGCGGGATCGGTCGGGACCGTCCCGGCCAGACCGCAGGGCGCCGCCGCAAGCCCGTGCCACGTCGAGCGCGAGCTGGACGGGCACCGGGATGTGACGTGTCACTCTACCTTGCTCCGTGCGGATCAGGCGCTAACGCGTCGGTCATGCAGATCTTTCGTCCCATTCTTGCCGGTGCCGCACTGGGCGACCGCGCGTTCGCCGGTCTGGGTGCGGCGTTCGGGATCGCGATCACCGGGATCGTTGCCGCGCTGGTCGCGGGCGTCGGGCCGGTGCCGCCGCTGCTGGTCGCGCCGATCGGGGCGAGCGCGGTGCTGGTGTTCGCGGTGCCGGCGAGTCCGCTGGCGCAACCCTGGCCGGTGATCGGCGGCAACATGGTGTCGGCGATCGTCGCGCTGCTCATCGTGCGACTGGTGCCGCAGGAGGCGCTGGCGGCGGCGATCGCCGTCGGCGGCGCGATCGCCGCGATGTCGCTCGCCCGATGCCTTCATCCCCCGGGCGGAGCGGTCGCGCTGAGCGTGGTGCTGCTGGCGGCGGGACCGCAACCGGCGAGCTGGTCGTTTCCGTTCGTACCGGTTGGGCTCAATTCGATGTTGCTGGTGCTGTTCGGCGCGGCCTTCCATCGGCTGTCGCGGCATGCCTATCCACACCGCGCACTCGCGATGCCGCCATCCTCTGCCTTCCTGCCGGAGGACATGGATGCGGCGCTCGCCGAGATGCACGAGACGTTCGATATCGCGCGCGAGGACCTCGACGCGCTGCTGGACGCTGCCGCGCGGGCGGCGACGGTCAGGCGGGAACGGTCAGGCCGCTGATCACCTCGGCCGTGATCGCCAGGCTGCGCTTGCGTGCATCGTGATCGTAGATCGCGCTGGCGACCATCACCTCGTCCACCCCGGTCCGCTCGATGAACGCGGCGGTCTGGCGCGCGACGGTCGCAGGCGAGCCGACGGCGGAGCATTGCAGCACGTGGTCAAGGATCGCCGCCCCCCGTGCGCCGAGCCCGGCCCGATAGCCCGCGACGGGCGGCGGCAGCTGGCGCGGATTGCCGGTGCGTAGCGCGACGAACGACTGCTGCTGCGAGCTGGCGAGCAGCTCCGCCTCTTCGTCGGTATCGGCGGCGAAGACGTTGAAACCGGCCATGACGTGCGGCTTCGCCAATTGCGCCGAGGGACGGAAGTCGCGGCGGTAGATCGCGATAGCCGCGTCGAGCGCGTCGGGTGCGAAGTGCGAGGCGAAGGCATAGGGCAGGCCCAGCGCCGCGGCGAGCTGCGCACCGAAGGTGCTCGATCCGAGGATCCACAACGGCACGTCAGCGCCAGCGCCCGGCGTGGCGGCGATGCCGGTGCGGCCGTCGTCGGCGAAGTAGCTTTGCAGTTCGATCACGTCCTGCGGGAAAGCGTTGGCGTCGCTCTCCAGCGTCCGCCGCATCGCGCGTGCGACCCGCTGGTCCGACCCGGGCGCGCGGCCCAGCCCCAGATCGATGCGGCCGGGGAATAGCGCATCGAGCGTGCCGAACTGTTCGGCGATCACCAGGGGCGCGTGATTGGGCAGCATGATCCCGCCCGCGCCGACGCGGATGTGGTCGGTGGCTGCCGCTATGTGCGCGATGACCACCGCCGTCGCCGCGCTGGCGATGCCGCGCATGCCATGATGTTCGGCGACCCAATAGCGCTGATAGCCCAAAGTTTCGGCGTGCCGCGCGAGATCGGCGGCGTTCGTCAGGGCCTTCGCCACGGTGCCGCCTTCGACGACGGGCACCAGATCGAGCAGGGAATAATGTGTCATGCCACCAAGATGGGGGCGGTCGGTCGCGCGTGCAATCAGAAGCCGATCGCGTAGCGCAGCGCCCCCCCCACATCGGCGGGCAGCGCCGCATAATGGCCCGGGTCGCGGCGCCAGAACAGGTTGGTCTGCACGTCGCCGGGACCCATGACGATGCGATAGCGTGCCTCGACATCCAGCTCGCGGCCGGTGGGAGCGAGGTTGAGCCGCTGTGTCGTCCATTCGGTGACCGCCAGCGTGTCATAGTCCCAGTTGGTCGGCAGCCGGTAATCGATCCCACCGCGCGCCACGCGCAGCGGCTGCGCGATCCGCAGGCCGAAGCCGTCGCGCCCGAACAGACCATCCTTGCCGATGTCGGCCGCGAAGGCCTGTGTCGTCAGCCGCCCGCTGCCCTTCATGCCGCCGCGCAAGGTCGCATCGGTCCAGCCGCGCCGCCACGATCCGCCGATCGTCCAGCCTGCCCCCGGCGCCCAGCGGACGTCCGTATCCACGAAGCGGGTGTTCGCCCGTGCCGCACCCAGCCCGCCGTCGAAGCGCGCGCCGAGCAGCGTATCGCGTTCGCGCAGGGTGCTCAGGCCCAATGTCGCGGACAGCCGGCGCCACTGCATGTCGGCGGTGACGCCGACCCGCTCGTAGCCCGACCGGCGATAGCCATCGAGGCCTGCGATCGCGGCGTCGCGCCGCGCCAGCACGTCGCCGTTCTCGATCCCGGCGGTGATGCCGATCCCGCCGATCTGCTGGCGCAACGCACCCGCGCACCGGGCAATACTGTCGAAGCCGAGTCCGCCCTGTCCGGCGACGAGGAAGGCCGGCTGCGCCTGCCCGACGAGTTGCGCGGTCAGCGTGCCGGTGCCTTGCGAAAAAGCGAAGCCGAAGCTGGTCTTCGCGCCCAGCCGCTGGGTCACCGCACCGGCGATGGCGCGCGCGGTGGTCGCCTGGTCCTGCGTCATCATGCTGCGCTGGAGCGCGACGTCTCCGTTCGCGCGCGGCGCCAGCGTCAGCGAGACACTGGTATCCGCCGTCGCCAGCGCGACGTTGCGCTGGCGATTCTGCAGCAGCCCGCCCAGCGTGCGCGGTGGCCCGGCGCGGTTGATCGTGCCGGCAAGATCGATCGCGAACGCGCGGGCGTAGCTGTCGAGGATCACCGCACCCAGCTGGCCGACCGTCGCATCGCCCATCGGCGCGGACAGGGTCGCGTTGGTGCCGAGCGACACCGCCAGCGTCGATCCCGCAACGGTGGTGGTGCCGACCGGCTGGAAGGCGCGGGTCAGGTCGAGGACGCCGTTGCCATAGATGCCGTCCACACCGGCCGCGCCGACGTCGCGCGCGGTGCTGAACAGGAGGTCGACGATCTGCGCGCCGCTGAGATTGGGAAAGGCCTGGGCGAGCAATGCCACCGCGCCCGAGATCTGCGGCGCGGCGAAGGACGTCCCCGACCAGAGATAGGCGGTGTTGTTCTGATCGGGCGCGCGAACCCGCTCGCCCACCGCCGCGAGGTAATGGGCGGCGCCGCTGCCGGCCTTGTCGCTGAAGGAGGAAATGACGTCGCCGCTGCCTACCGAACCCGCGACGATCACCAGGTTGCGCGCCGCGGCGCTGCCGGCGACCGCGGTGAAGGGATCGGGGTTGTCGCTGCCGTCGTTGCCGGCGGCGATGACGACGATGATCCCCTGCGCCGTGGCGCGGCCGATCGCGTCGATCAGGCTTTGCGGCATGGTCGAGCCGCCGAGCGACATGTTGATGACGCGGGCGCCCGCGGCGCGCGCCGTATCGACGCCCTTGGCGATCGCGTCGGTGCCGAACTTGCAACCGGTGTCGTCGCCGGTCTGGCCCGTCGTCGCGCAGCTGCCGGGCCGGTCGGCGCGCAGGACCACCAGGGTCGCGTCGAACGCGACACCATGCGTTCCCGCATCGTTGCGACGACCCGCTGCGGTAAAGGCGACGGCCGTACCATGGCCACCTTCGTCATCGATGCTCGTGTTGCCGGCGACGTCCTGCGACGCGGCGGAGAGGCGGCCGGTGAACTCCTCGCTTTGCAGGTCGATGCCGGAATCGATCACGGCGAGGCCGATGCCCTTGCCGGTCGCGCCCTTGTTATAGGCGGCCAGCGCGTTCATCGACACGGCGCCCACCGTCGCGCGATATTCGCCGGTGTCGTAACTGCTCGCAGTTGGCGTGGGCGTCGGCGTTGGCGTCGGGGCAGGCGTCGGGGCCGGGACCGGTGGTGGCGTGGGCGTCGGCACGGTGGCGACCGGGGGCGTCGGCGTGCTGTTGACGCCGCCGCCACCACCGCCGCCGCACCCGGCGAGCAAGAGCGAAGCTGCCGTGCCGCTCCCCGTCAACAGCCATGTCCTCGCCCGCATCAGCTGTCTCCGAACCCTTGTTTATTGCTTAAACTGTCGCCGCTTTCCGGTTGCTTAACCCCGGCTCGCGGACGGCCGGCCGAGGCGTTGCTTGTGCCGATCGCCGCCGCCGCCTAGACGCGCCCGTCATGCTGCCATCGCTCGCCTCGATCGATACCTGGATCTTCGATCTCGACAATACGCTGTATCCGGCGCGCGCCAACCTGTTTGCGCGGATCGACGCGCGCATGACCGATTATGTCGCGCGTCGGCTCGACCTGCCGCACGACGCGGCACGGGCGGTGCAGAAGGACTATTTCCACCGTCATGGCACGACGCTGACCGGCCTGATGGCGGATCACGGCGTCGATCCGCACGAATTCCTCGCCGAGGTCCACGATGTCGAGATGGACGTGCTGGAAGAGGATGCGCCGCTCGCCGCCGTAATCGCGCGGCTGCCGGGGCGCAAGCTGGTCTTCACCAACGGCGACACGCCTTATGCGCTGAAGGTGCTCGACCGGCTTGGCCTCGGCGCCAGTTTCGAAGCCATTCACGACATCCACGCGATGAACCTCGTCCCCAAGCCGCATGCCTCGGCCTATGCCGGGCTGTGCGAGCGACTGGCGATAGATCCCCGTCGCGCGGTGTTCTTCGAGGACATGGCGCGCAACCTCGCTCCCGCCAAGGCGATCGGCATGACGACCGTATGGATCGACAACGGCTCCGAGCAGGGGCCGGAGCCGCAACGCGATCACATCGATTTCACCGTCCACGCGCTCGCGCCGTGGCTGCAACATATCATGGAGGCATCATGAGCCAGGACCTCGCCACCGTCATCGACTCCGCCTGGGAAGGGCGCAACGATCTGGGCTTCACCACGACGGGCGAGGTGCGCGACGCGGTGGACGGCGCGCTCGCCCTGCTCGACGCGGGCGAGGCGCGGGTCGCGGAGCCGGACGGCGCCGGCGGCTGGCGCGTCAACCAGTGGCTGAAGAAGGCGGTGCTGCTGAGTTTTCGCCTCAACGACAATGTCGTGATGCCGGGCGGGCATTTCGACAAGGTGCCGCTGAAGTTCGCCGACTGGGACGAAGGGCGCTTCCGCACCGCAGGCTTTCGCGCGGTGCCGGGCAGCGTCGTGCGCCGCGGTGCCTTCATCGGCAAGGGCGCGATCCTGATGCCGAGCTTCGTCAACATCGGCGCTTACGTCGGCGAGGGCACGATGGTCGACACCTGGGCGACGGTCGGCAGCTGCGCGCAGATCGGCCGCAACGTCCACCTGTCGGGCGGAGCGGGCATCGGCGGCGTGTTGGAGCCGTTGCAGGCGGATCCGGTCATCATCGGTGACGGCGCCTTCATCGGTGCGCGGTCCGAGGTGGCGGAGGGCGTGCGCGTCGGCGAGGGCGCGGTGCTGTCGATGGGCGTCTATCTCGGCGCATCGACCAAGATCGTCGATCGTGCGACGGGCGAAGTCTTCAAGGGCGAAGTGCCGCCTTATGCCGTGGTGGTGCCGGGTTCGACCGGTGGCGGCGACGGCAAGCCCGGCCTGTATTGCGCGGTGATCGTCAAGCGCGTCGATGCGCAGACCCGGAGCAAGACGAGCATCAACGAGCTGCTGCGCGACTGATCGACGGGCCCCGGTCGCACCGTGGCCGATCTGCCACAATCGACCGGCAACCCTTCGGCACGGGCGAACCATTGCCCGAGCCGTCCGTTCAAGAGGCGGAGCGGCGTTGCGCCGCGCGCAATCCGACGGGGTCCGATGATGACGCCAGCCTCCCTTCGCCGCGTCGCGGCCAGCCTTTGCTTCCCGGCCGCGCTGCTCGCCGGCACCGCGGCATGGGGCCAACAGGTGGACGTCGGCGCCTCGCCGCCGGCGCCCGATACCGCGGAGGCGGCGCCCTACAGCAGCCAAAGCGATACCCAGCGCCGCCCGCGGACACCCGCCGCGCGCGCCCGTGATACCTCGCCCTCCGCGCTGATCGGCGATACGCAGAGCGCGCCGCCCGCCGGCCTGATCGGCGACTGGCAGGCGATCCGCACCCGTCTGGGCGAACGCGGGATCGGTGTGACCGCGCGCTATGCCTCCGAAAGCGGCTATAACTTCGCAGGCGGCGACCGGCAGCTGTTCCGCGAGACGGGTCAGTTCGATGCGGGCGTGCTGCTCGACCTTGAGACGCTTGCCGGGTTGAAGGGCGGCGCCGTGCAGGCGACGGTGACGTGGCGCCGTGGCCGCAACCTGACCGCCGACGCTGGGATCGACGCGCTCCAGCAGGTGCAGGAGGTCTATGGCCGCGGCCAGACGGTGCGCGTGACGCAGCTCTGGTACGAACAGCGCATCGGACCCGCGGTCGAGATCAAGCTGGGTCGCACCAATCCCGGCGAGGACTTCGCCGTTTTCTCGTGCCACTTCATGAACCTCAGCTTCTGCGGTGCGCAGCCGGGCAATCTGGTCGGCGACTATTGGCAGAACTGGCCCGTCGGCCAATGGGGTGCCCGCGTCCGCATCGACCTGCCGCGCGACCTGTACGTGCAGGGCGGGGTGTACGAGATCAATCCACGCAACCTCGACAACGACTTCTTCGTCGCGCACTTTCACGGGGCGACCGGCGCGCTGATCCCGATCGAGATCGGGTGGACCCGCGGCGGCGGCGCGGGTGAGCGCGGCGGCCATGTCGGATCGTACAAGGTCGGCGGCTGGATCGCGACGGTGGATGGCGACGACGTGCTGCTCGACATCGACCGCCGTCCGTCGATCGTCACCGGGCTGGACCCCCTGCGGCATAGCAGCCGATACGGCGTCTATGCGATGATGCAGCAGCAGCTGACCGGCACGTCGAAAGACGGCAAATCACTGACCGGGCTCTCGATGTTCGCGAACGTGACGCAGGCGGACCGCGCCACGTCGGTCACCGACAACCAGGTGTCCGTCGGCCTGTTCTACAAGGGGCTGGTGCCGGCGGTGCCGGGCGACGTGCTCGGTTTCGGGCTGGCGCGCACCAACGTCAACGGCCGCGCCGCCACGGCCGACCGCCTGGTCCCCGGCACCCCCGTACGCGACGCGGAATATGCCGCGGAGGTCTATTACAGCATCCATCCGGCCGAGTGGCTGGAGCTGCGCCCCAACCTTCAGTATATCCACCAGCCGGGCGGCGTTCGCAGCGCGGCCGACGTGGGGCTGGTCGGCATGAAGGCGGCGATCACCTTATAGTCGGTCAATGCGCGGGCTTCATCGCTCGACAAGGCAGCCTCGGCCTCGTAGGCTTCGTTATACACGTTTAACAAAGGGAACAGCATGCCTGACGCCAGCCTGAACGCCAGCAAGGTTCTCGATCGTGTCCTCGTGCTCGAGATGGTGCGGGTCACCGAGGCGGCGGCCATCGCCGCATCGACGCTGACCGGACGGGGTGACGAAAAGGCCGCCGACGCCGCCGCCGTCGAGGCGATGCGCGAAGCGCTCAACGAGCTGGACATGGATGGCACCGTCGTGATCGGCGAGGGCGAGCGCGACGAGGCGCCGATGCTGTTCATCGGCGAAAAGGTCGGCACCGGCAAAGGCCCCGCGATCGACATCGCGCTCGATCCGCTGGAAGGCACGACGATCTGCGCCAAGGCGGGCCCGAACAGCCTTGCGGTGCTGGCGATCGCCGAAAAGGGCGGACTGCTCAACGCGCCCGATGTCTATATGGACAAGATCGCGGTCGGACCCGGCCTGCCCGCCGGCGTGATCGACCTCGACAAGACGGCGACCGAGAACGTCCATGCCATCGCCGCGGCGAAGGGCGTGCAGCCGGCCGAGATCATCGCCTGCGTCCTGGACCGTCCGCGCCACGAAGCGCTGATCGCCGAGCTGCGCGCGATCGGCTGCGGCGTCATGCTGATCGGCGATGGCGACGTTGCGGGCGTGATCGCGACCGCCGACCCCGACACAACGATCGACGTCTACATGGGTTCGGGCGGCGCGCCCGAGGGCGTGCTGGCCTGCGCGGCGCTGCGCTGCGTCGGCGGGCAGTTCAAGGGACGGCTGCTGTTCCGCAACGACGACGAGCGTGGCCGCGCCCGCAAATGGGGCATCGAGGATCTCGACAAGCAATATGACCTCGAGGAACTGGCGAAGGGCGATTGCATCTTCGCCGCGACCGGCGTCACCGACGGATCGCTGCTGGAAGGCGTGAAGCGCCGCAAGGGCAAGATGACCACGGAGAGCGTGGTGATGCGCGCCTCCACCGGCACCGTCCGCTGGGTGAAGGGCGAGCACCGCACCGATTGAGGCCGCCGGTCGAGACCGCGCGGGCCGGGGTGGTGCCGGACCGGCGGCTCGACACCGCTCTGCGCCACCGTGTCCGGGCGTGCCGGGCGTTGGTGTAGCCCGCCGAGGTGGCTCGGCGGGGTCGGGGCGGGTAGGCGCAGGTGATGCTCGTGGCGCTGCTGCTTTTACTGACGATCGGATATCAGGCGGCGCTGCTGTGGCGCGGGCGGCTGTTCTTGCGGGTGGGCGCTTTCAGGGCGCGGCACGTTCGTTGGGCGGCGGCGCTGTGGCTCGGCTATGCGATGCCGGCGCTGCTCGGCCTGGTCGCGACCCAGCGGCTGGGCGCTGTGGCGCAGGTGCCGGCGGAGTTCCTGCCGCTCGCCTGGTATGCCGGCGTGCCGCCGGGCAGTATCGGTGCAGCGGTGGTCGCGATCGGCCTCGGCGCCGGCAGTCTGTTGGGACTGGCGCTGACGTGGTGGCGGGCGCGGCGCGGCAGGGCGCCGTGGACCGCCGGGGATGCACGATCGATCATGCCGGGCAGCGATGCCGAGCTGTGGCCCGCCGCGCTGCTCGCCGTGTCGGCGGGCGTCGCCGAGGAGCTGTTCTACCGCCTGTGGCTGCCGCTGATCGTCGCGGTCGCGACGGGATCGGGGACGGCCGGGGTGATCGTCGGCACCTGCGCCTTTGCGGCGATGCATCGTTATCAGGGGTGGATCGGCGTCGCCGCCACGCTGGTCGGCGGCGGCCTGCTGACCGCGCTGTACATGGGGAGCGGCGCATTGTGGGTGCCGATGGCGGTGCATGTCCTGGTCGACCTCAACGCGCTGGTGCTGCGGCCGGCGCTGAGCGCGCGCATCCGGCGGCGGCTCAGTTCTTGAGCCGCCAGCCGCTCTTGAAGATCCAGGCAATGATGGCGAGACAGACGACGAGGAAGCCGAGGGTCACGCTCAGGCTGACCGCGATATCGACATCGCCCTTGCCGAAGAAGCTCCAGCGGAAACCGCTGACGAGGTAGACGACCGGGTTGAACAGGCTGACCGTACGCCAGGCGGGGGGCAGCATGTCGATCGAATAGAAGCTGCCGCCGAGGAAGGTCAGCGGCGTGATCAGCAGCATCGGCACGAAGTTCAGCTGTTCGAAGCTCTTCGCCCAGATGCCGAGGATGAAGCCGAACAGGCTGAACGCCACCGCGGTCAGGAGCAGGAACGCGACCATGGCGAAGGGGTGAAGCACCTGAATCGGCACGAAAAATGCCGAGGTGGCAAGGATGATGACGCCGAGCACCACCGATTTGGTCGCCGCCGCGCCGACATAGCCGAGCACCATCTCCATCGCCGACACCGGCGCGGAGAGCAGTTCGAACATCGTGCCGGTGAATTTGGGGAAGTAGATGCCGATCGAGGCGTTGCCGACGCTTTGCGTCAGCAGCGACAGCATGATGAGGCCGGGCACGATGAAACTGCCGTAGCCGACGCCGTCGACGGTCTGCATCCGGCTGCCGATCGCGCCGCCGAAGACGATGAAATACAGGCTGGTGGTCAGCACCGGCGCGACGAGGCTCTGCCACAGGGTGCGCAGCGCGCGCGCCATTTCGAAGCGATAGATCGCCCAGACGCCATGGATGTTCATGCGGGCACCGCCTGTCCGAAAGTCACAAAGGTCTCACCGGTGAGGGTCCGCGTCATGCGCGCTCTCCGACCAGATCGACGAAGATATCCTCGAGGCTGGACTTGGATGTTTCCAGGTCCTTGAAGGCGAAATGCCGATCGCCCAGTTCGCGCAGCAGCGAGGGGATGCCGGTATGCTCCTCGGTCGCGTCGAAGACGTAGCGCAACGTGCGGCCGTCGTTGACGAGGCTGAGCTGCCAGCGTTCGAGCCCGGCCGGCACGGCATCGAGCGGATCGACCAGCGCGAGGTCGAGCGCGCGCTTGCCGAGCTTCTTCATCAGCGCGCTCTTTTCATCGACGAGCAGCAGCCGCCCCTTGTCGATGACGCCGACGCGATCGGCCATCTCCTCGGCCTCTTCGATGTAATGCGTGGTCAGGATGATCGTGGTGCCGCGTTCGCGCAGCCCGTGCACCAGCTTCCACATGTCGCGGCGCAGCGCGACGTCGACGCCGGCGGTCGGTTCGTCGAGGAACAGGATTTCGGGTTCGTGCGCCAGCGCCTTGGCGATCAGCACGCGGCGCTTCATGCCCCCCGACAATTCCATGATCTTGGCATCGCGCTTGTCCCACAGCGACAGGTCGCGCAGCACCTGTTCGATATAGGCGCTGTGCCCCGAACGGCCGAACAGCCGACGCGAAAAGGTGACGGTGGCGAGTACGGTTTCGAACATGTCGACCGACAGTTCCTGCGGCACCAGTCCGATCCGCCGGCGCGCGGCCTTGTAGTCGGTGAGCGCGTCGTGACCGGCGACGGAGATCGTGCCGGTGGACGGTGTGACGATGCCGCAGATGATGCTGATCAGCGTGGTCTTGCCGGCGCCGTTCGGGCCGAGCAGCGCGAAGATCTCGCCCCGTTCGATCGCCAGATCGATGCTGTGCAGCGCGGTGAAGCCGCCCTTGTACGTCTTGGACACGCCGTTGACGGCGAGGATCGGTTCGGCCATGCAGTCCCCCTGAGCCGCGCAGATAGGGTGGCGCGGCGCCATGGGGAAGGGCGCGCCGGCCCGATACCGCGATTGACGCAGCGTTAAGTGCCCGTGTGGCAGGCACTTGCCGATGCGCATTCTCCACATCCTCGACCACGGCCTGCCGCTGCAGAGCGGCTATACCTTCCGCACCCGCGCGATCCTGAAGGCGCAGGAGCAGCGCGGGTGGCAGGTCGCCGCGGTCACCGGGCCGCGGCACAGCGCGGCGGTCGGCGCGGCGGTGGAGGAGGTGGACGGACTGACGTTCCACCGCACGCAGGCGCCGCGCCGACCCGGCGTGCTGGGCGAACTGGCCGGGATCGCGGCGTTCGCGCGGCGCATCGAAGCGGCGGTGGATGCGTTCCGGCCCGATATCCTGCACGCGCATTCGCCGGTGCTCGATGCACTCGCCGCGCTGCGCGTCGCGCGCCGCCGCAAGCTGCCGCTGGTGTACGAGATCCGGGCGTTTTGGGAAGATGCGGCGGTCGGCAACGGCACGGGCACCGAAGGGTCGGCGCGCTATCGCGCGACGCGGGCGCTGGAAAGCTGGGCGGTCGGCCGCGCCGATGCGGTCGCGGTGATCTGCGAAGGATTGCGCGGCGATCTGGTCGCGCGCGGCGTAGCGGCGGACAAGATCGTGGTGTCGCCCAACGGCATCGACATGACGCTGTTCGGCGCGCCGGTGGCGCCCGACCCGGAGCTGGCGCGATCGTTGGGGATCGAGGATTCCGAGACGATCGGCTTCATCGGCAGCTTCTACGATTACGAAGGGCTCGACGACCTGATCGCCGCGATGCCGGCGCTGGTCGCCGCGCGACCCAGGGCGCGACTGCTGCTGGTTGGCGGCGGGCCGATGGAGGAGGCGTTGCGGGCGCAGGCGGCGGCGTCGCCGGCGGCGGACGCGATCCGCTTCGTCGGCCGCGTGCCGCATCACGAGGTGGAGCGCTATTATGCGCTGGTCGACGTGCTCGCCTATCCGCGCAAGCACATGCGGCTGACCGATCTGGTCACGCCGCTGAAGCCGCTGGAGGCGATGGCGCAGGGCAAGCTGGTCGCGGCATCCGACGTCGGCGGGCATCGCGAACTGATTCGCGACGGCGAGACGGGGACGCTGTTCCGGCCGGACGATCCCGCCGCGATCGCCACCGCGCTCGCCGCGCTGCTGGCCGATCGCAGCGGCTGGGAAGCACGGCGGGAGCGGGGCCGCGCGTTCGTCGAGAAAGAGCGTAACTGGTCGTCAAACATTTGTCGTTACGAGCCAATTTACCAGCGGCTGACGGCGGCCGCGACAGTGGATGGATCATGGCAGCGTTCACCGGCCAGAATTTGAACCAGCCCCCGGCGACGCGATGGATCGCGCCGGGCGGGGGCGCCGTCGCGGGAATCGCCGCGGCCGCTACCTTCCTGTTACTGCCCACCGACATACTGGAGGATTGGGTATGGCAGAGCGGCCTGCCAGCGCTGCTCGCCGTCGCCGAACCGCCGCTCGGCACCACCGCCCGCGCGGTGCTGGCGATCGTCGCCGCCGCGCTGGCTGCGGCGGTGGTCTGGTCGGCGCTGTTCCTGCTGTTCGGCCCCGACGGCATCTTCGGCACCAAGCCTGCGACCGAGGGTGGCGTGCCGGTGCTGCGCCGCGCCGACGCCCATCCCGATGCCCCCGCGCGCAAGCCGATGTCGGCCGCCGACCTGGGTGCGCCGCTGCCGCCGCCGGCCCCTTCGTCGTCGGCAGACGCCGCGCCGCCACCGCCGGTCGTCCAGTCGATTCCCGCCGATCTCGACCTGCCGCTCGCCGCCTTCCATCCCGGCGCGTTGCCGGACGTGCCGCGCGAGCCGGTGCGCCCCTGTCCGCCGCTGCGTCCGCCCGTGGCGCTGGTGCCGGGCGAGCGGATCGCGACCGTGCAATTGCCGCGTTCGCCCAACGAAGCGACGACCGCGCCATCGATCGAATCGCTGCTGAAGCGGCTGGAGCAAAGTGCGCGGGGTCCGTTGCGCGCCTGATTAGAATATCGGGTATCGTTTTCGGCTTTGCGGGGCCGGCATCCGTCTGTTAGCCTCCGGCGAAACAGAACGGAGAGGTCGATGGCTATTCCAGCCCCGGACGGCGCTGCACCCACCGGCGCCGGGGCGCAGCAGGCGTCGCGCTACGCCTGGTACGTGCTCGGCATCCTGTTCGTCGTCTATGTGCTCAACTTCATCGACCGGCAGGTCATTTCGATCCTGGCCGAGGACATCAAGCGCGACCTGCACCTGAAGGACGAGGACCTGGGGTTCCTGTACGGGACCGCGTTCGGCGTCTTCTACGCGCTGTTCGGCATCCCGTTGGGCAGGCTGGCGGACAGCTGGCACCGGGTGCGGCTGATGACCGTCGGGCTGACGCTGTGGTCGACGATGACCGCGCTGTCGGGCTTTTCGCGGACCGGCGGCCAGCTGGCGTTGGCGCGGATCGGCGTGGGTGTGGGCGAGGCGACGGCGAGTCCCTCGGCCTATTCCCTGATATCGGACTATTTTCCCAAGCGGCTGCGGGCGACGGCGCTCTCGATCTATTCGGCGGGGCTGTATGTCGGCGGCGGTGTGTCGCTGTTCATCGGCGGGCTGATCGTTCAGGGCTGGAACCGCGCCTATCCCGGCGGCGGCCCGTTGGGGCTGGTCGGGTGGCAGGCGGCGTTCCTGGCGGTTGGCCTGCCCGGGCTGATCGTCGCGATGTGGATCGCGACCCTGCGCGAGCCGATCCGCGGGCTGGTCGAGGGCCTGCCGGAGCCGGAGAAGCATCCGGCCCCGTTCCGCGCCTTTTTCGAGGAATTGCTGACGATCATCCCGCCACTGACGCTCGTCGGCGCGGCGCGCGGCGGCACGCGCGCGCTGATGATCAACCTGACCGGGCTCGCCGCGGTGGTCGCGGTGGTCGCGGCGCTGATCGGGCTGGGCGAACCCAAGCCGCAATGGTTCGCGATCGGCATCGGGGTATATGCCGTCTTTTCCTGGGCCTGCGCCTTGCGGCGGCGCGATCCGGCGACGTTCGCGCTGATCGTCGGCACCCCGGCCTTCCTGTGCACCGTGGTCGCCTATGGCCTGAATTCCTTCCTGAGCTATGCCGCGAGCTTCTGGGCGGCGCCCTATGTCATGCGTGAACTGGGCGAGACGCCCGCGCGTGCGGGCCTGTTGCTCGGCAGCAGCGGTGCGCTCGCCGGGTTCCTGGGGCTGACCATCGGCGGTGTGGTCGCCGACCGGTTGCGCCGGAGCGATCCGGCCGGGCGCCTGATCGTCGTGATCTTCGGCGCGAGCGTGCCGGTGCCGTTCCTGATCGGTGCCTTCACGGCGAGCAACGTCTGGGTCTTCTACCCGTGCCTGTTCCTGTCGGGGCTGACCGCGAGCGGCGCGCTGGGATCGGCGGCGGCGACGACGCAGGATCTGGTGCTACCCCGGATGCGGGGCACGGCGACGGCGACGTTCTTCATCGGCACGACCCTGATGGGGCTGGCGATGGGGCCGTATCTGGCGGGGCGCATCTCGACCCTGTCGGGCAGCCTGTCGGTCGGCATGCTGTCGCTGCTGGCGGTGATGCCGGTGACGCTCGGCTGCGCGATCGCGGCGTATCGACTGGTGCCCAGGGCCGAGGCCTCACGCGAGGCGCGGGCGCGGGCGGCGGGCGAGGCGATCTGACGCGCTCGCCCGCCGATCGGTCAGGCGGCGGCGAACACACCGCAGGCGATGCGGCCGCCGCTGTTGCCGGACGGATCGGTCATCAGGTCGTCCGGCCCGGCGTGAACGACGATCGCCGCGCCGTCGGCGTCGAGCAGCCCGGCCATCGTCGCGCCGGGAACGGTCAGCCCCAAAGTACCGCGACCGTCGTTGCCGACGATCAGGTTGGGCAGATCGCCCTCGTGCGGGCCTTGCGGGTTCATGCTGCCGTGCTTGGCACCCGTGGGGTTCCAGTGGCCGCCGGCGCTGGCGAAATCGGGCGCGTCGCAGCGGCCGATCGTGTGGATGTGCGCGCCATGCGTGCCCGCGGGCATGTTCCTGACGTCGAGCGTGACGCGCAGGCCGCCCGCGACTTCGCTGACCGTGGCGCGGCCGGCGTCGGTGCCGGTGGCGGTGCGCAGCATCGCGGTCGCGCGGATGCCGCCCGGCGTCGGCGTGCCGACGGCGACATCGTCGCCACGGGTGCAGGCGGCGAGCGCCAGCGTGGACAGGCCGGCGAGGACGAGGATGGCGCGCATAAGTTAGACTCCCTGATGGTCCTTACGAACCCGTTCCGACCGTCGCCGGTTCCGCCGGGCTGACGAGCGGCCACCGCGCGACCGGTTCGTAGGTCGCGCCGCTGCGCCCGAGATGGCTCTGGTACAGCATCAGGTGCGTCATCGTGAAGACGGGGCTGGAAAGGCCGGCATGCACGGCGAGCCAGCCCTCGATCTCGGGCGTGGTGCCGGCGCTGCGGGGCAGCCGGGCGAGTGTCACGTGCGGCAGATAGGCGCGGCGTTCGGGGGGCAGGCCGGCGCGGACGCACGCCTGTTCGACCTTGCGCGCGAGGTGGTGGAGCGCGTCGGCGGGCGCCAGCGCGGCCCACAACGTATCGGTGCGCCCCTTGTGCGCGAACCGGCCGACGCCGGCGATCCGCACCGGCGGCGTCGCGGCATGGATCCCGGCGAGCGCCGCGGCGACGTCCTCCGCCTGCGGCCGATCGACGTCGCCGATGAAGCGCAAGGTGCAATGCAGCTGCTCGTCGTCCTGCCAGCGGGCGGCGGGAACGCCACCCATCGCCGCCTGTAGCAGACGGCGGATCGGCGGAGGCGGACGAAGGGCGACGAAGAGGCGCATGATGAACGAATCGCCGTTTGTAATGTTCTGTTGCCTGAGACCAACGGCCTAGCCGGTTTCGCTTGAAAAGGCGCGCCGTCGCGCCGATATTTCGATCATCCGACATCATGTCGGCAAAGGAGTTCTGGATACCATGGCCAACTGGTCTGACCCCCGGCCGAGCGCCGCACCGTTCGGCGCCACGCGCGCCGACGCGGCGCGTAGCAGCGCGTACGATGCGGGTCTGCGCTCGTACATGCTGTCGGTGTATAACTATATGGGTTCCGGCGTGCTGCTGACCGGCATCGTCGCGCTGCTGTTCGCGACGAGCGGCGCGGTCGGCGCGCTGGTCGGCCCGACCGGACGCACGAGCATGCTCGGCTTCATCGTCGCGCTGTCGCCGCTAGCCATCGTCTTTGCGATGAGCTTCGGCCAGAACCGGATGAAGACCGCCACGCTCCAGATGCTGTTCTGGGGATTCGCGGTGCTGATGGGCATGTCGCTCTCGACGATCTTCCTCGTTTACAGCGGCACGTCGATCGCGGGCGCGTTCTTTGCGACGGCGGCGGGCTTTGCGGCGCTGAGCCTGTACGGCTACACGACGAAGCGCGACCTGTCGGCGTTCGGCACGTTCCTGATCATCGGCGTCGTCGGCCTGCTGGTCGCCAGCGTGATCAACATGTTCATGCAGTCGGGCGTGCTGAGCCTGGCGATCAGCGGGATAGGCGTGCTGCTGTTCGCGGGCCTGACGGCCTACGACACGCAGCGCACGAAGAGCCTGTATTTCCAGGTCGCGGGCACGGAAATGGTCGGCAAGGCCGTGATCATGTCGGCACTGTCGCTGTACCTCGACTTCATCAACATGTTCATGTTCGTGCTGCGCCTGTTCGGATCGCAGCGTAACTAAGACGCTGTTGCGGCGTTGAATTCCGGAGCCCGGTGGCCGATGCCGCCGGGCTCTTTCCTTTGCCCGAAGGACATGCGCAGATGCGCCTCACCATCGCCGTCGACCTGGACTATGCGATCATCGGGCCGCCCGCCGACGTGCTGTTGCAGATCGAGGCTGCGGCGATGGACGACCAGCGGATCGTCGCGGAAGCGCTGACGATCTGGAGCGATTCGCCGATCGCCGCGGTGCGTGGCGAGGACGGCATCGGCCAACGCTGCTGGATCCGGGCGGAACACTGGCTGAAGGCGGAATATCGCGCGACGGTAGACGTAGCGCGCGCGCCGGTCGAACTGGCACCGCTCGCCGCGACGCCGGTGCGGCAGCTGGACGGCGCATTGGTGCCGTACCTGCTGCCCAGCCGCTATTGCCAGTCGGACCGGCTGGAAGGCTTCGTCCGCCGCGAATTCGCCGGGCTGGAGGGTGGTCCGCTGGCCGCGGCGCTGGCGGAATGGGTCGCCGGCTCGCTCGATTACCGTTCGAACGCGAGCAGTGGCGAAACGACGGCGCTCGACACCTTCGCCAGCCGGTCGGGCGTGTGCCGCGACTATGCGCACCTGCTGGTCGCGCTGGCGCGAGCCGGAGAGATTCCGGCGCGCTGCGTCGCGGCCTATGCGCCGGGCGTTGATCCGCCCGATTTCCACGCCGTCGCCGAATTGTGGCTGGATGGCGCGTGGCGGCTGGTCGATGCCACGCGCATGGCGCCAGCGGAGGCGATCGCGCGGGTGTGCGTCGGCCGGGATGCGACCGATATCGCATTCATGACCGTTTTCGGCGTCGCGCAATTCGTCAACCAAAGCGTACGGGTGACCGAAGGTTAGCCCCTCCGGCGGGCGAGGCGGAGGAACGGAAACGAGATGGCAATCGTTCTTGTCGCGTAGTCACAGGAGGGTTCGCACATGACCGGTATCGACGAAAAGGCGCTGGACAGCCTGTCTGTCGCACCGAACGCCGGCAACCAGGAGCGCGACCCGCGCCAGGATGCCGGCCAGGACAAGTCGATCAACAGGCGGCTGGAGAAAAACCCCGAGAGCGTCGATGCGCGGCTCGATGCAGGGCTGGACGAATCGATGGACGCGAGCGACCCGCCCGCCTCGACCCAGCCGGTGCACAACCATGGTCCGGCACCCTCGTCGGGCTATGATGAAGAGGCGGAGCGCGCACGCCAGCAATAACGATCCTTGCGATGCGATACGGCGGCGGTTCCAGCGATGGAGCCGCCGTTTGCATTCCGGCTCGGCGACCTTCCGGCACGCATTGATGGAGACTGCACGGCTGTGGCTGCCGGGGGGCGATCGGCGTTCAGGTCGGGGACGCCGGCACCCGCAGTATTGTTGCTTCAATAGCGCATACAGGGTTCTTTACGGGTCCGACGTCTCGGTTCGTCGCATTGGATGTTGCGGCGCAGCAGGTTTCATGATGCTTTTGAGACCGTCGGCGGCGTTTCGTTAAGGTGGCTGTTAACCATCCTGGCGCATAGTCCGTCCGACATTCTCTGGGGCGGGGTAAGGATCATGGGTGCCAAGATGAGACCGGCCGAAGGCGCGATGACTTTGGCGGAGATGAAGGAGTTCGCGAGCTTCCCGAGTTCGACGCAGCGTTACATCCGGCGCAGCCTCGACATCGGTCTGGACCGTGACGACGCGATGACCCGCTGGTCGCGCGACGTCGTCGAGGCGGCCAGCATCCGCGCGCAGGCACGGCTGTATCGCGCATTGCCCGAATTGCGGCAGATGGTGCCCGAAGACGCCGATCTCGGCGCGCTCGAACCGTTTCTGGCGCCGTTGATCACGCTGGTCGGTTTCGACCTGGGGCAGGGGCGGCTGACCAGTTTTCCGGCATTTCGCTTCCTGTACGAACGGCTGATCGGGGCAGAGTCGCGGCCATGGCTGCCGAGCGCGTTCTGCGCGGCGGCTGCACTGCCGCATTTGCATCCCGAACTGCGGCGCAAGCTGCTCCAGTCGATCAGCGAGGCCGCGGCGACCGCATCGGGCTGGTCCAATCGCCAACCGGCGTTTTTCCCGCATTGGGTGGAAAAGGTGGATTCGGGGTCGGCCGCATTGCCGCACTGACGCACCCGCCGTCGAAAATCTCGCCGGCCTAGCGGCAGGTCGCCCAGCCGCGGTTCGCCTGGTCGAGGTGCAGGTGATCGCGATGGGCTGCGTTATAGTCCGGCGACAATGTCGTGCCGAACAGGCGGCAGGCACCGTCGCGCACGTCGCGCAGAAAGGCCGCTTTCGCGTCGTCGGCGCGCCAGTCGGCCGCTATCGTGACCCGTCGCCCGTCCGCGAGCCGGAAGCCGGCGATGTCGACCGCATCGGCGGTGGCATGTTCGCTCCACGTGCCGGCATCGCGGCCATAGATGCGGCGGCAGGAATAGCTGCCGAAATGATCGACGCCGGTCACGCGCGATCCGAAATGCTTCAGCGCGGCGGGCTGCACCACGTTCCATTCCCACATCGCCAGCGCCGCCGCGACCGGGCAGGCGACGCCCAGCCCCGGCGGCCGGAACGCGATGCCGCGGGCGCCGCCGGGCGTGAGGCGGATGCCGTCGTCATAGCCGCAACGGGCGCCCTCGTGACGCGGGGGCAGCACGGTGTAACGCACGCCGGCGCGATCCAGCACGGCGCGGCATTGCGGGAAATCCCGGGTCAGCGCGCCGAGCTTGCGCCCGGTGAACAGCCCGACCGGTTCGCCGAGGTCGAGCGGCGTCCACGGCATGTCCTGCGGCCGGCCCTTCGCCAGCGCCCAGAGCAGCAACCCGAGCGCCGCGATCAGCGCGAGCGCGAACAGCCGGGCGAGCAGGCGGCGAAGGGCGCGGATCAACCGCGCAAGGCCTCGGTCATCGCCTCGCTGGTGACCGGATAGCCGATCCCTTCGGGAATGCAGAGATGTGTCGCACCGTCGCGCTCTTCCGCGAACGGCGTGATCGTCGTCACCGGATGCGCCCGCGCCTGCGCGACCGCATCGCCGTAGTTGGCGAAGAGCGCGAGCCGTTCGAGGTTGCGGCGGGTGGGATAGATGATCGTCACCCGTCCGGCGTCGGCGTCGGCAAGCACATCGGCGGCAGTCGCCCAGACGAGGCGGACATTCTCCGTCGCATCGACGGTCGCCAGCGCGTCCACCGGCGCCGGCGCCAGGTAGAAGAGCGTGTCGAAGATGCGCATATGGGCATGCGCAGGCAACCAGCGCGCGAACTGCACCAGCCGATCGAGGTTCAGCGCGAGGCGCTCATCCGCCAGGATCGCCGCGAAGGCATCGCCCGCATGAAGTCGCGCGCGGATCGCCGCCACCCGCTCCGGCGAGGGGACGGGTTCGAGGCCGATCGCCAGTCCGGCTTCCTCGATCGTTTCGCGGATGGCGGCGACACGCGCCGCGGCGTCGGCGGGCGACGTGGCGATGGCATGATCGCCCGGATCGATGCGCCCGCCCGGAAAGACCATCGCACCGCCGGCGAAGGCCATCGCCTTTGCCCGTTCGACCATCAGCAATTCGGGTGGCCCCTGCGGCCGGTCGCGAAAGACGACGAGGGTCGCTGCGGGAATGGGATCATTGGCCATGCCGACCTGTAACGCATCGCGGCGGCGATGGTAACGCGGCACCAATCCGGAACTGGGCACCGCAGGGCGCGGCGCGGTAGTTATCGGCGGCGGGGGCGGGGTGGTGGTGGAGCTGAGGGGAATCGAACCCCTGACCTCTGCAGTGCGATTGCAGCGCTCTCCCATCTGAGCTACAGCCCCGCACCCCGGCCGGGCAATGCCCGGGAGCGTCGCCATTAGCCGTCCCGCCAAAGGGATGCAACAGGGTCGACCCACCCCTTCCGAATTATCCCTGCGACGGACCGATGCGCCGGCGCGACGCAAATTCGTTGCGATGCTTCAACAATAGGAACGAAGCGCGGCCTTGACCTTTGTTAGGCCAGGAGCAGGGGCGCGCAGCAACGACGTGCCCCGCACCCGCAGGACGACCATCCCAAGGAGACGATCATGGGCTACGAACGCTATCCGCGCGAGACCGGTCAGGGTGACGATTACGGCGAGCACGAAGCTCGCGACTATGGCTCGGGCCGCGACTATTCCTATTCCAGTGCGCGCGACTATCGCGCGGCGGGGCAGATGGGCGGCGATCGCGACGAGCGCGACCGGTACGGCAACCGCGACTATGGCAACCAGCGCTACGCGCAGCGCGAACAGGCGCAGGGCGGCCGGGATTATTACGGCGGCCGCGGCGGCTCCGGCATGGGCGGCGGCGACCGGTACACGCAAGGGCGCAGCGGTCAGGGCGACGCGGGGCGCGGCGGTTATGGCCAGGGCAGCTACGGCCAGAGCGGCTATGACCGGGACAGCTACGGTCAGGGTGGCGGCTATGATCGCGACCGGCCGTCCATGAACCGCTACGTCGAGCGCAACCGCTATGGCGCGGATGCGGGATCCGACCGCGGCGGCGACCGCGAATATCACGGCAGCTATGGCTCCGGCAGTCGCCGTTTCGAGGATTACGGCGCATCGGCCCATGCCGATGACGATAACTACCGGAACCGTCCGTCGTCTGGCCGCGAACAGGGTCAGCGCCAGGGCTATGGCCGCCAGCCGCAGGGCTATGATTACGAGGATCGCGGCTTCTTCGCGCGTGCCGGCGACGAGGTCCGTTCCTGGTTCGGCGACGAGGATGCGGAGCGCCGTCGCGAATATGATTCGCGCATGGACGAGCGCGCCTATGGCGATCACGACCAGCATCGCGACAACGACTATCACAGCTGGCGGCGCGGCCAGATCCAGTCGCTCGACCGCGACTATGACGAATATCGTCGTGAGAACCGGTCGAAGTTTGAGAACGAATTCGGCGCGTGGCGCTCGACCCGCCAGACGCAGCGCGATGCGCTGAACAAGGTCGAGGAGCATATGGATGTCGTCGGCAGCGACGGCGAACATGTCGGCACGGTCGACAAGGTGCGCGGTGACCGCATCCTGCTGACCAAGAACGACGCCGATGCCGGCGGTCGCCATCATTCGATCCCGTCGAGCTGGTTGCAGACCGTCGACACCAAGGTGACGCTCGGCAAGTCGGCCGCCGATGCCAAGAAGGCGTGGCGCGACGAGGAGCGCAACCAGGCGATGTTCGGCGACGACAACGACGATCGATCGCACCGGAGCGCGACAGGCGCACGGACGGACACGTCGACGACGACGCAGTCGGGTGCAACGGCGACGAGCCAGTCGTCGACCGACAGCGACGGCAAGACGCTGAACCGGAGTTTCTCGGGCACCTACTGACCCGATCGCGATCCGCAGGAGAAGGCCCGGGCGATGTCCCGGGCCTTTTTCGTTGTGAATTGCAACTGATCTCGCCACAGTGGCGCAAACCAGACAGGAGAGTGACGATGGCACGTGCGTGGAGCCTCAAATCCCGGCCGCAGGGTCTGCCGACGATGGACAATTTCGAGCTGATCGACCTCGGTCGTCGCGAACTGGCCGACGGTGAGGTGCGGATCGCGAACAGCTGGCTGACGGTCGACCCGTACATGCGTGGCCGGATGAACGACGTGAAGAGCTATACGCCGCCGTTCGAGCTCGGCGCACCGATGCAGGGCGGCGCGATCGGCACCGTGACCGAAAGCCGCTCGGACCGGTTCAAGGAGGGCGACACCGTCCAGCATTTCGCCGGCTGGCGCGACGAGGCCGTGCTTCCCGCCGATCAGGTCCAGCCGCTGCCGCAGCTCGATGTCGATCCGCAGGCGTATTTGGGCCAATTGGGCATGCCGGGGATGACCGCCTATTTCGGTCTGCTGGAGGTCGCGGATGCGAAGGAGGGCGATACCGTCTTCGTCTCCGCCGCGGCCGGCGCGGTCGGATCGACCGTGGTGCAGATCGCCAAGGCCAAGGGCTGCCGCGTGATCGGATCGGCAGGCGGCGCGGAAAAATGCGCCTGGGTCGAATCGCTCGGCGCCGACGCGGTGGTCGACTATAAGAGCGGCACGCCGTTGGTGAAGGCGCTGGGCGAAGTGGCGCGCAACGGCATCGACGTCTATTTCGACAATGTCGGCGGCGACCACCTCGACGCGGCGCTCGCGCATGGCAACCAGGGCGCGCGCTTCGCCATCTGTGGCATGATCGACGTCTATAACAGCAGCAAGCCGACCGAATTGCGCTATCTGGCGCGGTTGATCGGCATGCGGATGCGCGTCCAGGGCTTCATCGTCAGCGACTATATGGATCGGGCCGCCGAATTCTATCGCGACATGGGCGGCTGGATGAAGGACGGCAAGCTGCAGCGGCACGAGACGGTGTTCGACGGGCTCGACCGGATGCCGGACGCGTTCCTCGGCCTGTTCTCGGGCGGGAACATGGGGAAGATGCTCGTCCGGGTCTAGCATCGCCGGCGGAGCGTCGGTCGGATCAGCCGGTGACCCGGCTCCACGGATCGGCGCTCCGCATGTCCAGCCGGCACAGGCGGCGCAGATGGTGGCGGCGCGCATAGGCGAGCACGCGTGCATCGTAATCGGGAGCGAGCGGCCGGCCGAAGTTCCAGTCGGGCGGGTTGAAGGTCGAAAAGCCGTTGATCGTGGGGACGCGCCACAGCTCGGCAAGCAGCATCGCATCGACGTTGTTCGGGTAGCGATCGTTCATATAGGTGTTGAGGTACATGGCTTCCCGGTCGCGCGTGGCGACGAGGTAGAAGCTGTCGCAGCCCGTCGGTGGAGCCGGGATGCGCGACAGGATCGCGCCATGGTCCGAGCGACGGAGCAGCGCCGGTGTCTCGGCGCTCAGGTTTTCGGCGACCAATATGGCGAGGATCGCTGCCGCCAGCCACGGACGGGTGCGTGCCAGGCTGCGGGCACGGTGCCGCCAGACGGCGAGCACGAGCAGCAGGAACGGCAGGACGAGCCAGAGCTGGTAGCGCGACACGACGCGCAGCCCCCGGGCGCCGGGCACCAGTTCGAACACCAGCCCCCAGGGTGACGCCTTCCAGAATTGCAGCGTGAGCAGCCAGGCGATCATCGTCGTCATGGCGAAGGCGCGCCATGCGAGCGGGATCGGCGGCTCGCCGCTCGTTCGCCGCCGGACGACGATCGCCCACGCGGCAGCGACCGCCAACACGAACATGATTGGTGGCACGCCCGATTCATGCTCGCCGCGCAGCACCCGGCCGGGAAGCGCGGGGTCGTCGGGCAGCACCGCGTGCACCAGCGCCAGCAGCGGGCGGAACAGCCAACCCCAGAGATAGTTTTCGGGACCGACGTTGATCATGTCGATCAGCGGGGTGACGAGATAGCCCAGCATCTCGTCATAGGGTTCGCCCCCGGTTTCGTGGACCTTCGGCAGATAGATTGCGAGGAACGGGAGGATCAGGACGGCGAAGGCGCCGATCCCGACGCCGATCGTGCCGATGTGGTCGCGCAGCAGCCGCCATAAAGCGGCGGGTCGCCATGTGCCGGCGAGGATGCACCAGCACGACACGAACAGCCCGGCCGAAAAGATCGTGAACCAGGCCATGTAATAGGCGGTGAGCAACCACGCCGCCATCAACGCCGCGAGTGCGATGGCGAGCAGCCGTGCCGTGCTGCGCGAACCCACCGTCTCCGCCCGCACGATCGCGATCGCGAGCATCATCGCGACGGGAAGCAGCGCGACGCTTTGCAGCTGCGCATGGACTGCCTGGAGCGAGATGCTGCTGGCGACCGTCCACAACAGCGCGACCACCAGCGCCGCGGTGCGGCCCCACCGCAGCGAGCGGTCGACGAGAAGCCACGCGGCGACGAAGCCGATCGTCTTGAACGTGGCGATGTTCAGCATGTCGGCATGAAAGGGGTCGGCGAACAGGCGCCAGAAGGCGTAGACGAGACCGTAGAGAAAATAGCCGTCGTTATAGCCCAGCGTGCCGGCATAAGGATGGAAGTAGAAGGTCGTGTTCCACGCCGACGCGCCGCGCAGGACATTGTGCCAATGTTCCAGGATCGCGATCTCGATGATCCCGTCGCCGCGGTCGCCGAAGCCGAGGTCGAAGCCGCTCGCGATCGGCACCCGGAAGAACAGGGCCATGGCGGTCAGATAGGCGGTAATCGGGAGAAGGAGGCGGCGGATCCTGCCGGGCATAGAGTGTCCGCCTGCTGCTGATATCGGTCCGGATCGGTCTTTGCCCGTCCTCAGGGCAAAAAGAAGCCCCCTTCCGCCGGTTCGGGCGGAAGGGGGCCGATCATGTCGCCGTTATGCGCCGAAGGTGCGCTGCCACCAGCCGCGGCGTGGCGTGTCGCCTTCGTTGGTATCGCCGGCGTCGCCGTCGTTCGCGGGGGCGGTGCCGTCCTGCGTGACGGCCAGCGTCGCCTCAGGCTGCGGTGCAGGCTGCTCCACGGGCGCAGGCGCGGCCGGCGCTTCCGCTGGCGCGGCATCGGCAGTCGCGGCGGGTTTGCGGGTGCGGCGGCGCTTCGGCTTTTCGTCCGCGGCGGGCACGTCGGCCGTCGCGACAGGAGCCGGCGCAATCGCCTCGACCGCGGGTTCGGCTGCCGGAGTGGCCTTCTTGCGGCTGCGCTTCGGCTTGGCGGCGGGTTCGGCGGCCGGTGCCTCGGCAACCGGCGCGTCTACCGGCGCCGCTGCGACGGCGGTGTCCGTCGCTGCCGTTTCGGCAGCGGGTGCCGCGGCACGGGCACGTGGGCGACGACGCGTGCGCGGCGCCTCGACGGGCTCGGCATCCTCGACCGTGGCGGGCGCGGGTGCGTCGAGGCCGGTGGTGACCGGACCCGCATCGCCGGCTTCGGCGATCGGCTCCAGTTCGGCTACGCCGTCGCCATCCTCGTCCGCGGTCATTTGCGGATCGACGATCGCTTCGGCGCCATCGCTGCTGCCTTCCGCCTGACGACGGCCACCGCGACGACCGCGGCGTCCACGACGGCGGCGCCCTTCGCCCTGCGGCTGCTCGCCGGCGAATTCGGCGGCGTCCGCAGTGCCTTCGCCTTCACCGGCGTCGGCGTCGTCGGCCTCGACCGGCTCGACATCGCTCGCGTCCTCTTCGCTGAGGACTTCGTCGGTGTCGCCGGCTTCGCCTTCGACGATATCGCCATTCTCGTCCTTGCGACCGCGGCGGCCGCGACGACGACGGCGACGGCCGCGACCACGGCCTTCGCCGTCGTCCTCGCTGCGCTCGTCACGGGCTTCGGGACGGCGGCCGCCCTCGCGGCGGGGCTGCTCCTCCGCCTCCTCGACGATCTCTTCCTCGTCCTCCTCGTCCTCGATATCCTCGGGGACGTCGTCATAGTCTTCCTCGACCAGCGCCTCGATCTTGGGCGGATGGGCGGGCGGCGGGCCGCTGGCCTCGACCGACATGCGCGCGCCCTCTTCCTCGCGATCGGGCACGATTTCGACGATCACGCCGTAGCGATCCTCGATCTCGGCGATGTCGGCACGCTTGCGGTTGAGGACATAGATCGTCGCTTCCTGGCTGGCACGCAGCGTCAGCACCGAGCCGCGGCCACGTGCGGCCTCGTCCTCGATCAGGCGCAGCGCCGACAGGCCAGCCGACGACGCGGTGCGCACCAGGCCGGTGCCCTCGCAATGCGGACAGGCGCGCGTCGATGCCTCGAGCACGCCGGTGCGCAGGCGTTGGCGGCTCATTTCCATCAGGCCGAACGACGAGATGCGGCCGACCTGGATGCGGGCGCGATCGTCCTTCAGCGCTTCCTTCATCGCCTTCTCGACTTTGCGGACGTTGGAATTGTTGTCCATGTCGATGAAGTCGATGACGACGAGCCCGGCCATGTCGCGCAGGCGCAGCTGGCGGGCGATTTCCTTCGCCGCTTCGAGGTTGGTCGCGGTGGCGGTCTGTTCGATATTGTGTTCGCGGGTCGAGCGGCCCGAGTTGATGTCGATCGACACCAGCGCCTCGGTCGGGTTGATGACGAGGTAGCCGCCGGACTTCAGCTGGACGACCGGATGGTACATCGCGGCGAGCTGGTCCTCGACGTGCGCGCGCTGGAACAGCGGCACCGCGTCGGCATATTGCTTCACCCGGCGCGCATGGCTGGGCATCAGCAGCTTCATGAATTCCTTGGCGTGGCGGAAGCCTTCCTCGCCCTCGACGATCACTTCCTCGATCTCGCGATTGTAGATGTCGCGGATCGCGCGCTTGATGAGGTCGCTATCGCCGTAGATCAGCGCCGGTGCGGACGAGCCGAGCGTCGCGTCGCGAATGCCGTCCCACAGCCGCGCGAGATAGTCGAAGTCGCGCTTGATCTCGACCTTGGTGCGCTGGAGCCCGGCGGTGCGGACGATGCACCCCATCGAGGGGGGCAGCTTCATGTCGGCCATGATCGACTTCAGCCGCTTGCGGTCGCCCGCATTGCTGATCTTGCGGCTGATCCCGCCGCCGTGCGACGTGTTGGGCATCAGCACGCAATAGCGGCCGGCGAGCGACAGATAGGTGGTCAGCGCCGCACCCTTGTTGCCGCGCTCTTCCTTGACCACCTGGACCAGCAGCACCTGGCGGCGACGGATCACGTCCTGGATCTTGTAGCGGCGACGCAGGTTCATGCGACGCTGGCGCAGCGCCTCCACCTGATCGTCGTTGGCGCCGCGCGGCTTCTTCGACGTGCCGTCCGACGTGCCCTCGTCCGTGTTGGCCTCGTCATGCTCGTGCTCGTCGTCGTGATGCCCGGCATCGTCGTAATCGTCATGCTCGTCATGGGCCTCGTCATGCCCGTCGTCGTCGGCGTGATCGTCATCGTCGTCATGCTCGGCGCGCAACGCGGCCTCTTCGGCGGCATGCTCGGCCTCTTCGCGCAGCAGCGCGTCGCGATCCTCCTTGGGGATCTGATAGTAATCGGGATGAATTTCGCTGAATGCCAGGAAGCCGTGGCGATTGCCGCCGTAATCGACGAACGCCGCCTGAAGCGACGGCTCGACGCGCGTCACCTTGGCGAGATAGATGTTCCCCTTGAGCTGCTTGCGCTCGGCACTCTCGAAATCGAATTCCTCGATCCGGTTATTCTTGACGACGGCGACCCGGGTCTCTTCCCGGTGGCGTGCGTCGATCAGCATACGCGTGGTCATTGAAATGTCTCCGCGCGCGTGGCGCTCCCGCAGCCGATCCGAAACGGATCGGGCGGCGGCGCGCGCATGCGCGTTGATAAAGGGCGCCGGACGGACCGGCGCTGGTGTGTGGCAAAGATGCGTCTGCTCGCGTGGCACGTCGGGGGGCACAGCCCTCCCACACGCCCGACACGCCGCCGGCCGAAGCCGGGCGGTGTCGAACGATGGATAAGTGCGTCATGCGAGCGTCAACCTGGTTAAACCCGCACCGGATAGGCGCGGGGACCAATGCGTCGCTTGCACGAATGTAGCGCGACGCACGGGTGCGGCACGTTGGTAGCATCGCGTCACCCCGGCCGCAACTGGCAGCAACTTGCCGCATCGCCGGCAAAATAATGCCGAATTCCGGATTAACCTTGCCGGGCAACCCCGTGTTCGCACCCGAGGCCCCAAGAAAAAACCCGGCGATCACAACAAGGATCGCCAAAGGGGTTGAGTAATGGCTTTTCGCTGGACCCGCGCACCGTCCGCGCGGCAAGGACGCCGTGTGTTCGCGGTGTTTGCCCTGATCGCCGGTTGGCTGACGAGCGCTCCCGCTTGGGCGGAGACCGCGATCCGCAGCGTTGCGGTGGACGGCGGTCGCATCGTCATCCGCTTCGACGGACGGGTCGCCGATGCGACCGGGATGGTGCTGGCGGGATCGCGGCAGATCGCCGTCGATGTCGCCGAGGCGCTGCCCGGCGCAGACGCGGCGGCCGGCGGGCTGATCAGCGGCGTGCGCCAGCTGCGCCAGGGCGACGGCACCCGCCTGCTGTTCGACCTGGCCGGACCGGCGGTGATCGGCGACGGCGGGTTCGGTGCCGACGGCCACAGCCTGACCCTGTCGGTGACGCCGGTCAGCGCGGCGCGGTTCGCCGCGGCCGCAGCCGCAGGGCCGGTCAGCTTCATGGCGTTCGATTTCGGCAGCTGGTCGACGAAGCCCCGCTACAAGCTGTCGATCCCCGTACCGCCGCCCGCGCGCGGCGTCGCCTTGCCACAGGTGCGCGGCGACGACAGCCGGCCGCTGGTCGTGATCGACGCAGGCCATGGCGGGGTCGATCCCGGCGCGATCAATCCGGACACCGGCCTGCGCGAAAAGGATGTCACGCTGCGTATCGCCCAGGCGATCCGCGACGAATTGCTCGCCACCGGCCGGGTTCGCGTCGCGCTGACCCGTGACGACGACCGCTATCTCGTGCTGCGCGAACGCTATGGCATCGCGCGGCGATTGAAGGCGAACCTGTTCATTTCGATCCATTGCGACAGCGTCGGCAGCGGCGATGCCTCCGGCGCATCGGTCTACACCCTGTCCGAGGTCGCGTCCGACAAGGAAGCGGCACGGCTGGCGACGCGCGAGAACAAGGCGGACGTGATCTCCGGCGTCAATCTGGGCGAGGCGGGTGCCGACGTATCGTCGATCCTGATCGACCTGACGCAGCGCGAGACGATGAACACGTCGGCGAGCTTCGCGCGCCTGTTGGGACGCGAGGCGAAGCCGTTGATCCCGACCAAGCCGGTGTTCCATCGCATGGCGTCGCTGATGGTGCTGAAGGCGCCCGACATGCCGTCGATCCTGTTCGAGACCGGCTATATCTCGAATCCCGGCGACGCGGCATTCCTCGACAGCCGCGACGGGCGCGAGAAGATCGCGGAGAGCGTGACCAAGGCGGTCGAGGTTCATTTCGCGCGGCAACTCGCGAGCCGGTAACGCCGGTCGTCACCCTATTCGTCACCCCGGACTTGTTCCGGGGTCCACTCTGCGGCGAGGCGCTAGGCTGGAGGCTCTGGCCTCGCCCTTGCGGCGCGGTGGACCCCGAAACGAGTCCGGGGTGACGGAGGAAGTGGGGCGCGGTGCGGCATGCCCTCCGTCATCCCGGCGAACGCCGGGATCCATGGTTGCGGAGCGGTGATGGTGTGGGAGCGACCGAGAGGGCGCCGTGTCCATGGATCCCGGCATTCGCCGGGATGACGGGGTAAGGCGGACTCGGCGTTACGCCATCAATGCCATTACCGAACGCGGCCCTTCAGATCGCGCCCGAGAAGGTGTCGCACTGCGTCGGATCGCCGGTCTGGATCCCGCGTTGCAGCCACTTCACCCGCTGTGCGGAGGTGCCGTGGGTGAAGCTGTCGGGCACGACGCGGCCACGCGATTCCTTTTGCAGCGTGTCGTCGCCGATCGCATTGGCGGCGGTCAGGCCTTCTTCGAGGTCGCCCGGCTCCATGCGGTCGCGGTTCTGCGCCGCCCACACGCCGGCGTAGCAATCGGCCTGAAGCTCCAACCGGACCGAGGCCGCATTGCCTTCCGTTTCGCTGCCGCGACGCTGCACCTGCGCGACCTGGTCCGACGTGCCGAGCAGGTTCTGGATATGGTGGCCGAATTCATGCGCGATCACGTAATCCTGCGCAAAATCGCCCTTGGCGCCGAAGCGCGTCGCCAGTTCGTTGAAGAAGCTGGTGTCGAGATAGATGCCCTTGTCGGTCGGGCAATAGAAGGGCCCCATCGCCGATTGCGCCGCGCCGCAGCCCGACTGGCCGTTGCCGCTGTAGAATTGCAGGCTCGGCTTCTGGAACTGCTGGCCCGATTGCTGGAACAGCGCGGTCCACGTGCGCTGCGCCGATTCGAAGGTGTTGCACGCGGCCTTGCTCTCCGCGTCGAGCGTGCAGGCCTTGGTCACCGCCGCCGGGCCTTCGACCTGCGATGCCGGGCGGCTACCGACGTTGCTGCTCCCGCCGCCGACCAGGCTGCCCAGATTGCCGAGGCCGCCGAACACCGCGAACAGCAGCAGGACGACGACGATGCCGCCGCACCCGAAGCGGCTGCCGATCAGCGGCAGCAGGCCGAACAGCAGGCCGCCGCCGCCACCGCCGCCCCCACCGCCGAATCCACCGAAGCCGCCGCCGGAGCCGCGCTGGTCGCCGACGTTGATGTCGTTGGGGTCGAAATCGTCGAGGCGCATGGCGAACTCCGTTTAGCTTGCGTCACGAAATGCGCGAACCGACCCGACGGTTGCAACGTTGAACGCAGCGACGCAAGAACGCCGCAGCCGCCATCAGGAGATCACCGTCCATGTTCCTCAAGGGCAAGACCGCCATCGTCACCGGCTCGACCTCCGGGATCGGGCTCGCTTATGCGCGCGCTTTCGCGGCCGAAGGTGCGGCGGTGGTGATCAACGGCTTCGGCGATGCGGACGCGATCGAAGCGATTCGCGCCGAACTGGCGACCGCCAGCGGTTCCGTGGCGCTCTACGATCCGGCCGACATGACCAGGCCGGACGAGATCGCGGCTATGGTCGATCGCGCCGTGCGCGAGACGGGCGGCGTCGACATCGCGGTCAACAATGCCGGTATCCAGCATGTCGCGCGGATCGAGGATTTCCCCGATGACAAGATGGAGGCGATCATCCGCATCAACCTGATGTCGGGGTGGTATATCGCCAAGGCGGCGGTGCCGCACATGAAGGCGAAGGGCTGGGGACGGATCATCACCACCGCATCGGCGCACAGCCTGGTCGCGAGCCCGAACAAGTCCGCCTATGTGATGGCGAAGCACGGCGTCGCCGGCCTCACCAAGACGCTGGCGCTGGAGACGGCGCAGCACGGCATCACGGTCAATTGCATTTCGCCGGGCTATGTGTGGACGCCGCTGGTCGAGGCGCAGATCCCGGACACGATGGCGGCGCGGGGTCTGACCCGCGAACAGGTGATGAACGACGTGCTGCTCGCGGCGCAACCGACGAAGGAATTCGTGACGCCCGAACAGGTGGCGGCGCTGGCGCTGTTCCTCTGCCGCGACGAGGCGAAGGCGATCACCGGCGCCAATCTGTCGGTGGACGGCGGCTGGACCGCGGCATGAGCACCCTGCGCAGGATGTTGCCGCTTCTGGTCGTGCCGGTGTTCGCGGGCGCGCTGCTGGCGGGCAGCGCCGCGTTGGCGAAGGATCCGATCGACACCGACTGGCGCAAGGTCGCGACGCGGCAGGATCGCGAACGCCTGCGCGAATGGCGCGACGCCTGGATGCAGGCGCTGACCAAGGTGCGCGCCACGCCCGAGGGAGCGGCGGGGCTGGCGGCGGATCCGAAGCTGTTCGATCCCGACCGTTCGATCGAGGGGGCGGCGCTCAAGCCCGGCGCCTATCGTTGCAGGGTGGTGCGCCTGGGCGGCGTCGGCGCGGGGACGCGTCCGCTGCTGAGCGGCGCCTGGGCGGATTGCCGCGTCGTCGAGGACGGGACGACCACCCGCTTCATGACCAGCGGCGAACAGCGTGCGAGCGGCAACCTGTTCGACGGCACCGATTCCCGCACCGTGTTCCTCGGCACGCTGGCGCTCGGGGACGAGGATCGGCCGATGCGCTACGGCCGCGACGGGCGGCGCGACATGGCCGGGCTGGTCGAACGGATCGGTCGCGCGCGCTGGCGGCTGGTGCTGCCGTTCCCCGGCTTTCAATCGACGCTGGACGTCATGGAGATCGTCGGGGCCTGATCGCGGCCCCGGTGCGCAGGGTCAGTGCGCGGCCATGGGCACTGGGGCCGCAGGCGCGACGGCGGCCGCGCCGCCGGCCATGGGCGGCGCGACGGCGTCGAGCGGGGGCAGCGAGGCGAGATACGCCTTGCCGTGCATGTGCACCACCGTCACGCGGCCCGGATTGGCTGCCGCCACCGCCTGGAGATACGAGCGCGGCTTCTTCATCAACTGCGGCTGGTCGAGCCCGGTCAGTCCGGTGATCCGCGCGGCTTCCTTGACGAAATGGATGCAGTTGCGATCGTTCAGATTGTAATGCGCGTCGCCAGTCTTTTCGTCCCAGGCGGCGATCAGCGCGAGCACCTGCGCGTATTGCGCATCGGTCAACACCATCGCGAACTGGGCGTCGCTGCCGGCGATGTAATGCGGCTTCGACACATCGAGCCGTCCCGACACCGTGCCCATCAGCAGCTTCGGCGAGACGGATTTGGCGGTGAAGCCATAATTGACGTCGACCGGCGCGCCGCCCGCATCGGGCACCCCACGCAGCGTGAAGAAGGCGTGCGGGAAGCTGTTGCCGAGCTCGTGGCTCCAGAAGGTGATCGTCACGGCCGCCCAGGCGGGGGCGGAACCGAAGATCGAGCCGAGCAACAGCAATGTCGCGAGAAGCGGGCGCAGGAAGGGGCGGGACATGGGTATCGCCATACCCCCGCGCCCGGCCTGGCGGCAACGGTCTTGTCGCTGCACCATCCGAACGAATTGCGCGCTTGCGCAATGCCATAGTCGATGCGTCAATCGATTCGGGCGGCCGTCTGCGACGTCAGCGACGCGGCGTTTTCCGCCTTCTCCGGCCGAATGTAGATCGAGCTGAGCATCGGCACCGCGGCGCGCAGCTGATCCTCCATCTCCTCGATCATCGCCTCGCCCTGGCCCATCGTGATGTCGTCGACGAAATCGGCGCTGACCGCGACGAAGATCGAATCGGGGGCGGTGTGGATGGTGCGGACGTGGTTGACCCCGCTTACCGCCGGATGACGGGCGATGATGCTGCGTACCGTCTCGACGACCTGCGGGTCGGCGCGCTCGCCGATCAGCAGACCCTTCGCCTCGCGGGCGAGCAGCGCCGCCACCAGGCCCAGGATGATACCGATGACGATCGAGGCGATGCCGTCGATGCGCGGATCGGCATAGGCATGGCTGGCCCAGACGCCGACGGCGGCGATGGCGAGGCCGGCGAGCGCGGCCGAATCCTCGAACAGCACGATGAAGCCGGGCGGGTCCTTGCTCTGGTGAATCGCCTGCCACCAGCCCATGTTGCCCTTCGACTTGGCGAATTCGCGCATCGCCACGAACCACGACGATCCCTCCAGCGCCGCGGAGATGGCGAGGACGATGTAATTGATCAGCGGATCGCTGAGCGGTTCGGGTTCGACGATGTGCAGATAACCTTCGTACACCGAGACGCCGGCGCCGACCGCGAAGATCAGGATCGCGACGACGAACGCCCAGAAATACAGCTCACGGCCATAGCCGAACGGGTGCACCGCATCCGGCTTCCGCTTGGCGCGATGCTGGCCGTAGAGCAGCAGGATCTGGTTGCCGCTGTCGACGCAGCTGTGCACGCCTTCGGTCAGCATCGACGAGGATCCGGTGATGCCGGCGGCGACGAACTTGGCGACCCCGATCCCGAGATTGGCCGCCAGCGCGCCGTACAGCACGATATTCTCACGGATACGGGCGGTTAGGCCTTCGCTCATGCACGCTTGTCCCTGTCGGCTGTCCGGTCGGCGCCCGTCGCGGGGAAGGACCGCCGGGAAGGCGATAGGTTCCGGCCAAACGGGAATGGCCGCCGGTGTACGAAACACCGGCGGCCACCTTTCCTCCCCAGGAAACTCTCGTGAATTCCGCTAGCTATAGATTGGAACCGGCGGCAGTAGGCCCGGCGCGCCAGCCAAGTCATGGTGTCCACCACGCAGACAATCCGTTCCGTCATGCTGTAAGGAATTGACAAGGTCCCCTGCGTACCCGAACCTCGAACGCATCAGGAGGTTCGATGGCGGAGCGTAAATTGTTTGCCGGGCATGCGGTGCGCCGGCTGCGGCGGCAGGCCGGGCTGACCCAGGCGGCGATGGCCGAGGCGCTGGCGATATCGTCGAGCTACCTCAACCTCGTCGAGCGCAATCAGCGACCGCTGTCGGCGGCACTGCTGGTCAAGCTGGCCGAATCCTACGACTTCGATCCGCGCGCGCTGACCGCCGGGGAGCCCGGCGGCGGGGATGCCGCCATGCGGCGGCGACTGGCCGATCCGATGTTCGCCGATCTGGAGATCGACCGGAACGAGGTCGGCGAATGGCTCGCCGGGGCGCCGGGCGGCGCGGAGGCCTTCGCCCGCGCCTACGACAGATTGGGTGCGGGTGGCGGCAACGGCACGCCCGACGGCGTCGATCCGGTCGCCGAGGTGCGTCGTGAGATCGAGCGCTGGCGTGGCCATTTCGCCGATCTGGACAGCGCCGCCGAAGCGCTGGCCGACGAGTTGAGGCTGGGTGCCGGCGACCTGTACGGCGCGATCGCCGAACGGCTGCGGGTCAAGCACCAGCTGACCATCCGCATCCTGCCGGTCGATGTCATGCCCGACCTGCTGCGCCGGCTGGACCTGCATGCCCGCCAGTTGCAGTTGAGCGAAACGCTCGATCCGGCATCGCGCACCTTTGCCGCCGCCTACCAGCTGGCGCAGATCGAGGCGCGGGCCGAGATCGACGCGCTCGCCAAGGGCGCGGCCTTTGCGGACCGGTCGTCCGAGCGGCTGTTCCGGCGGCATCTCGCCAGCTATTACGCCGCGGCGGTGATGATGCCCTATGCCCGGTTCCTGCGGGCGTGCGAGACGACGGGATACGACCTCGAACTGTTGCAGCGGCGGTTCGGCGCGGGGTTCGAACAGGTGGCGCATCGCCTCACGACGCTGCACCGCGTCGGCGCCCGCGGCCTGCCTTTCTTCCTCATCCGCATCGACCGCGCCGGGCAATGTTCGAAGCGTTTTTCCGGGGCGAGCGCGTCGCCGCTGGCGGAGGCGGAGGGCCGCTGCCCGTTGTGGCGGCTGCATCATGCCTTCGACCGTCCGGGCACGCTGGCGGTGCAGCTGGTCGAGCTGGAGGACGAGGCGCGGTGGCTGACGATCGCGCGCACCGTGACGCCGCAGCGGCGGCGCTATGGCGGGGTGCTCGCCGAATTCGCGGTCGGGATCGGTGTGCCCGCCGAGCTTGGCGGCGCGCTCGCGGTGGCGCGCGGCATCGACCTGAAGGGCGATGCGACGCCGATCGGCCTCGGCTGCCGTGCCTGTCACCGCACCGATTGTCCCCAGCGATCGGCACCGCCGGCGGGACGGGCATTGCTGATCAACGAGCGCGATCGTGGCGTGTCGGGCTTCACCTTCGCGGGCGACTGATACTGTAAATAGTCATACAGCAATACAGAAGAAGGACGGGAAGTTTGACAGGATAACGCCGATTTTCGCCGTTTACACCACCGTCCGGCTGTCAACTTCAGTACAGATCGTCGCATTCAGTACAGGATGGGACGAGCACATGACCTACCAGCAGCAGATCGGCACCGCCAGCCAGCTCATCGGTGGCCAGGCGACCTGGGGCGGTATCGATGCCGAGGCGGTGGCCCGCATGCGGTTGCAGAACCGGTTCCAGACCGGGCTCGACATCGCGCGCTACACCGCGGCGATCATGCGCCGCGACATGGCCGCTTATGACGCGGATCCGGCCGCCTACACCCAGTCGCTCGGCTGCTGGCACGGCTTCATCGGCCAGCAGAAGATGATCAGCATCAAGAAGCATTTCGGCACGACCGACCGCCGTTACCTGTATCTGTCCGGCTGGATGGTCGCGGCGCTGCGCAGCGATTTCGGCCCGCTGCCGGATCAGTCGATGCACGAGAAGACGAGCGTCCCCGCGCTGATCGAGGAACTCTACACGTTCCTGCGTCAGGCCGACGCGCGTGAACTGAGCCTGTTGTTCCGCGATCTGGACCATGCGCGGGACGCCGGCAACGCAGTCGAGGCGCAGCGGCTGATGCAGGCGATCGACAACCACCAGACGCACGTCGTGCCGATCATCGCCGATATCGACGCGGGCTTCGGCAATGCCGAGGCGACGTACCTGCTCGCCAAGAAGATGATCGAGGCGGGCGCCTGCGCGCTTCAGATCGAGAACCAGGTCAGCGACGAGAAGCAGTGCGGGCATCAGGACGGCAAGGTGACCGTGCCGCACGAGGACTTCCTGGCTAAGGTTCGCGCCTGTCGCTACGCCTTCCTGGAACTGGGCGTCGAGGACGGCATCATCGTGACGCGCACCGATTCGCTGGGTGCGGGGCTGACCAAGCAGATCGCCGTCAGCAAGGCGCCCGGCGACCTGGGCGATCAGTATAACAGCTACCTCGACTGCGAGGAGGTGACCGACCTTTCGACGATCAACGGCGACGTCATCATCAACCGCGACGGCAAGCTGATGAAGCCGAAGCGGCTGCCGTCGAACCTGTTCCAGTTCCGCGAGGGCACGGGGGCGGATCGTTGCGTCATGGATTGCATCGCGTCGTTGCAGAATGGCGCCGACCTGTTGTGGATCGAAACGGAGAAGCCGCACATCGAGCAGATCGCGTCGATGGTCGACCGCATCCGCGACGTCATCCCGAACGCCAAGCTGGTCTACAACAACAGCCCGAGCTTCAACTGGACGTTGAATTTCCGCCAGCAGGTTTACGATGCCTGGGTCGAGGCGGGCAAGGACGTGTCGGCGTACGACCGGGCGCGGTTGATGTCGGTGGACTATGACGGCACGGCGCTGGGCGACGAGGCGGACGAGCGGATCCGTACCTTCCAGAAGGATGCGGCGGCGCGGGCCGGCATCTTCCACCACCTGATCACGCTGCCGACCTATCACACCGCGGCGCTGTCGACCGACAATCTGGCCCGGGAATATTTCGGCGAGGCGGGCATGCTCGGCTACGTCAAGGGCGTGCAGCGCAAGGAGATCCGCGAGGGCATCGCCTGCGTGAAGCACCAGAACATGTCCGGGTCCGATATCGGCGACGATCACAAGGAGTATTTCGCGGGCGAGGCGGCACTGAAGGCCGGCGGCGCGCACAATACGATGAACCAGTTCGCGGCGTAATGTTGGGTTGGGTCGTCCGCAGCGGTGCGGACGACCCGGCCGGTTCAGGCGCCAGCGTCGGTCAGCGTCGCCAGCTGTGCCCTGGTCAGTTCCAGTTCCATCGCGGGCAGCAGGTCTTCGAGCTGTGCCACCCGCGTCGCGCTGGCGATCGGTGCGGTGACGCCTTCCTGCGCGATCAGCCAGGCGAGCGCGATCTGCGCCAGCGTCGCGCCGGTTTCCTCCGCCACGGCATCCATCGCCGCTAGCACGGCCGCGCCCTTGCCTTCGAGCAATTCGCCCATGCGGCCGCCGCGTACGCTTTGGCCCAGGTCGTCGCGCGACCGGTATTTGCCGGTGAGGAAGCCCGAGGCGAGCCCGTAATAGGGCAGCACGCCGATGTTTTCGGTGATGCAATAATCCTGCAACTCGCCTTCGAACTTGTGGCGGCTGACGAGATTATATTCCGGCTGGAGCACGTGGTAGCGGGGGAGGCCGCTCGCCTTCGCGGCATCGACCGCCGACTTCAGCCGGGCCGCGTGGAAGTTGGACGCGCCGATCACCCGCACCTTGCCCGCATCGATCAGCTTGCCGAACGCCTCCAGCACCGCATCCTGCGGGACCGCATCATCGTCCTGATGCGCGTAGTAGAGGTCGATGCGGTCGGTGCCGAGCCGCTTCAGCGACGCCTCCGCCGCCTCCGCGATCCGCGCCGGCGCCAGCTTTTCGCCGCCCTCGCCCGGCAGCATCCCGACCTTGGTCGCGATCAGCACGTCGTCGCGCTTGCCGCTCGCCTTCAGCCATTCACCGATCATGCTTTCCGATTCGCCGCCGCTGTGGCCGGGTGCCCAGGCGGAATAGACGTCGGCGGTGTCGATCATCGTGCCGCCGCCCGCGACGAAGGCATCGAGCACGGCGAAACTGGCGTCGCGATCGGCGGTCCAGCCGAACACGTTCCCGCCGAGGACGAGCGGGGCGATCTGAAGGTCGGTCGAGCCGAGGCGGCGCTTGTGGATCATGGCGCGATATCCGTGTCGTTGGCGGTGGTGGCGTTCAGATCGACGCTGTTGGCGTCGAGCATCGCGGCGGCGTCGTTCAGCTGGCGGGCTTCATCGGCGCTGACCGCGCCGGGATCGTCGCGCCCGCCGCCCGAACAGGCGACGAGCAAGGCGAGGGGGAGCGCGGCGAACAGGATCCTGCGTGACATACAGCCGAACTCCCCGGACCCGCCCCTAGTTCTTCAGGTCGCGACCGGCGCGTTCCAGCGTGTTGCCGGTTGCGTTGGCGGCGCGGTCGGCGCCCTCGTCGATCGCTGCGCCGGCCCGATCGATGCCGTTGCCGATCGCCGCGCCGGCCCGATCCGAACGCGCGTCGAGCGAGGCGCCCGCACGGTCGGCGGCGTTGCCGATGCTGTCGCCGGCATTGTCGAGGCTGCGTTCCGCCGAACCGAAGGCCTGATCGGTCGCCGCATCGACGTCGCTGACCGCATTGCGGGTCGTCGCTTCGGTATCCGCAGCGATGGCATTGCCGGCTTCCGCGGTTTCGTTCTGCGTGTTCTGGCTGCAAGCGGCGAGGCCGATCGCCAGCGGCGCGGCGAGGATCAACAGGCGCTTCATCTTAATCTCCCTTAATCTCGGTCCGACCCACGCAAACGCAGCATAGTCGCATCGGGTCCGCGTTGACCCCATATAAAGATATCTTTATATGTTGATGCGACATGACCCTCGCGCTCGATATCTTCCGTGCCTTAGCCGACGCCACGCGGTTGCGCATCTTTTCGCTGCTGCGCACGATGGAGCTGTCGGTGGGCGAGCTGGCGCAGGTGCTGGGGCAGAGCCAGCCGCGGGTCAGCCGGCATGTGAAGATCCTGTGCGATGCCGGGCTGGCCGAACGGCGCAAGGAGGGCAGCTGGGTGTTCGTCGCGCTGGGACGGGCGGCCGCGACCGGGCCGGTCGCCGTGGCGATCGACCAGTGGAACAAGGCGGAGCCGGATCATTGGGCGGTCGCCGACGCCGCCCGCCTTGCCGCGGTGCGCGCCGACCGGGCGGCGAGCGCGGCGCAATGGTTCGAAGGCCATGCCGACGAATGGGATGCGATCCGCTCGCTGCACATCGCCGAGAGCGAGGTCGAGGCGTCGATGGCGACCGTGCTGGGCGAGGGGCCGTTGGGCAGCCTGATCGATATCGGAACCGGCACCGGCCGGATGCTGGAGCTGTTCGGTGCGCAGGCGGACACCGCGCTCGGCATCGACCGGTCGTCGGAGATGCTGCGGCTCGCGCGGGCCAAGCTGCACGACCGGCCGAATACCGAATTGCGGCAGGCGGACCTGTATGCCCTGCCGATGGCGGACGGGGGGGCGGATGTCGCGATCCTGCACCATGTGCTGCATTTCGCGCAGCAGCCGGGTGCGGCGATCGCCGAGGCGGCGCGCGTGCTCGGCCCGGGCGGACGGCTGCTGATCGCGGACTTCGCGCCGCATGATCGCGAGGATCTGCGGTCGCGCGACGCGCATACGCGGCTGGGTTTCGCGGACGAGCAGATCGCGGCCTGGTTCGGCAATGCCGGGCTGGCGCTGGCGCGCACCGAAACGCTGAAGGGCGGCGAGTTGACGGTGACATTATGGCTGGGGCGCAAGTCTGGCGTGAGCTTGCGTGAAGTGCCGATGAAAAGGGTTGGTGCGGTATGACGATTTCGGTGAACCAGCTTGAAGAGGCGCAGATCGCGTTGAAGGCGCCGCTGTACGCGGACGTGGCGGGCGACCTCGACGTGTCGTTCGAGTTCTTCCCGCCCAAGACGGAAAAGATGGAAGAGCAATTGTGGGACGCGGTGCGGACGCTGGAGCCGCTGGCGCCCAGCTTCGTATCGGTCACCTATGGCGCCGGCGGATCGACGCGCGAACGCACGCATGCGACCGTCGCGCGGATCCAGCGCGAAACGTCGCTGGCGGCGGCGGCGCACCTGACGTGCGTCGAGGCGACTCGCGAGGAGATCGATCAGGTCGCGGAGGAATATTGGGCGGCGGGCGTGCGCCACATCGTCGCGCTGCGCGGCGATCCGCCCGCGAGCGGAGCGAAATTCGCCAGCCATCCGGGCGGCTATGAGAATGCGGCGGCCTTGGTCGCAGGACTCAAGCGTCTGCACCCGTTCGAGATTTCGGTGGCGGCCTATCCCGAATGCCATCCCGATTCGGCGAACATGGCGGCGGACATCGACAATCTGAAGGCGAAGTTCGACGCCGGGGCGACGCGGGCGATCACGCAATTCTTCCACGAACCCGAAACCTTCTTCCGCTATCGCGACCAGGTGGCGGCGGCGGGGATCACGGCAGAGATCGTGCCCGGCATCATGCCGGTCACCAATTTCTCCAGCGTCGTGCGGATGAGCGCGATGTGCGGGACCGAAGTGCCGGCATGGATGGCGCGGTTGTTCGAGGGGCTGGAGGATCATCCCGCCGCGCGGCAGCTGATCGCGGCGACGCTGGCAGCTGAACTCAGCCGCAAATTGTACGCCGGCGGGGTGAAGTCGCTGCACTTCTACACGCTCAACAAGGCGGAGCTGTCGTTCGCGATCTGTCACCTGCTCGGCGTGCGGTCGAAGCCGGTGGCGCAGGTCGCGGCTGCGTAGTTCGAACCCTATACTCCCGCGACGGCGGGAGCCCGATACCGGGTCTCCGCCCGCGCGCGGACACAAAGGAATATCCGATGACCATCCGCGACACGTTCCTGGCCGAAGCGGCCAAGCGCATCCTGATCACCGACGGCGCGTTCGGGACCGAGATCCAGAATTGGAAGCTGTCGGAGGCCGATTACGCCGGCAGTCTGGGCCTGGGTCACGATCAGAAGGGCAACAACGACATCCTCGCGCTGACCAAGCCGGAGGTGCCGGAGTCGATCCATCGTGCGTATTTCGCGGCGGGGGCGGATATCGCCGAGACCAACACCTTCTCCGCCAACCGGATCAGCCAGGCCGACTACGGCGCCGAGCATCTGGTCCGCGAGATCAACGTCGAGAGCGCGAGGATGGCGCGGCGGGTCGCGGACGAATTCCAGGCGAAGGACGGGCGCCCGCGCTTCGTCGCCGGGGCGATCGGGCCGACCAACAAGACGCTGTCGCTGTCCCCCGACGTCAACGATCCCGGCTATCGCGAGATCGACTTCGACCATCTGAAGGACGTGTACCGCGAACAGATCGACGCCCTGGTCGAGGGCGGCGCCGACTTCGTCCTGATCGAGACGGTGTTCGACACGCTCAACGCCAAGGCAGGGATCATGGCGGCGCTGGAGGCGGGTGACGCGCTGGGGCGCGACCTGCCGATCATGATGTCGATGACGCTGACCGATCTGTCGGGACGCAATCTGTCGGGCCATACCGTCGAGGCGTTCTGGCATGCGGTGCGCCACGCGCGGCCGCTGACGATCGGGCTCAATTGCTCGTTCGGCGCCGAGCAATTGCGGCCGCATGTGAAGACGCTGAGCGAGACGTGCGACACGCTGATCATGGTCTATCCCAATGCGGGCCTGCCCAACGAGCTGGGCGCCTATGACGAGATGCCCGCGACCACCGCCGGGCTGGTCGGCGAATGGGCGAATGCGGGGCAGGTCAACGTGCTCGGCGGCTGTTGCGGATCGACCCCGGCGCATATCGCGGCGATCGCCGAGATGGCGCAGGGCGTGACGCCGCGGCCGGTGCCGGTGGCGCCGGTGCGGACGCGGCTGGCGGGACTCGAACCTTTCACGATGGCGGCATGACTCCCTTCGACATCATCTCGCGGCTCAACGCCGCGCGTATCCACCACACGATCACCAGCATCAGGGACGATGCGCTGTTGATCGATGCGGCGGTGCCGGGCGAACGGTGGGAGATCGAGGTGTTCGAAGACGGGCACGTCGAAGTCGAACGCTACCGATCCGATGGCGAGATCGCGGACGAAACCGCTCTCACCGATCTGCTTGCTCGTTTCCCGGATAATTCATGACCAATTCCTCCGCCCAGTTCGTCAATATCGGCGAGCGCACCAACGTCACCGGCTCCGCGCGCTTCAAGAAGCTCGTGATGGCCGGCGACTATCCCGCCGCGGTCGCGGTGGCGCTGCAGCAGGTCGAGGCGGGCGCGCAGGTGCTCGACGTCAACATGGACGAGGGCCTGCTCGACGCGCACGAGGCGATGACGACCTTCCTCAAGCTGATCCAGGCGGAGCCCGATATCGCGCGCATCCCGGTGATGGTCGATTCGTCCAAGTGGGATGTGATCGAGGCGGGGCTGAAATGCGTGTCCGGCAAGCCGATCGTCAATTCGATCAGCATGAAGGAAGGCGAGGAGGCGTTCCTTCATTACGCGCGCAAGTGCATGGCCTATGGCGCAGCGGTGGTCGTCATGGCGTTCGACGAGGTCGGCCAGGCGGACACCAAGGAACGCAAGGTCGAGATCTGTTCTCGCGCCTACGAGCTGTTGATGGGCATCGGCTTTCCGCCCGAGGACATCATCTTCGATCCCAACGTCTTCGCGGTCGCGACGGGGATCGAGGAGCACAACAATTACGGCGTCGACTTCATCGAGGCGTGCCGCGAGATCAAGGAGCGCTGCCCGCACGTCCATATCTCGGGCGGCCTGTCGAACCTGTCGTTCAGCTTTCGCGGCAACGAACCGGTGCGGCGCGCGATGCACTCGATCTTCCTCTACCACGCGATCCCCGCGGGGATGGACATGGCGATCGTCAACGCCGGCCAGCTCGACGTCTACGACACGATCGACCCCGAATTGCGCACCGCGTGCGAGGACGTCATCCTCAACCGCGATCCCGAGGCGGGCGACCGGCTGGTCGCGCTGGCGGAACGGTATCGCGGCACCGATGCGGTGGCGGAGAAAGCGGCGGCGGAATGGCGCTCGCTCCCCGTCACGAAGCGGCTGGAATATGCGCTGGTCAAGGGCATCGACGCGCATGTCGTCGACGATACCGAGGAATGCCGCCAGCAATTCGCACGTCCGATCGAGGTGATCGAAGGGCCGCTGATGGACGGGATGAACGTCGTCGGCGACCTGTTCGGATCGGGCAAGATGTTCCTGCCGCAGGTGGTGAAGAGCGCGCGGGTGATGAAGAAGGCGGTGGCGCATCTGCTGCCCTTCATCGAGGCCGCCAAGGAGCCCGGCGCCAAGGGCAAGGGCAAGATCGTCATGGCGACGGTCAAGGGCGACGTCCACGATATCGGCAAGAACATCGTCGGCGTCGTGCTCCAGTGCAACGGCTTCGACGTGGTCGATCTGGGCGTGATGGTGCCGTGGACGAAGATCATCGCGGCGGCGAACGAGAATGACGCCGACATGATCGGCCTGTCCGGCCTCATCACGCCCTCGCTCGACGAGATGGTGACCGTCGCCGAGGAGATGAAGCGCGCCGGCATGACGATGCCGCTGCTGATCGGCGGCGCGACGACGTCGAAGGTGCATACCGCGCTGCGCATCTCGCCCGCCTATGACGGGCCGATCGTCCATGTGCTCGACGCATCGCGGGCCGTCGGCGTGGCGACGACGCTGGTCAGCGACACGCAGCGCGACGCCTATGTCGCGGGCGTGGCCGAGGATTATGAAAAGGTGCGGATCGCGCGCGCCAACAAGGGGCAGAACGACCTGCTGCCGCTCGCCGAGGCGCGCGCGCGCGGGCTGAAGGTCGATATGGCGCTGAAGGCGCCGCCGGCGGCGCGGCCGGGCGTGCACGTGTTCGACGACTGGGACCTCGCCGATCTGCGCGCCTATATCGACTGGACGCCGTTCTTCCGTGCCTGGGAACTCGCCGGCAATTTCCCGGCGATCCTGACCGACGAGGTGGTCGGCGAAAGCGCGAGCGGGTTGTACGAGGACGCGCAGGCGATGCTCGACCGGATCGTGGCCGAGAAATGGCTGACCGCGCGCGGCGTCGCCGGGCTATGGGCCTGCCATCGCCACGACGACGACGTCTGGGTCTATACGCAGCATCGCGAATCGCATCGCAGCCCGGATGGCGCGAGCATTCCCGAAGGGTTCCACATCCCGAACCTCGACCGCACGCAGGAAGCGAGCGTCCGGCTGCCGTTCCTGCGCCAGCAGATCGCCAAGCGAGAGGGTCGCGCGAACATGTGCCTCGCCGATTTCATCGACCCGGCTGGCGACTGGATGGGCGGCTTTGCGGTCGGCATCCACGGGATCGAGCCGCATCTGGCGCGGTTCAAGGCGGACAACGACGATTACAACGACATCCTGCTGAAGGCGCTGGCCGATCGTCTGGCGGAAGCCTTTGCGGAACGGCTGCACGCCCATGTCCGCACCGACCTGTGGGGCTATGCGCCGGGCGAGCAATTGACCAACGACGCTTTGGTCCGCGAGCAATATCGCGGTATCCGGCCTGCGCCGGGCTATCCGGCGTGCCCGGAGCATTCGCTGAAGACGACGCTGTTCGCCATGCTGGATGCGGAGGCGAACACGGGACTGGAACTGACCGAGAGCTTTGCGATGCTGCCGACGGCGGCGGTCAGCGGTTTTTATTTCGGCCATGCCGAGGCGGAATATTTCGGCGTGGCGCGTATCGGCCAGGATCAGGTGGCCGACTATGCCGCACGGCGCGGCGTCGACCTGAAGCAGGCGGAGCGCTGGCTGCGGCCGAACCTCGACTGAGTTCGCCGGGGGCGAGGCGGACGCGTCGCGATAGCCGACGCGCGGCGAAGGAGGCATAGGTGCGATGGCGTGCCGGTGCTGCCCACAGTGGCGAACGCGCAAGGGCAGGCGGCCGCGATGCACCTCGTCCGGTTCATCGTGGGACAGCCCCGACCCGCGGTAACCGCTCAAGCCGGCGAGACGCGCCGTTAACCGCGAATGCTGCTAGTCGCGGCGGGCGGCCCGGCGCAGGACGGGACATGACCCGCGCCATCCTCGTCCTCGCCTTGCTCGCCGCGCCTGCCGTGGCTGCCGATACCAAGCCCTTCACCATCGCCGAAACGGGGCAGGGCTTCGCCGATCTACAGGATGCGGTGTCGTCGGTGCGCATGGGCACGGGGACGATCCTCATCGCGCCCGGCGTCTATCGCCAGTGCGCGGTCCAGCAAGGCGGGCGCATCACCTTCAAGGCGGTCGAGCCCGGTACGGCGATCTTCGAAAAGACGACCTGCGAGGACAAGGCGGCGCTGGTGCTGCGTGGCCACGGTTCGGCGGTCGATGGCCTCGTCTTCCGCGGCTACAGCGTGTCGGACGGCAACGGCGCCGGCATCCGCGCCGAAACGGGCGACCTGACCGTCACCAATTCGATGTTCCTCGACAGTCAGGAAGGCATATTGGGCGGCGAGCCGACCGGGCAGCGGATCACGATCGACCGGTCGACCTTCTCTGGCCTCGGCCAATGCGACGAGGCGGTGAATTGCTCGCACTCGATCTATCTGGGCAACAAGGGCCATGTGACGATCACGCGTTCGCGGTTCGAACGCGGCACCGGCGGTCATTACGTCAAGCTGCGGGTGCCTGACGTGACGATCACCGACAACAGCTTCGACGATACCGCGGGCACCAAGACCAATTACATGATCGACCTGCCCGAAGGCGCGCGGGGACTGATCGCGCGCAACACCTTCGTCCAAGGGAAGGGCAAGGAAAACGGCAGCGGCCTGATCGTCGTCGCGGCGGAGGCGAAGACCTATCCGTCGGCGGGCTTGCGGGTCGAGGACAATGACGCGCGAATGGCACCGGGCGCGACCGGCAACCCCGCCTTCGTCGCCGACCTCAGCCACGAACGATTGGCGGTGGGCGCGAACCGGCTGGGCGCGGGGATGCGGATGTTCGAGGTGCGGTAAGCCCGCCTTACGGCGTCGGCATGGTGCCCGGACGCAGATAGGCGAACATTTGCGCGACATAATCGACCTTGCCGAGCGCCACGCCCTGCGCCCGTAGGATCGCATACGCCGTCATCACGTGGAAATAGAATTGCGGCAGCGCCCAGTCACGTACGTATTGCTCGGCGGTCAGGTCGAATATCATCCCCTGCGGCAGGGCATGCGCGATCGGCGTCGCCGGGTCGATCGCCGGCGCATCCGCCGCGGCAGCCTCGACGATCGCCAGCGTCGCGGCGATCGTCGCGCGCGCATCGGCGATCGTGCCGGGGTGCGCCGCGGCGTCGCGGCCCCGCTCCAGCAGCGCCGCGATCGATTCCGGCATCGCTTCCTGCCGCAGGCGGAAGATGCCCTCCTGCGCCTGTACGCAGGCAAAGCTGACCTGCGTCGAGAGCGGGAACATGTCGGGCGCGAGGCGGGCCGCGAGCAACGCATCCCCGGTCGGCAGCGCCTCCGCTTTCTCCAGCCACGTGGACAGCGCGCCAAGCATCTGGCGATAGGTTGGCACCAGGATGTCCTGCAACGTCATGTCATGCTCTCCGGTTCGGCTTATCGGGCGCAGGTGTCGGCTTCGCCGGGATCGAGATCGAGACAGCGTCCGTCCAGCCCCGATACCCGCAGCCCGATCGTCGCGGCCAGCGTCGGGGCGATATCCACGGTCTCGACCGACAGCGGCTGTTCGAAGCCGGTCATCCCCTTGCGCCAGAACAGGATCGGCACGCGGCGGTCGTAATCCCACGGAGACCCGTGCGTTTCGACATAGCCTTCGGAGGGCGCCTCGATCGTCGTCACGCGCGGCTTCAGCAGCACCAGCAGGTCGCCGGACACGTTCGCGTTGAACGAGGCACGCGCGCGTTCGAGCAGCGTCCACGTTTCGGGCGGGCTGGTCGGCATCGGCTGGGCGGCGATCTGCGCGCGGGTGAAGGCGGCGGCGACCTGCGGCATCGCGGCGAAACGCTTCTGCGCCTCGGCGAGCACGCGGGCATGCTGTGCGGGCGTCAGGCCCTTGGCGATATAGACGTCGCCCTCCGCGCCGACCAGCACCGGCCCCTTGAGGCCGAGCGCGGCGGCGACCTGCGCATCGATCGCCTTGATCGAGGCATCGGCGGAGACATGGCTCTCCATCGGCATCGCATGCTGCTGCTGGCGTTCGGTCATGTCGTGCGCGCCGTGATCGGCGGTCAGCACGACCTCGTAGTCGAGGCCCCAGCTGTCGAGCGTCGCAAAGAAGCTGCCCAGCGTCTGGTCGAGCTGGTCCATCTGGATGCACATCTCGGTGCCCTGCGTACCGAGCGAATGGCCGATATAGTCCGTCGCCGAGGCGCCGATCGCGATGATGTCGGTATCGCTGCCCTGGCCGAGCTTCATGTCCTGGATCAGGCCGGCGGCGATCGCAAAGACGGCCGCGTCGCTGGCGGGCGAGGCGCGGAACGCCTTCAGGTCGCCCGCCGCCCGTTCGAAACGGCCCTGTCCGTAGACGGTGCCGGCGACGACGATCGGTCGATCGAGCGGCTTGCAGAAGGACGGCAGCGGCAGCGCCGGCTGCGGCCGCGCCACCAAAGCCGCAACGGCATCGCGGCCACGCTGCACCGCGCGCGGCACGGCGCGGCCGGCGTAGCTGGAATAGGTCTTGCCGTCCCACCACCATAATTCGTCGACCTTGTGGCCGCCCATCATCACCGCGGCGCGATCCTTGCCCGCGACGGAGACGACGCGGGTGCCGGGGCGCGCAGCCTTCATCATCTCGCCCAGGGTCGGCACCTTCAGGTGCTTGTCGCTGACGGTGTAGCTGTTGTGATCGGTGCCGGGGACGCTTTCGTCCTCCGCACAATAGACGGTCTTGTCGGCGCGGGCGACCGACAGGTCCATCCAGTTGTTGGCGACGATGCCGGTATGCGCCGGCCGCATGCCGGTCAGGATGGTGGAATGGCCCGGACAGGTTTCGGTCGCGGCGTGACTCTGATAGCCCGACGGGAAGACCGCACCGGTCAGCAGACGCGCGAAACCGCCGGTGAAGTGGTTGCGATATTGCTGGAACAGGTCGGCTGAGAATTGGTCGACGGAGATCGTCACGATCAGCCTGGGCGCGCGGGCGGGAGCGGGGGCCGGCGCGGGTGCTGGCGTGGCAAGCTGCTGCGCCGCGACCGGGGCGGCAGTGGCGAACAGGATTGCGGCGATCAGCGCTTTCATCGGGACACTCGTTTTCGTGGACCTTCGCCGCTATGGCGGGCAGCGATGGACGGGGCAAGAATGACAGATCGAATGATGGCGGCGATGCGCGCGCTGTGTTGCGCCGTGATGACGATGCTCTTCGTCCTGAACCCGCCGGCGGCGGGCGCGGATGCCGCACCGGCGCCTGGCGCGCCCGCGCACCTCAAGATGCGGCTGGTCGCGGAGAGCGATACGCCCCGCGCCGGCGCGGCGCTGACCGTGGCGATCGATACGCGGCCGGAGCCCGGCTGGCATGGTTACTGGCGCAATCCCGGCGATGCGGGCTTCGCGCCGACGTTCAACTGGACTCTGCCCGCGGCCATGACGGCGGACGCGCAGCCGCAATGGCCGGTGCCGACGACGCTGTTGATCGCCGGGCTGATGAACTACGTCTACGAGGCGCCTTACGCGCCGCTGGTGACGTTGCGCGTGCCCGCCGGGCTGGCGGCGGGAACGCGGCTGCCGGTGAAGCTGGCGATCAGCTACCTCGTCTGCACGAATGCGATCTGCGTGCCCGAGGCGCAGGACCTGGCGCTCGACCTGACGATCGGGAATGGTGCGCCGTCGCATGCGGCGGAGTTCGACCGTTGGCGCGCGGCGATCCCCAAGCCGCTGGATGCGGCGGCGACCTATCAGGTGCGCGACGGCAAGCTGATGCTGTCGGTGCCGCTGCCGGCGGCGGCGAAGGTGGACGAACCGGCCTTTTTCCCGTTCGGCCCCGACATGGTGCGCTATGCTGCGCCGCAGACGGTGACCCGCGATGGCGACCGGCTGCTGATCGCCACCGATGGAACGCCGAAAGGCCCGATCGAGGGTGTGCTGCGTATCGGCGAGACGCCGGGTGTCGGCGCGCTCGGCCTGACCGTTCATGCCACGCCGGGCGTCGTCGCGGCACCGGCGGATCACAGCGGCTGGCGTGCGGCGCTGCTGGCGTTCGCGGGCGCGGTGCTCGGCGGGCTGATCCTCAACATCATGCCCTGCGTCTTCCCGATCCTGAGCCTCAAGGCGCTGCACCTCGCCCGCGGGGGCGAGGACGAACGGGCGGCACGGATCGATGCTCTCGGCTATATGCTCGGCGCGGTGCTGATGTGCGTCGCGCTCGGCGGCCTGATCCTCGGCCTGCGCGCCGGGGGATCGGTGGTCGGCTGGGCATTTCAGTTGCAGGATCCGCGCATCGTCGTGCTGCTGATCGCGCTCACCTTTGCGATCACGCTGAACCTGGCGGGTCGGTTCGAGGTGCCGGTGCCGCAATTCGCCAGCCACGGCGGGGCGGCGGGATCGGTCGCGACCGGCGCGCTCGCCGCCTTCGTCGCGACGCCGTGCAGCGGGCCGTTCATGGGTGCGGCGCTGGGTGTGGCGCTGGTGCTGCCATGGCCCGCGGCGCTGGCGGTGTTCGCCGGGCTGGGGCTGGGGCTGGCCGTGCCGTTCCTCGCGATCGGTTTCGTACCCGCGCTGCGGCGGCGTTTGCCCAGGCCGGGGCTGTGGATGGAGCGGTTCCGCCGGGTGCTGGCGGTGCCGATGGCGCTGACCGTGCTCGGACTGCTGTGGCTGGCGTGGCGACAAGCGGGTAACGCCGGCCTGATCGCCGGGTTGGCGACGATCGTCGCGATGGCGCTGCTGCTCGGCTTCGGCGGACGGCGGCAGCGGCGCGGGCTCGGCTTCGGCTGGGCGCTGGCGCTGGCGGCGCTGGTCGCGCCGGCCGGGCTGGCGGCGGCGCTGACCGGCAGTGCGACGAAGCCTGCCAAGGTTGGCGGCGATGCGTTCAGCGAGGCGCGGCTGGCATCGCTGCGCCGGCAGGGACGGCCGGTCTTCGCCTATTTCACCGCGGACTGGTGCCTGTCGTGCAAGGTCAACGAGGCGTCCTCGATCGACACTGCGGGAACGCGCGCCGCGTTCGCGAAGAACAAGGTGGCGGTGCTGGTCGGAGACTGGACCGATGGAGATCCGGCGCTGGGCCGCTTCATCCAGGCGCACAACCGTGCGGGCGTGCCGCTCTACCTCTATTACGCGCCGGGAGCGGCCGAGCCGCGGGTGCTGCCGCAGGTGCTGACGCCGGGAATGCTCGCCGACCTGCACTGAGCGGCTTCGCCCCTCCGCAAGCGATGAAAAAGACTCGGCACGCTATTGTGCGGCGCAGCGATTGCGCACAGCATGGAACTTGGCAGTCGCGGGAGCTTTACCGATCTGATGGGGAAACGACCGGCGTTCGACGAGATCATGGGCATGACGGGCGACACTCCGCCGCGTGCCGCATTGGCAGCCCTGGGCCAGTGGCTGGAAGATACGCCCGACGACGACCTGCGCCGACGCCAGGAAGCGGCCGAGAATACGTTTCGTCAGCTCGGCATCACCTTTGCGGTCTATGGGGATACCGACACGCGCGAACGGATCATTCCGTTCGATATCGTGCCGCGCGTCTTCCTGGCTGACGAATGGGCGCGATTGTCGGCGGGGCTGGTGCAGCGGGTGGAGGCGATCAACGCCTTCCTCGACGACATCTACGGCGAACGCCGCATCCTGAAGGAAGGGGTGCTGCCCGAGGATTTGATCCTCGGCAATCCGCAGTTTCGTCCCGAGATCGCGGGGATGCGCCCGCCGCACGGCATCTGGGCGCATATCTGCGGCATCGACCTGGTCCGCACCGGTCCCGACGAATTCTTCGTCCTCGAGGACAATGCCCGCACGCCTTCCGGTGTGAGCTATATGCTCGAAAACCGCGAGGCGATGGTTCGGTTGTGCCCCGAACTGTTCCGCAAGTACCGGGTCGAACCGGTCGACAGTTATCCCGATCGCCTGCTCGAAACGATGAAGTCCGTCGCGCCGCACGGGCGCGGTCAGCCGACCTGTGTCGTGCTGACGCCGGGGCATTATAATTCCGCTTATTACGAACACAGCTTCCTTGCCGATTCGATGGGGATCGAACTGGTCGAGGCGGCCGATCTGGTCGTCGACGACGATCAGGTGTGGATGCGGACGATCGCCGGGCGCGTGCGGGTGGACGTGATCTACCGCCGGGTGGACGACGATTATCTCGACCCGCTGGTCTTCCGCCCCGATTCGATGCTGGGCGTGCCCGGGCTGATCGCCGCCTATGCCGCGGGCAACGTCGCGATCATCAATGCGCCGGGCAACGGCATCGCCGACGACAAGGCGATCTACAGCTACATGCCCGAGATCGTGCGCTTCTATTCGGGCGGCGAGGCGAAGCTGCCCAATGTGGAAACGTGGCGGTGCCGCGAACCCCAGGCCTTGCAGTACGTCCTCGACAATCTGGATCAGGTGGTCGTCAAGCTGGTCGACGGGTCGGGCGGCTATGGCATGCTCGTCGGGCCGACCGCGAGCCGGCAGGAGATCGAGGATTTCCGCGCCGCACTGATCGCCGAGCCGCATCGCTATATCGCGCAACCGACGCTGGCGCTGTCCACCGTTCCGACGCTGGCGGACAGCGGCCTGTCGCCGCGTCACGTCGATTTCCGCCCCTTCGTCCTCACCGGGTCGAAGGGGGTGCAGGTGGTGCCGGGCGGCCTGACGCGCGTTGCGCTGAAGGAAGGATCGCTGGTCGTCAATTCCAGTCAGGGCGGCGGGACCAAGGACAGCTTCGTGCTGATGGCCGATGACCAGCGCCAGACGCAGAGCATGGGTGGCATGACGCAGAGCCAGGGGTTCCGCCCATGATGCTCTCCCGCACCGCGTCCTCGCTGTACTGGCTGGGGCGGTATATCGAGCGCGCCGATTTCTTCGCGCGGCTGATCGAAGCGACGGTGCGCTTCGACGTCATGTCGTCACGCCCGGCGGGGGAGGTCGCCTGGTCGTCGGCGCTGGCCGTGACCGATACCGAGGCGGATTACGCCGCGCATGGCGGCGCGATGACCCAGACCGACGTCGTGCGCTTCCTGACCGTCGACACGAGTCATCCGGGATCGCTGATCCGCTGCCTCGACCGGGCCCGCAACAACGCCAAGGCGGTGCGGACCGCGCTGAGCCGCGAGGCGTGGACGGCGATCAACCGGTCGTGGCTGGTATTCGAGAACCGCGATCAGGTCGGCGACACGCAGGCGACGCTGCGGCTCGTCGAGTCGGTGAAGAACGAGACGCGCGGGTTCGAGGGCGCGGTCCACCAGATGCTTCGCAACCAGTCGCACTGGTTCATCCGGCTGGGGCAGGCAGTGGAGCGCGCCGACAATACGGCGCGGCTGCTCGACGTGAAATATCACATCCTGCTGCCCGAGGGCGAGGTGGTCGGCGGCGTCGTCGACCGCGACCAGTGGACGACCATTCTGCAGGTCGTGTCCGCAGTGACCGCCTATCGCTGGCTCTATTCGGACGGGCTGCGGCCGGCGAACGTCATCGACCTGCTGATCGCCAGCCGCGAACTGCCGCGCAGCCTGGTTGCGTCGGCGGAGATCACCGTCGACATCCTCGGCCTGCTCGCCGAGCGGACGGGCAGCCATGGCGAGGCCGACCGCATGGCGCGGATGCGTGCGTCCCGACTGGTCAAGACGCGCTCGGGTGAGGTGATCGCCAGCGGGCTGCATCAATATCTGCAGGCGTTCATCCGGGAAAACGGGCAGCTGCATGAGGCGATCGGCCGGCAGTTTCGGTTCGGCTGATGCGGCTGTCGATCGATCACCGCACGATCTATCGCTTCAGCGAGCCGCAGAGCCGGCTGGTGCAGATGCTGCGGATGACGCCGGAGAACAGCCACGATCAGACGGTCGCGCGTTGGCGAATCGACGTGGATTGCGACGCGACGATGCGGCGCGGTCGCGATGGCTTCGGCAATGCGGTCACCATGTTGTATTGCGAAGGTCCGGTTGCGCATATCGAGATCGCGGTATGGGGCGAGGTATTGACCAGCCATTCCGATGGCGTCGTGCGCGGCGTGACCGAGGCGCTGCCGCCGGCGGTGTTCCTGCGCGCCACCGAGGCGACGCCGCGCGATCCGGCGATCGCCCGTTTCGCCGCGGATGCGGTGGCCGGGCGGGACGGGCCGATCGGGCAGTTGCACCATCTGAACCGCGCGTTGCACGAACGCTTCGGGCTCGATCGCGCCCGGCCGACGCCGGGACTGAGCGCAGCGGCGGCGTTCGAGCGGAAGACGGCGACCTCCCGCGATCTGGCCCAGATGTTCGCGGTCGCGGCCCGCTCGCTCGGCATTCCGGCGCGTTATGTGTCCGGGTACAGCATCGTCGAAGGATCGGTGCGCCCGACTCCGCACGGCTGGGCCGAGGCGCATGTCGATGGCCTCGGGTGGATCGGCTTCGATCCCTGCACCGGCCGGTCGCCGCAGGAAGAGAGCGTTCGCGTCGCCGCGGCGCTGGACGCCCAGGGCGCCGCCCCCGTCGCGGGATCCCGGCTCGGCGAGGGCGAAGAGGAACTGGATGTCGCGGTGACCGTCTCCGCCGCGCAATGACGATGGCGGCACTGTGACGGGCGGGCGCGGTTAACCGGATCATAATCCACGCGATCTATCCCCGGCACCGTGGGGCGGTTTCGTATCTCGACATCGGGGCAGATGCTCCTGGGGCTGACATTGCTGTCGGCATCGTCCTGCGTTCCGCCGCAGAGCAGGGGCGCACGTATCTCGCAGGCGGTGCCGCCGCCGACGCCGCGGCAATTGCTTCGCGATCTTGCGCTCGATGTACCGGGCGACGAGCCTGGACTGGAAGGGCTGCCGGCCAGCTTGCGCGCCGCGATCGGCCGTGAGCCCGGCGCCGTACCCACCAGTGTCGCACCACCGTTTCTGGCGCAGACCCAAAGCGATCTCGACGCGGAGCGGGCGACCGAATGCCTGACCGCCGCCGTGTATTACGAGGCGCGCTCCGAACCGGTCGACGGCCAGCGCGCGGTGGCGCAGGTCGTGCTGAACCGCGTCCGCGACCGTGCCTTTCCCCATAGCGTCTGCGGCGTGGTCTATCAGGGCGCGAACCGGCGGACCGGGTGTCAATTCTCGTTCGCATGCGACGGATCGATGGCGCATCGGCGCGACCCGTCCGCCTGGGACCGCGCGCGCGCCATCGCGGCGGCGGCGCTGGCGGGTAGCGTCTATGCGCCGGTGGGCGGCGCGACGTTTTACCACACCCAGGCGATCCTGCCGTGGTGGGCGTCCAGCCTGTCACGCATCGGATCGGTCGGCGCGCATATCTTCTATCGCTGGCGCGGCGCTATGGAGGGGGCGTTGAGCTTCCGCGCCGCTTATGCGGGTGTCGAGCCCGATGCGCCGCGCCTCCTCGCGACCCCGACGGCGGGCGCACAGGTCGCCTTGTACAGCGACAGCAGCGACGATCGTGGCGTGACCGTGCACCGCGGCAAGCTGACGGCTACCCCGGGCGGCGCTGCGCCAGCTTCGGTGAACGTTGCGCGTGCGCCGCGGATGCTGATCGCCGCCGGCGTCCGGGTCCACCTCGGCAGCGAGGCGCCACGGCATGTGGTGACCGACGGCGCGGTCGTCGGCGAGGAAAGCGACCCGATCTGATCGATCAGGCGGGGGCCAGCGCGACCTCGCGGATTGCGGGCACGGGCGCGGCAGCGTCCTCATCCTCGAACCGCCGCCAGCCGTTCGGACCGAGCACTTCGAGCGGGCGGTAGCGCGTCTTGTACGCCATGCGCTGCGACCCCTTCACCCAATAGCCCAGATAGACATAGGGCAGGCCGGCGTCGCGGGCGCGGGAGATATGATCCATGATGATGTAGTTGCCGAGGCCGGGGCGGGCGCCGTGCCCATCCTCGTCGGCGGCGAAGAAGCTGTAGATCATGGACAATCCGTCCGCCTGGCGATCCGTCAGGCAGGCGCCGATCAGCTTGCCCCGTTCGCCGCTGGTGGAGCGGGTGCGATATTCGATGATCAGCGAATTGACCGGCGAATGTTCGACCATGTCGGCATAATCGTCCTCGTCCATCCCGGCCATGCCGCCGCCCGGATGACGCGCGGCGAGATAGCGGCGCAGCAACTGGAACTGTTCGTCCGTCGCCCAGGGACGGCAGGCCGTCACCTCCAGATCGTCGTTCCGGCGCAGCAACTTGCGCTGAGTGGCATTGGGTGTGAATTCCGGCGTGACCACACGCACCGACACGCAGGCCGTGCAGCCCGCACACGACGGACGATAGGCAACGCCTTGCGACCGGCGGAACCCGATGCGGCCGAGCGCATCGTTCAGCTCGGCAGCGTGCTGACCGCTCAATTCGGTAAACACCTTGCGCTCCTGACGCCCGGGCAAATAGGGGCAGGGAGCGGGCGTCGTGACGAAAAAGCGCGGGAAACGGAAAGGCGCAGTCACCGCCGGCAGTCCTCCTGATGGTGCGGTCCGCGGCGCGGCGCGAACGACATATGAATCACCGCGGTCCCCGTGAAAAGCGCCTTTACCATCAAAGAGAGTTAATGCCTGCCAGAGAGTCTTTGACGTACGCTCGTTAGGACCATAAACAACGATGCTGCGATGCGGAACTAATGTCAGCGTGGCGTGTTTCGCGTGTGCACTCAGTTGGGAGTTTATTATGAAGACGTTCGCCGGTTCGCTTGCCGCCCTCGCCATGATCGCTGCGCCGGTCGCCGCTACGCCGGCATTTGCGGCTCCCTCCAACCCCGCGTCGTCGCTGTCGGTCGCGAAGTCGGTGCGCGCCAGCACGCCAACTGCCAAGAAGAACAGCCTTGCCGGCGGTGGTCTGCTCGCAGCGCTGATCGTAGCAGGCGTCGTCGCGATCGGCGTCGTAGCTGCCACGCGGGACGGCAATTCCGACAGCAACTGATCTAGGTCAGCACATTAAAAGGGGGCTGCGCGCCGCGCAGCCCCCTTTTTTGTGCGTTCGGTGAAGCCAAGCCGGTCGTCTTGCACCGCTGCTCCCGACGTCAGGCCTGCTCCACCTGGCTGGTTTCGTAGCCGCCGTCCCGCAGCGCGGCGATCAGGCGGTTGAGATGATCGCGGTCGCGCGCTTCGCATTCGATATCGGTGACGAGGCCCTTCGCCGGCAGCGTGGTGAAGATGCGCTGGTGGTAGATCTCGATGATGTTGACCCGCTGCTGATCGAAGATGCGCGCAACGTTGAACAGGGCGCCCGGCTGATCCTGTAGCCGGACACGCAAGCGCGCGAGGCGACCCGAGCGGGCGAGATCGCGCAGCAACACGTTGGCGAGCAACCGCGTATCGATGTTGCCGCCGCACAGGATGATACCCACCGTGCGGCCCTTGAACCGCTCGGGATAGGCCATCAGCGCGGCGAGACCGGCGGCACCCGCCCCCTCCACGACCGTCTTCTCGATCTGAAGCAGCAGGCTGACCGCCTCTTCCAGGTTGCGCTCGCCGACCAGCACGATGTCGTCTACCAGTTCGGCGACCATCGCCGAGGTGATGCCGCCTGGTTCCTTCACCGCAATGCCTTCCGCCAGCGTGTCGCCGGCGCAGGGCATGTTGGTGCCGCGGATGCGGTTGTACATCGAAGGAAACAGCTCTGCCTCGACCCCGATGACTTCGATCGGGCGACCGGCGGCGCGGGCGACGACCGCGGTGCCGGAGATCAGGCCGCCGCCGCCGATCGGCACCAGGAACGTATCGAGCGTCGGAACGTCCTCCAGCATCTCGATCGCCGCCGTACCCTGTCCGGAGATGACGCGCGGATCGTCGAAGGGGTGGACGAAGGTGAAGCCGCACTCCGCTTCCAGCACGCGCGCATGCGCGTAGGCGGCGTCGAAGGTCTCCCCCTCCAGCACCACTTTCGCGTGATGGCCCTCGGTCTGCGTCACCTTCACCGTCGGCGTGGTGCGGGGCATCACGATCGTCGCCGGTACGCCGAGCCGATGGGCGTGATAGGCGAGTCCCTGCGCATGATTCCCCGCCGACGCGGCGATGACACCCTTGGCGCGCGCTTCCGGCGACAGCTGTAACAGCGTATTGAGGGCGCCGCGTTCCTTATACGCTGCGGTGAACTGAAGGTTTTCGAACTTGAGATAGACGGTGGCGCCGGTCATCTCACTGAATGTACGGCTAATCAGCGTCGGCGTGCGAACGATCGCGTCGCGAATGCGATCGTGGGCGGCTCGCACGTCGTCAATGACGACGGGGAGGACGGGCGCTGCGGCGAGTTTGGTAGCCATGTGGCCAGCTAGACCATCTGGTGCGGCGGGGGAACACCGCTTATGCGAACGATCATGGCACTCCCTTTTCCCCGGTTCGCCGGCTCCTTTTCCGCACCGCGGCTTGCGTTGCTGCTCGGCGCAGCACTGATGGTCCCGGCCGCGGCGCAGGCCGACGGCATCGTCGACAACGTCAACGGCATGACGCTGGACAAGGACGGCAGGGTCGTCCGATTCCAGGCGCTGCTCGTCACGCTCGATGGCAAGGTGAGCAAGTTGCTGTCGTCGAAAGACAAACGCCCGGACAAGCTCGACTGGCGCGTGGACATGAAGGGCAAGACCCTGCTGCCCGGCATGATCGATGCGCACGGCCATGTCATGGAACTGGGCTTTCGCGCACTAGAACTCGACCTGTCCGATACGAAGACCCTGGCGGAGGCGCAGGCGAAGATCGCGGCCTATGCAAGGGCCAATCCGGAACGATCCTGGATCATCGGTGGCGGGTGGAACCAGGAAGTGTGGGGGTTGGGCCGATTCCCGACCGCGGCCGATCTCGACTCGGCGGTCGGCGACCGACCGGTGTGGCTCGCGCGGGCGGATGGCCATGCGAGCTGGGGCAACAGTGCGGCGCTGAAGGCGGCGGGCGTCACTGCCAAAAGCGTTGCGCCGGCCGGGGGGCGGATCGAGCGCAATGCCGCCGGCCAGCCCGCTGGCGTGTTCGTCGACGCCGCGCAGGGTCTGGTTGCCAAGGTGGTGCCGCAGCCGCTGGGCAAGGACCGCAACGCGGCGTTCCTGCGCGCGCAGGCGACGTTGCTGAGCTATGGCGTCACCGCGACGACGGACATGGGCACGTCGATGGACGATTGGCTCACCTATCGCCGGATCGGCGACCTGGGCGGGCTGCGCGTGCGGATCATGAGCTATGGCTATGGTGTCGATACGACGTTGCAGATCGGTGCGACCGGGCCGACGCCCTGGCTGTACAACGACAAGTTGAAGCTGGTCGGTGCGAAGCTGTATGCCGACGGCGCCCTCGGGTCGCGCGGTGCGTGGCTGAAGGCACCCTATACCGATGCGCCCGGTCAGTCCGGCGCGGGGTTCCTGTCGGACACGGCGATGCGCAACCTGATGAGCCGTGCCGCCATGGACGGCTATCAGGTCGCGGTGCACGCGATCGGCGACCGCGCCAATGCCGAGGTGCTCGATGCGATCGACGAGATGGCGCAGACGTACAAGGGGGACCGGCGCTGGCGCGTCGAGCATGCGCAGATCGTCGATCCCGTCGACCTGCCGCGCTTCGGCAGGAACGGCATCATAGCATCGATGCAGCCGACGCACGAGACGAGCGACCGCAAGATGGCGGAAGCCCGTCTGGGTCCGCAGCGGCTTGCCGGTGCCTATGCGTGGGCGTCGATGCTGAAGAACGGCGCCAAACTGGCCTTTGGATCGGACTATCCGGTCGAGAGGCCCGATCCCTGGGCAGGCTGGGCAGCGGCGTTCACCCGGCAGGATGCGGACGGCCAGCCATTCGGGGGATGGCGGCCCGAAGAGGCGGTGACCCGCGAGCAGGCGTGGTGGGCGTTCACCGGCGGTGCGGCCTATGCCGGCTTTGCGGAGGATCGCATCGGGCGGCTTGCTCCGGGCCTGCGCGCCGACTTCATCATCGTCGATCGCGATCCGCTGCTCGCCTCGCCCACCGACCTGCGCGCGACCAAGGTACAGGAGACATGGGTCGGGGGTGAGAAGGTGTGGGCGCGGCAATAGACCTTCCCGCGATCGTCGCCGACATCGCGGCGGAAATGTCCGCCGCGCCTGAGCGGGGTGCGCCAGCAGACTATATCGCGCCGCTCGCCGCCGTCGATCCTGCGCGGTTCGGGATAGCGGTGATCGAGGCAGGCGGCACCTGCCACCTTGCCGGGGATGCCGACGTCCCATTCTCGATCCAGTCGATCAGCAAGGTGTTCGCGCTGACGCTGGCGCTGGGTCATATCGGCGACCAACTTTGGCGCCGGGTGGGGCGCGAGCCGTCGGGAACGGCGTTCAACTCCATCGTCCAGCTTGAGGCAGAGCACGGCATCCCGCGCAATCCGTTCCTCAACGCGGGCGCGATCGTGGTTGCGGACGTGCTGCTAGGGCGCCACGAACCGCGCGAAGCGATCGGCGAGATCCTGCGCTTCGTCCGGATGCTGACCGACGACGAAGGCATCGTAATCGACCGCGCGGTGGCCGAGGCCGAGCTGGCGACGGGGGATCGCAACCGCGCGCTGGCGAGCTACATGCGCGCGTTCGGCAACATCCACCATGACGTCGAGCGGACGCTCGGCGTCTATTTCCATCAATGTGCGCTGGCGATGAGCTGCCGCCAACTGGCCCTGGCCGGTCGTTACCTGATGGCGGACGGCATCTTGCCCTCGACGGGCAAGCGGATCGTGTCCGCGCAACGGGCGCGGCGTATCAACGCGCTGATGCTGACGTGCGGACATTACGATGGATCGGGCGAGTTCGCCTTCCGTGTCGGCCTGCCGGGCAAATCGGGCGTTGGAGGCGGCATCCTGGCGGTGGCGCCGGGACGCGCCAGCATTGCGGTCTGGTCGCCGGGACTCAACCCGCGGGGCAATTCGCAGCTGGGCACGCTGGCGCTGGAGCGGCTGGCCCAAAGGACGGGCTGGTCGGTGTTCGAGCCAGCCCGCTAGCCCCGCACGCTGCCGCACGTCACGAAAAAGGCCGCGGCACCCCCCGATGCCGCGGCCTTCGCTCCCGACGACCGGGGAGGAAAACGGGTTGGGTCAGGCGACCGCGGTGACTTCCTCGGGCTCGCGCAAAACATAGCCGCGGCCCCAGACGGTTTCGATGTAGTTTTCGCCTTCGCAGGCAAGGCTGAGCTTCTTGCGCAGCTTGCAGATGAAGACGTCGATGATCTTCAGTTCCGGTTCGTCCATCCCGCCGTACAGGTGGTTGAGGAACATTTCCTTGGTGAGGGTGGTGCCTTTGCGGAGCGAAAGCAGCTCCAGCATCGCATATTCCTTGCCGGTCAGGTGCACGCGGCTGCCGTCGACCTCGACCGTCTTGGCGTCCAGATTGACCGCCAGCTTGCCGGTGCGGATGACGGACTGGCTGTGACCCTTCGAGCGCCGGACGACGGCGTGGATGCGGGCGATCAGCTCTTCGCGATGGAAGGGCTTGGTCACGTAATCGTCGGCGCCGAAGCCGAAGCTGCGAACCTTGCTGTCCATTTCGTTGATGCCCGACAGGATCAGCACCGGTGTCGCGACACGGGCGACGCGCAGTTTCTTCAGCACGTCATAGCCGTGCATGTCCGGCAGGTTCAGATCCAGCAGGATGATGTCGTAATCGTACAGCTTGCCGAGATCGAGGCCTTCTTCGCCAAGATCCGTCGTATAGCAATTGAAGCCTTCGGTCCCGAGCATCAGCTCGATCGCCTTGGCCGTGGTCGGCTCGTCCTCGATCAACAACACCCGCATCGCGAAGTCCCCTGTTGGCGAGGCCGTCAGCACCCCTGCTGTCCGGCCGGCCCAGATTCATTAACCAAAGAACATCTGAAGGCAAAAGGTTAATTTGCATTTAATCGAGGGGTTACGGCGAGTCGCTTCAGCGAGTTGGCTGCGAATCGCCATCGGGATCGGTGGGCGTCAGGTCGGGACCGAGCAACGTCAGGTGCCGGCTGCGCGGTATGTCTTCGCCCAGCACCTCGCGCAGATAGAGGCTGCGGACGAGCGTGAAGATGACGACGAGCAACGCGGCCGAGAAGAACAGGCCGAAGATGCCGAAGATCACGCCGATGCCGATGATCGCGAAGACGGTGATCGCCGGCGGGATCGAGATGACCCGCGCCTGGACATAAGGCGTGATGAAGTTGGTCTGGATCAGGCGGACCACGGCATAGGTGGTGAGCGCACCGATCACCGGCGTCGTCCCCTGCGTCGCGGCAAGGCCCAGCGCCGGGACCATCGCTGCGGTCGGCCCGATATAGGGGATGAATTCGGACAGGCCGGCGAGCAGGCCCAGCGCCGCGGCCGAGGGCACGCCGGAAATCCACAGGCCGATGCCGATCAGGATGCCCATGCTGGTCATCAGGATCAGGGAGGAGCGCAGCCACAGGCGGAGGGTCGATCCGACGTCGAACAGCGCATCCTCGATGGCGGGACGCTTCGATCGCGGGATCAGGAACAGGAAGCCGCGCTGGTAGATCGCCGGATCCGCGGCGAAGAACAGCGCGCCGACGAGCAACAGCAGGCTGTTGAGGATCAGTTCGCCGCCACCCTGGACCAGGCCGCCGACATCCTGCGCGGCGCGCGACCCGGCATAAGCCTGTCGCACCGCATCGACGATCTTGGCACCGACCGGGCTCTTGGACGCCCATGCGGCGAGCTGGTCCAGCAAGCCGGGCAATTGCGTGACGAGCACGTTCACCTGTTCGCGGAACTGCACGCCGAACAGCCAGACGAGGAAGGCGACGATGCCGAGTGCCGTTGCCATCCCGAGCCCGACCGACGCACGCGCCGGTACGCGCAGGTGATCGCGGTAGAGGTCGGCAAGCGCATGGATCGCGATGGCACCCAGCATCGACCCGAAAGCGAGGATGAGCAGGTCGCCCGCCTTGAACAGCGCGGCCGCAACGCCGGCGATGATGAGGATGTACAGGATGCGGCGGATGAAGCGCGAATCGTCCGGATCGGGAGCGAGACGGTTCATCGTGCGAAGCCGGCGGGGGCGGCGGAAGGGGAGGGGACCATGCCGGCACCTTGGCAGGGTGGCGGGGCGGTGGACAGGGGTTGGTTGCGGACGGATGCGCATTGCGGCCCGGCTCTTGCCAAGCGGCGCGGCGCACGGCAGCGCTGGCGCCCTCGACAGCACAGACGGGCGCCGCGCATGAACATCCTCCTCGTCGACGATGATACCGAATTCACCGAGTCGCTGGCGGGGGAACTCGACGGTTTCGGCCACCGCAGCAGCATCGCGGCGGACGGACGCGCGGCCCTGGAGGCGATCGACCAGGATGCCTTCGACGCGGTGGTGCTCGACCGGATGATGCCGCGCGTCGACGGCATCGCGCTGCTCGAACGGCTGCGCGCCGACGCACGCACGATCCCGGTGATCATGCTGAGCGCGCTCGGGCAGTCGGACGACAAGATCGTGGGTCTGGGTGCGGGCGCCGACGATTACGTCGTGAAGCCGATCGCGGCGGCGGAACTGCATGCCCGCTTGCAGGCGGTGGTGCGTGGGCGGCAGTGGATGCGCGAGACCACGGATACGCTGCGTGCCGGCGATATCGTCGTAAGCCCGACCCGGTTTCGGGCGTGGCGCGGCGACGAGCCGATCGACCTCGCCAATCTGGAGTTGAAGCTGCTCGCCGAATTCGTGCGCAATGCGGGATCGGTGCTGACCCGCCAGATGCTGATCGAGCGGGTGTGGGGCTATGATTTCGAGCCGGACACCAATCTGGTCGACGTCTATGTCCGCCGTCTGCGCCAGAAGCTGACCGCGCATGGCGGCGACGATCCGATCGCGACGATGCGCGGCGTCGGTTACATGTTGCGCGGCTGATCCCGTGCGGCTGCCAAGGTCGCTGCGTGCGCTGACGCTGATCTTCGTCGCGGCGTTCCTGCTGGTGACGGCGGGCACGGGCGTCGCGATCTACGCTGCGACGCATCGCGCGATCGAGCGGCTGGTCGACCAGCGGATCGCGGGTGCGGCGGATGCGGTCGGTGGACCGCCCGAGAGCGGCGCGGCGCCATTGCCGACCGCGGAGCTGCTGCGGCGACTGGCGCTGCTCGCCCGGGAGCGGGACACCGGCGACATCGGCACGGTCCTGATCGATGGCGAGGGCAGGCGGATCGGCGGAAACGTGACGCTGCGCCGGCCACTTCCGCTGGGCGCGGTGTCTTTGCAGGCGCGCGACGGGATCAAGGGGCTGACCGCGGGGCGCGCCTTCACCCGCGCGGTCGGTGGCGGGCGGAGACTGACGCTGATCGCGGAGACGGAGCCGTTCGACGATTATTGGTCGGCACGCCTGCGCATCTACCTGATCGGGTTCGGATCGATCGTGGCGGTGGTGGCGATCGGCATGCTGGTCTTCGCGCGGCTGGTCGGCGGGCGCATCGGCGCGATGCGCACCACGGTAGAGGCGATCGTCGACGGCGACATGCAGCGGCGCGTGCCGACAGCCGGGGACGGCGGCACGTTCGACCGACAGGCCGAGGCGCTCAACCGGATGCTCGATCGCATCGCCGAACTGATGCAGGGCATCAGCGAGGTGTCGAGCGACATCGCTCATGATTTGCGCAGCCCGCTCGCCCGGCTGAGGGCGCGGCTCGTGCGGATCGAGCGGGGGGTGGATGACGTCGCGTTGCGCGGCGATCTGGCCAGCGCGATCGCGCAGAGCGACGAGATCCTGGCGATGTTCGGCGCGGTGCTGCGCATCGCCGAGGTGGAGGGCGGCGCGCGTCGTGCCGGTTTCGCCGAGATCGACCTCGCCGACCTGGGTGACGAGATCGCGACGATGATGGCGCCGGTAGCGGAGGAGAGCGGCCATCGTATCATGATCGATGCGCTGTCGCCGTTGCCGATACGCGGCGACCGGCAATTGCTGACGCAGGTCCTGATCAACCTGATCGAGAATGCCTGTCGCCATACGCCGGCGGGCACGGGGATCGTGATGAGCGGCGGCGTATCCGGTCCGATGGCGATGCTGACGCTGACCGACGAGGGGCCGGGCATTCCGGCGGAGGAGCGGGGGCTGGCATTGCGGCGGTTCGGGCGGCTGGATCGCAGCCGGTCGAGCGCGGGGCATGGCCTCGGCCTGCCGCTTGCCGCGGCCATCCTGCGCCTCCATCGTGGCGAATTGCGGCTGGAGGATGCGGCGCCCGGATTGCGGGTCGTGCTGGTTACGCCACTGCGCTGACAGGAAAATCCCGGTGTCCGATGATCGCCATCGGACACCGGGGATCGATCAGAAGTTGACAGCGGCTTCCATGCCGAAGGTGCGCGGCGGGTTGAAGTTCGCGTACGACCCCAGCACCGCGTTGTTGGCGTTCGAGCGGCGGTAGATATGCTCTTCGTTCAGCAGGTTGCGCGACCATGCCGACAGCGTGAACACCTGGCCACGATCGTTCAGCGCGATGTCCGCGATGGCGATGCGGCCGTTGACGATGAAGCTCGAGTCGGTCTTCACGTTCTCGGACTGGAAGCTGTACTGGTCCGCGGCGTAATTGGCGTCGAGGTGGAAGCGCACGTTGGTCGACCCGGCGCCGACCGGCACCTTATAGTCGATGTAGCCCGACGCGGCATGCGGCGGCGTGTAGACGGTATAGACCTGCGTCAGGACGCCGACGGTCGGACCCGGGTTCGGGTTCGCGGTCAGCGGGATCCTGGTGTAGGTATAGGCGTAGGAGGCGCCGACCGTCAGGTTGCGCACCGGCTGCGCGGTGAAATCGACCTCGATCCCGCGGATCTTGGACGTGCCGGGCGCATTCGCCGTATTTTCGGTGTGCAGATTGTAGTTCGGGTTGGCGGTGTTGGTGCCGGGCAGGAACTGGTTGGTATCGACGAAGTCGAAGTCGATCTGCGTGTTCTTGCGGTCCATGATGAAGCCGGCGAGGTTCAGGCGGACCTTGTGGTCGAGCAGGTCCATCTTGGCGCCGACTTCATAGGCCTTGACCGATTCGGGACCGAAGGCACCGAAGTTCGACGACCGGTCATTCGCGCCACCGGCGCGGAAGCCGCTGGAATATTTGCCGTACAGGTTGATCCCCGGTGCCGCGTCGAAGGCCAGCGTGACCATCGGGTCGAAGCGGCCGCGGTTATAGGCAAGCGCGTAGTTGGTCGCGACGCCCGAGACGAGGTAGAGCGTGCCGTTGCGCTTGTCCTTGGTGTAGCGGCCACCGACGGTCAGATGCAGCGCATCGAAGCTGTCGGGGGTGTAGGTCGCCTGACCGAAGGCCGCATAGCTGTGCGTCTTGGCGAAGCTGGCGCGCTGCAGGAAGCGCGAGTTGTAATCCCAGCCCTGGTTGGCGGAGGTGATCGGCCCGAACACCTGCGATGGCAGGATGGTGTAGGCGGTGCCCGTCGCGTTCCACTGGTTGGAGGTCGGCGTCGCGGCGGATTCGCGCGCCTGTTCGGTGAAGTAATAGAGGCCGGCGACGTAATCGAGCTGATCGATGTGGCCGACAGCCTGGAATTCCTGGCTGAACTGGCTCTGGTACAGGTCCGACAGGCTGTAGCGGCTGAACTTGCCGTTCGGCGCATAGGCCGTCCGGGCGGCACCGCCCGAATTGTCCCACTGGTTCGTCTCGACACGGCGCCATGCGGTGATCGAGCGCAGCTCGACCGCGGGCGAGAAGTCGTAGCGCAGGTTGGCGCTGACGCCCTGCGTCCGGTCGACGCTATATTGCTGGGGCACGCCGATGTCGGCGGTCTTCTGGCGATCTGCATGCACGCCGACGAGCGACGGCAGCGGCGCGATGCAGGTCGTGGCGGAAACGGTGCCCGAGATGCAGGTCGCCGCGCCGGGCGCGCTGCCCGGCAGGACCAGTCGGTTGGTGGTCGTGTCGAGCACGCCTACCGGGCGGTTCAGCGGATTGTAGTTGATCAGCTGGCTGAAGAAGGGCGTGTTTTCGTCCTTCGCCTTGTCGAAGGCGAAATCGGCGGTGAAGGCGTCGGTCGGCTTCCAGCGCGCCGAGACGCGGCCACCGACGCGATTGTAGGCGTTCCAGCCGATCTGTCCGGCGAGCGGATCCTTCACCGTCCGACCCTGGTGCTGATAGACGCCGTCCAGCTTGACCGAGACATTCTGGTATGCGGGCAGGTCGATGTGCGCTTCGGCGTTGTTCGCGCCGTAATTGCCGACGCCGGCCGACACGCGGCCGTTGAATTCGCCGCTCGGCGCCTTGGTGACGATGCTGAGCGCGCCGCCTTCGGTGTTGCGACCGAACAGCGTGCCCTGCGGGCCGCGCAGCACTTCGATCCGCTCGACGTCGAACAGCGCGGCGTTGAGGCCCTGCGAACGGCCGAGGTAGACACCGTCGATGTAGACGCCGACGCCCGAATCGCGGGCGGTCTGGTTCTGGTCGAACGGCACGATGCCGCGGATGCCGATGGTCAGCGCGGACTGGCGCGCCTCGAACGTCGCGACGCGCAGGCTGGGCACGCCGCCGTCGGCGAGATCGAGCAGGCTCTGCACGTGACGATCCTTGATCGCCTGCGGGTCGATCACCGAAATCGCGATCGGCGTCTTCTGAAGGTTCGTTTCACGCTTCGTCGCGGTGACGACGATGTCGGTCAGCTGATCCGGATCGGCGGGCGTCGTCGTGGTCGTATCGGTGGTCGGATCGGCGGCGACGGCCGCTACGGCCTTGTCCGACGCAGGCTTTGCCGCGTCCTTGGCCCAGGCCGGTGCGGCGCCGAGGGCAGCCGCTGCCACGCCGATCAACAGCAGCGCACGGCCGCCTCGCGTGTTCGTCATCTCGAAAATTCCCCTTCAGGCTTCGTGCCTTCGAAGGGCGCTTAGGCGCGGCGTGTGGCGTGCCCGTTGCGGATTGATGAAACGTGCCGACCCGGCCATTTCATCTTGGAGTCATTTTCCCGATCCGGGCCGGTCCGGTCGATCAGGTGGACGCGACCTCTCCGGCGCGGCCCAGCGCTTGCGAGATGCCGTCGGCGGCGGCGCGGAGCAGCGGCACCAGTTCCTGCATGCGCGCGGGATCCAGATAGGGCGCGGCGGCGGCGACGTTGATCGCCGCGACGGTCGTGCCCGCGGCGTCGCGCACGGGCGCGGCGACCGAATGGATGTGATCGGGCGCCGGCCCGCACTGCAGGATCACGCCGCGTTCCACGGCGGCGCGCATCTCGTCCAGCCAGTCCGGGCGGCGATGCGGTTCGGCCACCCGGTCGAAGTGCCGCCGCCAGCCGCCTTCGCCGTCACCGAGCATCAGCGCCTTGCCGAGCCCGGTTTCGCCCAAGCGGCGGCGCGTGCCGGGCTGGGTGGTGACCGCGACCCGTTCGCGACCGGGGACGCGGAGCATGTGGACCGATTCGTCGCCTTCGCGCCGGCCCATGAACGCGCTCATGCCGGTTTCCTGCGCCAGCCATTCCAGATGCGGGCGGGCGAGCGCGACGAGGTCGGTCTGGTCCTGCACCAGATGGCGCAGCCGCAGCAGCTGCGGCCCGCCGCGCACCTGCCCGTTGGTGGAGATGGCGAGGAAGCCGCGCGCGGCGAGCGAGCCGACGAGACGATAGGCGATGGCACGCGACAGGCCGCTGCGTGCCGCAAGCTGGATCACCGTCGCGGCATCGTCGACCGCGAGTTCGAGCAGATCGAGGCCGCGGTCGAGCGTCTGGGTGCCCGCCTTGGCGGTGCGGGCGCCGTCGAGGTCGGTGTCGGGCAATCCGCGCGGGGCGACGGGTGCAGTGGCAATGGTCACGTCGCGCTTTCTCCCCGGGCGCGGAGCGTGCACCCCCGATTCGCCGTTGCGGTCCCTTAACGTACCAACGGCCGGAACGGCAGCAGTCTGTCGGTAGGCCATGGGTCAGCCGAGCCGGATCACGTGGAGGAAGCGCGGCCCGTGCGCGCCGCGGACATAGGTGCCTTCGATATCCGTCGTCCCCGACACGCCGGTGACCCAGTAATGCGCACGCGGATGGGTGCCGGCGAGCACCGCGTCCTCGAGATAGGCGACGACCTGCGGCACGACGACGATGTGGTGGAGCGCGAGGAAGTTGGGGAGCATCGGCGCTTCGGGCGCGGTTTCGAAGACGAGGCTGCCCGTTTCCGCGACGCCGCATCGGGCGATGGCGAGCGCCACCGGTTCGTCGGGCGCGGCGGTGGCGTGGCGATCGAAGCCGGACCAGTCGCCCGCCTCCAGCCGGGGATCGGGCGGCGTGCACAGCGACCGCGCAAGCCCCTGGTCCGCGCAATAGCGCGCGACCGCGGCGGGCAGATCGGCGAAGCCGGCGACCGCGTCGACGGTGGCGGCGACGCTCGGCACGGCGAGTCGGGCGAGGAAGCTGTCCTCCAGCGCGGCGGGGTCGACCGGCGGGCGTTCGGGAGCGATCAGCAGCGTGGCGGCTTCGCCGTCGATCGCGGCCCGGGTCGCCGTGCCGGTCAGCCGGGCGAGGATCGCGTCGCGCGCGTTCACGCGCGGCGGCCCTTTTTATACTGGGCCATGAAGCTTTCGGCAGGCGGTTTGGGCATGTCGCGATAGCGGGTCCAGCCGCCGGCGAGCGGCAGCTTCGACAGCCAGCCCGACCGGCCCATCAGCCGCATCGACCGGAGCGCCGCGGCGGTGGCGGCGCGGTACAGGCGCGGGCGGCGGGCGAACCACGCCCATGCGCCGAGGCCCGAGCGCAGCGAGGCGGGCTCCAGCCCTTCGCGCCAGCTCTTCTCGCGCCAGCCGCGCAGCAGCGTCGGGAGCGGGATGCGGACCGGGCATACCTCCTGGCATTTGCCGTTGAGCGTGCAGGCGTTGGGCAGATCGCGGCTCTGCTTCAGCCCGTCGAAGGCGGGGGTGAGCACCGCGCCCATCGGGCCGGGGTAGGTGCCGCCATAGGCATGGCCGCCGATCTGTCGGAAGACGACGCAATGGTTCATGCAGGCGCCGCAGCGGATGCAGCGCAACATCTCGACGAGGCCATCCTCACGCATCGCGGTGCGACCGTTGTCGACGAGGACGATGTGCATCTCTTCGGGGCCATCGCGGTCGCCGGGGCGTTTCGGACCGGTGTAGAAGGTCGTGTACTGGCTGAGCGGCGCGCCGGTCGCGGAGCGCGACAGCATGCGCAGCATGTGGACCGCATGGCCGGTCGAGGGGACGATCTTTTCGATGCCCGCCGTGACGATGTGCATGCGGGGCGGCACCAGCGACAGTTCGGCATTGCCTTCGTTGGTGACGGTGCACACCGCGCCGGTGTCGGCGACGAGGAAATTGGCGCCGGAGATGCCGACATCGGCAGCGAGCATGCCTTCGCGCAAATGACGGCGGGCGCTTTCCGCCATCGCCGCGATGCTTTCCTCGACATGGGGATTGCGGTGGCTGGTCTTGAAGAGGGCGGACACCTGTTCGCGCGTCTTGTGCATCGCCGGCCAGATGATGTGCGACGGGCGTTCGCCGGAAAGCTGGATGATATGTTCGGCGAGGTCGGTTTCGATGCGGACGATGCCCGCCTCGGCGAGCGCATGGGGCAGGCCGATCTCTTCGCCGAGCATCGATTTTGAGCGGGCGACGCTCTTCGCGTTGGCGGCCTTGCAGAGGCCGATGACGATGTCGCACGCTTCCTGCGCGGTGCGCGCCCAATGGACCTTGGCACCGGCGGCGGTGGCGTTCGCCTCGAACCGTTCGAGGTAATGGCCTAGGTTGGCGACGACGTGGTCCTTGATCGCGGCGGCGCGGTCGCGGGCGGCTTCGAAATCGGGGAAGGCGTCGACGGCGAGCGTGCGCTTGGCCTCCGCGGTGCCGGCGGTGCGTTCGACCGCGAGCTTGAGGTTGCGGTCGGCGAGCGCCGCCGCGACGCGGGTGTCGAAGGTGTCGGCAGTGGGCGCGGTGGCGGGGGCGCTCATGCGTCTTCGCCGATCGCGGGGCCGTCGCCCATGCCGGCGATCAGCTCGATCGCGTGGAAGGCGCGGACCGGCGAGCCGTCGCGGTGCAATTTGCCCGCCATGTTCATCAGGCAGCCGAGGTCGCCGGCGAGCAGCAGGTCGGCGCCGGTGGCGTCGATCGCCGCCGCCTTTTCGCCGACGATGGCGTTGGAGATGGCGGGGTATTTGACGCAGAAGGTGCCGCCGAAACCGCAGCAGGTTTCCGCGCCGTCGAGCGGGCGCAACGTGAGGCCGTCGACCGCGGCGAGCAGGCGGCGCGGCTGGCGCTTGATCCCGAGTTCGCGCAGGCCGGAACAGCTGTCGTGGTAGGTGGCGGTGACGGGCAGGGCGACGCCTTCCGGTGTCCAGCCGCGCACCTCGTCGAGATAGGCCATGACCTCGTACGTCTTTGCCGCCAGCGCCGTGGCGCGCGGTCCCCAGACGGCGTCGTGTTCGAGGATTTCGGGATAATGGACGCGCACCGTCGCGGCGCAGCTGCCCGAGGGGATGACGACATGGTCATAGGGTTCGAGCACGGCGATGGCGCGGCGGGCGAGGTCTTCGGCGGTCTTGCGGTCGCCGGAATTGAGCGCGGGCTGGCCGCAGCAGGTTTGCGCTTCGGGCACGATCACCTCGCAGCCCGCGGCTTCGAGCGCGGCGATCGACGCGAAGCCGATCCGCGGGCGGATCAGGTCGACCAGGCAGGTGACGAACAGGGCGACGCGGGGTCGATCGGACGGCGTCGCGGTCACCACGTGCACTCCGTCATTCCGGACCCGTTCCGGGGTCCACCCGTCCGCTCGGGCAGCGCTATCGCCTCCGGCCGCGCGCCAGGAGGCGGAGTGGATCCCGCAACGGGTCCGGGATGACGGGGAAAGCGGGAAGCGCCGCCGCACGATTCGGCGCGGCGATGCGCGCGGAAGTTGCCGAAGTTGCCACTACGTCGCGATCGAAATCCGTCGCCGCAATGATCCGCCGGCAAGCGGGCGGCGGCGGGGCGGCGGTTGGTCATCGCCGCATCATGCACGTCGGCAGCCGTGTAGGACAGGGCCGTGTTCGTCACCGAAATCCTCACCTGTTCCGAGTCTCCGTTTGACGCGGCTTTTCTCATCACGTAACGAGCTATCCCATAAAGTGATAAAAGTAAAACACCCGGGGGGATGCTGAGAACGCCTGACGGCGGTGCCAACCCAGGGTCCTGAACGAACCGGGAGCTGTACAGTGCCGATCGCGTCCTTGCCCAAGATCAAGCATGTCCGCGCCTTCACCGTGCGCGGTGGCGGCGCCGACTATCACGACCAGGGCGAAGGCCATTGGATCGACAATCACATCGCGACGCCGATGTCGCGCTATCCGGAATATCGCCAGTCGCGGCAGAGCTTCGGCATCAACGTGCTGGGTACTCTGGTGGTCGAGATCGAGGCGGAGGACGGCACGATCGGCTTCGCGGTCACCACCGGCGGCGAGCCGGCGTGCTTCATCGTCGAGAAGCACCTGGCGCGGTTCCTGGAGGGACGCAGCCCGACCGAATACGAGAAGATCTGGGACCAGATGTACTTCTCGACCCAATATTATGGGCGCAAGGGACTGGTGATCAACGCGATCTCGGGCGTCGATCTGGCGTTGTGGGACCTGCTCGGCAAGTTGCGGCAGGAGCCGGTGTATCACATGCTCGGCGGCGCGGTGCGCGACGAGCTGCAATTCTACGCGACCGGCGCGCGGCCCGACAAGGCGAAGGAATTCGGCTTCATCGGCGGCAAGATGCCGCTGCACCACGGGCCGGCCGAGGGGATCGAGGGCCTCAAGAAGAACATCGCGGAACTGGCCGACATGCGCGAGAAGTGCGGGCCGGATTTCTGGCTGATGTGGGATTGCTGGATGGCGCTGGACGTCGACTATGCGACGCGCCTCGCCATCGCCGCGCACGAATATGACCTCAAGTGGATCGAGGAGGCGATCAGCCCGGACGATTACTGGGGCTATGCGCAGCTGAAGAAGAACGTGCCCAAGGGCATGCTGGTCACCACCGGCGAGCATGAGGCGACGCGCTGGGGCTTTCGCATGCTGATGGAGATGGACTGCTGCGACATCATCCAGCCCGATGTCGGCTGGTGCGGCGGCGTCACCGAATTGCTCAAGATCAGCGCGCTGGCGGATGCGCACGGCAAGATGGTCGTGCCGCACGGATCGTCGGTCTACAGCTATCACTTCGTCATCACGCGCCACAATTCGCCGTTCGCGGAATATCTGATGATGCACCCCGGCCCGACCGAGGTGGTGCCGATGTTCCACCCGCAGCTGATCGGCGAGCCGGTGCCGCAGAACGGAAAGCTGAAGGCGAGCGCGCTGGACAATCCCGGCTTCGGCGTCGAGCTCAATCGCGAGATCGCGATGCACCGTCCGTATACCCACTGATTTCGTAGAAAGATCTTCCCCATGAAGCTTTGCCGTTTTGGCCAGCCGGGCGCCGAAAAGCCCGGGATCATCGATGACCAGGGCCGCATCCGCGACCTGTCCGCGCACGTCGGCGATATCGCTCCCGCCGATCTGTCGGCCGAGGGGCTGGCGCGGATCGCCGCGCTGCCGATCGACGACCTGCCCGTGGCCGAGGGCAGCCCGCGCTATGGCGTGCCGTTCAGCGGCACCCGCCAGTTCGTCGCGATCGGCCTGAACTATGCCGATCACGCCGCCGAATCGAACTTGCCGATCCCCAGCGAGCCGGTCGTGTTCAACAAGTGGATCAGCTGCCTGCAAGGGCCGAACGACCCGGTGACGATCCCCCGGGATTCGCTGAAGACCGATTGGGAGGTCGAGCTCGGCATCGTCATCGGCACCGCGGCGAACAACGTCGCCGAAGCCGATGCGCTGGAGCATGTCGCAGGCTTCGTCGTGGTCAACGACGTGTCCGAGCGTCACTGGCAGACCGAGCGCGGCCCGACGTGGGACAAGGGCAAGGGCTTCCCGACCTTCGGCCCGGTCGGCCCGTGGCTGGTCACCCGCGACGAGGTCGGCGATCCGCAGGCGCTTCGCATGTGGCTGGAGGTCAACGGCAAGCGCGTACAGGACGGCAGCACCGCGACGATGATCTTCACCGTCGCCGAAATCGTCGCTTATTGTTCGAAGCTGATGACGCTGCTGCCCGGTGACATCATCACCACCGGGACGCCGCCGGGCGTCGGCCTGGGGCAGAAGCCCGAGCCCTGGTATCTGAAGGCGGGCGACGTCGTCGAACTGGGCATCGAGAAGCTGGGGCAGCAGCGCCAGGACTTCGTCGCCTGGACCGGAGCGGCGGCATGACCTTCGCGGGACGGTTCGAGGGGCGCCATGCGGTGATCACCGGCGGCGCCTCGGGTCTGGGCCGCGACGTCGCCCGGCGCATCGTCGCCGAGGGCGGCACGGTGGCGCTGTGGGACCTCAACGCCGACGCGCTCGCCGGCGCGAAGGACGACATCGGCGCGGCGCATGTCGTCGCGCTCGACGTGTCCGACGCCGATGCGGTGGCGAAGGCGGCGGAGAGCACGCTGGCGGCGCTGGGCAAGGTCGACGTGCTGGTGTGTTCGGCGGGGATCACGGGTGCGACGGTGCCGGTGCACGAATTCCCCATCGACAGCTGGTTGCAGGTGGTGGGCGTCAACCTGAACGGCCTGTTCTATTGCAACCGCGCGATCGTGCCGGCGATGCTGGCCAACGGTTACGGCCGGATCGTCAACGTCGCATCGGTCGCGGGCAAGGAGGGCAATCCCAACGCCAGCGCCTATTCGGCGACCAAGGCGGGGGTGATCGGCTTTACCAAATCGCTTGGCAAGGAACTGGCGGGCAAGGGCGTCATCGCCAATGCGCTGACCCCGGCGACGTTCGAAAGCCCGATCCTGGAGCAGCTGCCGCAGAGCCAGGTCGATTACATGCGATCGAAGATCCCGATGGGGCGGCTGGGCGAGGTGCATGAATCGACCGCGATGGTGTGCTTCATGGCCAGTGAGGAATGCAGCTTCACGACCGCGTCGGTGTTCGACACGTCCGGGGGGCGGACGACCTATTGAGGTCGCGTACCCGCCTGAGGGAATGATCTGCCGCAGCCGTCCGCACCGAGACGGCGCGGGACCAAGCCGGAGAGACGGATGACCGCGATCCCGTTCGTCGACGCCCATGTCCACCTGTGGGACCTCGACCACATCCGTTATCCGTGGCTGACCGGCCCCTTCGACGGCAGCGGCCCGAACGGCAGCGCGGAGCCGATCGCCCGCAATTACGGCGTGGCGGACTATCGTGCCGAGCTGGCACGCTGGAACGTGGTCGGCGCCGTCCATATCGATGCCGGGGCGGATGCCGCGCACGCGCTGCGCGAAACCGCGTGGCTGGAGGCGCAGGCGGAGGCGCATGGCCTGCCGACCGGGATCGTCGCTTATGCCGCGCTGGACGATGCCGGGGCCGATGCGGCGCTGGCGGCGCAGGCGGCCCATGCGCGGGTGCGCGGCATCCGCCAGATCGTCAACTGGCATGCCGATGCGCAGCGGACCTATACGCCGCGCGACCTCACCACCGATGCGGCATGGCAGGCCGGGTTCGCCCGGCTGGGGCAGCACGACCTGTCGTTCGACCTGCAATGCTATCCCGGCCAGATGCCGGCGCTGGTGCCGTTGTTCGAGCGTCATCCCGGGGTGCCGGTGATCGTCAACCACCTCGGCATGCCGGTGATGAGCGATCCCGACGGCCTTGGCGACTGGCGGCGCGGGATGACCGCGCTCGCGGCGTTGCCGCAGGTGTCGGTGAAGCTGTCGGGGCTGGGCTTCGTCTGGCGCGACTGGACGTTTCAGCGGGTGCGACCGCTGCTGCTGGAGACGATCGCGCTGTTCGGGACGGAGCGCTGCCTGTTCGCGAGCGATGCGCCGACCGACCGGCTGTTCGCGCCGATCGACCGCTATATGGAAGCCTATCACACGGTGACGGCGGACTGTTCCGACGACGAGCGGCGGGCGCTGTTCGGGCGCAACGCCGACCGGGTGTACCGGCTGGGGCTGGATCTGGGGCTGGGGGTTTGACGCCGATCGCGGATCCATCCGTCATTCCCGATGACAACGATAAAAAGGAACCGGATGCATGCCCCCAAATCCGCTGATCGGCGTCCTGTACCATTGGCTCGGCGGGCTGGCCTCGGCGAGCTTCTATGTGCCCTATCGCGGCGTGAAGCGCTGGTCGTGGGAGATCTACTGGATCACCGGCGGCGTGTTTTCCTGGGTGTTCGCGCCGTGGTTCTTCGCGAGCGTGCAGACGCACGACCTGCTCGGCGTGCTGGGCAGCGCGCCGGCGGGCGCGTTCTGGTGGCCGATCGTGTTCGGCCTGCTGTGGGGCTTCGGCGGCCTCGGCTATGGGCTGGTGATGCGCTATCTGGGGCTGAGCCTGGGCATGGCGGTGGTGCTGGGGCTGTGCACGGTCTTCGGGACGCTGATCCCGCCGCTGTTCACCGGCGAATTCCATGCGAAGCTGCTGGCGACGACGTCGGGCAATATCGTGCTGGCGGGCATCGCGCTGACGCTGCTCGGCATCGTCGTCGTCGCGATCGCGGGCGCGCGCAAGGATGCGCTGCTGACGCCCGAGCAGAAGGCGGCGGTGGTCGCCGAATTCGACTTCAGGAAGGGCATTGCGGTCGCGATCTTCGCCGGCATCATGTCGGCCTGCTTCGCCTTCGGCCTGGCGGCGGGCGAGCCGATCAAGGCGCTGTCGGCGGCCGCGGGCACCGGGCCGCTGTGGACCGGACTGCCGGTGCTGTGCCTCGTCATGTTCGGCGGGCTGATCACCAACGGCGTCTGGTGCACCTATCTGATCGCGAGGAACCGCAGCGCCGGCGAGTTCGCCGGGCGGACCAAGGCCGGTGTCGAACGGCCGCCGTTGCTGCGCAACTATGCGTTGAGCGCGCTCGCCGGGGTGACGTGGTATTTCCAGTTCTTCTTCTACACGATGGGCGAAAGCCAGATGGGCCGGCTGGGGTTTTCCAGCTGGACGCTGCACATGGCCTCGATCATCATCTTCGGCACGCTGTGGGGCTTTGCGTTCCGCGAGTGGAAGGACGTCGGCCGCGGCATCAAGAGCGTCGTCTGGAGCGGCGTCGCGCTGCTGCTGATCGCGACGGTGGTGATCGGCTATGGCAACAGCATCGCGGCATGACGCCGGCCGCCCCGATCCGCTTCCGACGACTTGCGCAGCCATGACGAAAGGATCGACGATGTTGGATGCGGACGACGTGCAGCCGCTATGGGACGCGGCGATCGTCGCGGATGGCGTGACGTTCGAGCCGGACCAGCCCGCCGGGGCGGCGGTGGTCAGCGCGGTGTCGCAACCGGTGCTGCTGGAATATCGCCCCGCGGTGCCCAACGGGCGGGCGATGCTGGTGCTCGGCGGTGGCGGCTATGTCGCGCTGATGGCGGGGCGCGAAGGCGTGCAGGTGGCGCGCTGGCTCACCGGACTGGGCTATCACGCCTTCGTCCTGATCCATCGCTTTCCGAACGGCGACCATGGTCCGGCGGCGCCGCTCGACGATGCGGGCGAGGCGATGCGGCGGATCCGCGCACGCGACTTCGCCGGGGTCGGCGTCGTCGGCCTGTCGTCGGGCGGGCACCTCGCCGCGTGCCTCGTCGCGGCGCGCCCGCCGCAATGGCCGGGCGAAGCGGCGCCGCGCCCAGACGCGATGGTGATCGGCTATGCGCCGATCTCCACCAACGCCGCGGGGCGGACGATCGTCGCGGACAAGCCGCCGCTGCCGCCGATCGAGAAACAGGCGCTGTACGATGCGTTGCAGCCCGATGCGCAGCTGCTGCCAGCACCGCCGCCCGCGTTCATCGTCTATGCGGGCAGCGATCCGGTCGTGCCGGTGGAGAATGCCCGGCGATTGCATGCGGCATGGTCGGCGGCGGGCGGCGCTGCGGAGTTGCACGTCTTCGCCGATGCGCCGCATGGGTTCGCGCTCGACACGCCGGGGCTGCCCGTCTCGATCTGGCCGACCCTGTGCGAGGCGTGGCTGCGCCAGATCGGCTTCCTGTAGCTGCGGGACGCCGCCGCCCGACGACGCGTGCGGTCAGTGGCGAATCGACATGCGCAGCGTCGGGCGACGATCGCCCGAGCCGTCGCCCGGACCGTAGCCGGTCATCGCATCGTCGATCATCCGCGCATAGCGGCGCGCCAGTTCCAGATGGATGCGGCGGCCGTCGGAGCTGGGTGCGCGTTCCGCCAACGTCCGCTCCTGGCGTTCGCGGTGCTGGAAATATTCGATGTCCTGGGTGCTTGGCATGATCGCTGTCCGCAATGGAACCTGCTTGTCGCCAACGGGCCACTCGTCACAAGCATCCGCTTTATAGCAATCGATGCGCGGATTGCCGTTCATCTGGATCAATCGGCGTCAGGAAATCGGATCCGCCGCGGCAGTGCGGATCAGTCGAGCGGCACCCGGATCGAACAGGCGAGCCCGGCGTCGGCGAAGTCCAGCGCGACCTGCGCATCCACCTCGTAATGCAGGCTGCGGGTGAGCAGTTCCAGCCCGAACCCTTCGCTTTCGGGCGCGACGATGCCGCCGTCGGGTACGTCCTCGCGCCATTCGAGGTGGAGGACACGTTGGGGGATGTCGCCCGCGATCCACCATCGTACCTGGAGGGCGCCGTCCTCGCGCGCGAAGGCGCCATATTGGACGGCGTTGTCGGTAAGCTCGTGCAGCGCGATGCCGAGCTGGTCGGCCAGCCGCGGCGGCAGCCGCACCTCAGGCCCGCTATAGCTCGCGCGTGCGCCCACCTGGTTGGCGAGCAGTTCGTCGGCGAGCAGCCCCTCCAGATCGACGCCCTCCGCGCCGGTGCGCATGATATGGCTCTGCGTCCGTGCGAAGGCGGCGAGGCGGCCGTCGAAATGGCTGCGATACTCCTCGACCGTGTCGCTGTTCTCGGCGGTGCGGCGCGCGATCGAGCGGATCACCGCAAGCGTGTTGCGGATGCGGTGATGCAGGGCGGCCCGCAGCGCCGATTCGCCGCTCAGCTTTCCCACCAGATCGGTTATGTCCATCGTGGTGCCGATCCAGTCGCCCGATGCGTCGGCGGCGGCGGTCGCCTGCGCGCGGAACCAGCGATAGGTGCCCGAAGCGGCGACGAGGATGCGCAGGTCGGCGGCGAACGATCCGGTGGTCCGCGCCCGGTGCCAGCCCTTCAGGATCAGCCCGTGGTCCTCGGGATGGACGCACGCCATCCAGCCGATGCCTGCACTGTCCGCCGCGCTCTGCCCGGTCAGTGCGGACCAGCCCGGCGACAGGTCGACGCGATCCCCCGTGGCCGAGGCGCGCCAGCCGATCGGTGGCGATGGGGCGGTGCGGCTGTCCGGCGCATCCGGGGCGGCCGGAGACGGATCACCCATTGGCATCGAGATGCCGTCCTTCGTGATCGAGATGGAGGTAGGTCGGGTTGAACATCGCGACATCGCACAGCCCGTCAAGATCGACGGCTTCGAATTCGCGGCCCTTCCAGTGGATCAGGCCGCGGGCGCGCAGTTCCTGGACCATGCGGTTGACGTGAACCGGCGTCATGCCGGTCGCTTCGGCCAGATCGGTCTGGGTCAGCGGGATCTCGCAGCGGCAGCCATCGACCAGCCCGACCGCACGCAACCGGAAGAACAGTTCGCAGAACAGGTGCGACAATCGCTCGATCGCATCGCGCTGGCCCAGATTGACGGTCCATTCACGCTGCACCGCCGCGGCGACCAATGTGTCCCACCACAAGGCATGGCCCAGGCGGCCGCCGGCGCCGGTCAGCGCCTCGATCTTTTCGCGCGGGATTTCGGTGTAGCGTACCGGGGTCAGCGCGCCGACCGAATGATCCATCTCCTTCAGGATATAGCCGTGCAGGTCGCACAGGTCGCCGGGCAGGAAGAAGGCGATGATCTGGCGGCGACCGTCCTCCAGCGTCTTGTAGCGGAAGGCCCAGCCTTCGAGGATCAGGTTGACGCCGCGTGGACTGTCGCCTTCGCGGATGATGTCGCGGCGTTGCCGCACCGCGATCGGCGGTCCGGCCGCCGCCGCGTCGAGCGCCGCGCGCTCGTCCTCGGCGAGCTGCGTATAGAATTGCAGCCGGGTGATCAGGCGGTGCGCGGGTGAAGCGAAGGACATGGCGCAATCAGACAACATCCGTCCGCAATGCTCGCTCACCCATGTTAGCGCGATTTACCGGGATGTGTTTATTCCTTATTTTACAGGGAGTAAGCAAATGACATCAACAGCATTGCCGCTTGTGGGGAAGCGCGTGCTCGTCGTCGAGGACGAATATATGATCGCCGACGATCTCGCCAGCGAGCTGCGGCTCGCCGGGGCGGAGGTGGTCGGGCCGGCAGCGTCGCTGCCGCAGGCGATGCGGGCGGTCGGGCATGGCGCGCGGCTGGATGCCGCCGTGCTCGACATCAACCTGAGGGAGACACTCGCCTATCCGCTGGTCGATCGGTTGATCGAGGCGGACGTGCGGGTGCTGATCACCAGCGGCTATGACGAGGCGATGATCCCCGAGCGCTACCGTCACCTGCCACGTTGCGAAAAGCCGGTGTCGCCGGCGCGCCTGCTGCGGGCGATCGAGGGTTTGTGGCAGGAGCCGGCGGTTACCGCGTCGCCGAAGCCCGGGCAGCCGCAGCTTTAGGGTCTGGCCTGCGGGGAGAGTCTGTCCGGCCGCAGGCGGGGGAGGCATGGCGTGCGCGGCGAGGGCGCGGTGCGGCAGGCGAAAACGAAAAGAGGCCCGGCATCGCCGCCGGGCCTCTCGTCGTTTCGGCGCTATGCCGAGGATCAGTCGCGCGTTTCGGTCAGGAAGGCCGGAGCGAACTCCGGTGCCGGGCCATCTTCGTTGCCGCCGCCGTTCCGCGGGCCGCGGTCGCCGCCCTCGCTGCGGGGACCACGGTCGCCGCCGTCGCGACGCGGACCACGACCGCCGCCATCGCGGCCGCCGCCGTCACGCCCGCCGCCATCGCGACGCGGACCACGATCGCCGCCACGGCCACCGCCGTCACGATCGCCGCCGCCGCTGCGCGGACCGCGCGGACCACGGTCACCGCCTTCGCGGGGCTCGCGGGCAGGACGGGTGTCCTCCAGCTCGGCGCCGGTTTCCTGATCGACGACGCGCATCGACAGGCGGACCTTGCCGCGCGGATCGATCTCGAGGACCTTGACCTTCACTTCCTGCCCTTCGGACAGGACGTCGGACACCTTCTCGACGCGCTCGTTCTTGATCTCGGAGACGTGGACGAGGCCGTCCTTGCCACCCATGAAGTTCACGAACGCACCGAAGTCCACCAGGTTGACGACCTTGCCGTCATAGACTTTGCCGACTTCGGCTTCCTCGACGAGGCCCTTGATCCACTTGATCGCGGCTTCGATCTGCGCCGGATCGGACGAGGAGACCTTGATCACGCCCTCGTCGTCGATGTCGACCTTGGCGCCGGTCGTCGCGACGATCTCGCGGATCACCTTGCCGCCGGTGCCGATGACTTCGCGGATCTTCGACTTGTCGATCGAGAAGGTCTCGATCCGCGGTGCGTGCGCCGACAGCTCCGAACGGGTTTCGCCCAGTGCCTTGGCCATTTCGTCGAGGATGTGCGCGCGGCCGGCATGCGCCTGCTTCAGCGCGACCTTCATGATCTCTTCGGTGATGCCGGAGATCTTGATGTCCATCTGCAGCGCGGTGATGCCTTCGCTGGTGCCCGCGACCTTGAAGTCCATGTCGCCGAGGTGATCCTCGTCGCCCAGGATGTCCGACAGGACGGCGAAGTCCTTGCCTTCGAGGATCAGGCCCATGGCGATGCCCGACACCGGGCGCTTCAGCGGCACGCCGGCGTCCATCATCGACAGCGAACCGCCGCAGACCGTCGCCATCGACGACGAGCCGTTGCTCTCCGTGATGTCGCTGGTGACGCGGATCGTGTAGGGGAATTCCTCCTTGGTCGGCAGCACCGGGTGCAGCGCACGCCAGGCGAGCTTGCCGTGGCCGACTTCGCGACGACCCGGCGCACCGAAGCGGCCGACTTCACCGACCGAGTAGGGCGGGAAGTTATAGTGGAGCATGAAGTTCTGGTACGACAGGCCGTTGAGGCCGTCGATCATCTGCTCCGCATCGCGGGTGCCGAGCGTCGTCGTGGCGATCGTCTGCGTCTCGCCGCGGGTGAACAGGGCGGAGCCATGCGCGCGCGGCAGGAAGTGGACTTCCGATTCGATCGGACGGACGGTCGTGGTGTCGCGGCCGTCGATCCGGCGGCCGGTCTTCAGGATCGCGGTGCGGACGATATCGGCTTCCAGCTTCTTCACCAGCTTCAGGCTGGCGAGATAGGCCTGGGGATCGCTGTCCTTCAGGTCGGCCATGCCGTCGCGCGCCTTGGCGCGGGCCTCGTTGATCGCGGTCTGGCGCTGCTGCTTGTCGGTCAGCTTGTACGCTGCCTCCAGATCCTTGCCGATCAGCTTCTTGAGCTTCGCCTTCACCTCGGCCTTGTCGTCCTGGACCTTCAGTTCCCAGGGCTCCTTGGCGGCCTGTTCGGCGAGCTTGATGATCGCCTTGATGACGTCCTGCGACGCCTTGTGCGCGAACATGACGGCGCCGAGCATGACGTCCTCGGACAGCTCCTTGGCTTCCGATTCGACCATCATCACCGCGTCGTGCGTCGCGGCGACCATCAGGTCCAGCTCGCCCTCGGCGACCTGCGTGTCCGACGGGTTGAGGATGTATTCGCCGTTCTGGTAACCGACGCGCGCCGCGCCGATCGGGCCCATGAAGGGCACGCCCGACAGCGTCATCGCGGCCGATGCGGCGATCATCGCCAGCAGATCGGGCTCGTTCTCGCCGTCATAGCTCATCACCTGCGCGATGCAGTTGATCTCGTTGTAGAAGCCTTCGGGGAACAGCGGGCGGATCGGGCGATCGATCAGGCGGCTGACCAGAGTCTCACGCTCGGTGGCGCCGCGCTCGCGCTTGAAGAAGCCGCCGGGGATGCGGCCGCTGGCGGAGAACTTTTCCTGATAGTGAACGGTCAGCGGGAAGAAATCCTGGCCTTCCTTCACATGCTTGGCGGCGGTGACGGCGCAGAGCACGACCGTCTCGCCGAGCGTCGCGATCACCGCGCCGTCGGCCTGGCGGGCGACCTTGCCCGTTTCGAGGGTCAGCGTCTGGCCGCCCCACTCGATCTCTACCTTCTTGGCATTGAACATTTTCATTCCTTCACTCCGGCGGGCAGATCCCGGCCGGGGCCTATCTCGCGCGCTAGACCGGCGCGCGGCGGTATGGAGCGTCTCGTCGCTCCGGGGGATCGGGGCCGAATTGCCCGTTTCCACATACCCGGCGTCATGCCGGTGTTCTTGAATCTCGTGAGCCGGCCATAGCACGGCGATACGAAAAGGGCGACCCGAGGGCCGCCCTTAGCGTTACTTGCGAAGGCCGAGCTTCGCGATCAGGTCCAGATACCGCTGGCCATCGGTCTTGCGCAGATAGTCGAGCAGCGAGCGCCGCTTGTTGACCATCATCAGCAACCCGCGGCGCGAATGGTTGTCCTTCTTGTGACCCTTGAAATGCTCGGTCAGGTTGCGGATGCGCTCGGTCAGGATCGCGACCTGTACCTCGGAGGAACCCGTGTCGCCTTCCTGGCGGGCGTGTTCCTTGACGACTTCTGCCTTGCGCTCTGCGGTAATGGTCATGGTCTTGTCCTCGACATCAAAGGTTGAAACCGCGGACGACGCGGGCCTCATGGCCCTCGACCGATATCAGCGCGACCGGGGTGTCCCCCTCGCACGCGAAATACTGGCCATCGTCTGCGGCGATCCCGGTCAGCACGCGCCCCTGACGGAGCGCTCCTGCCTGATCGGGCGAGAGGGGTAGAGCCGGGATGTCGTCCAGCCCCGCCCTCAACGGCAGGAGTAGGTGTTCAAGGGTGCGCGCCATACCGGCCTCAGCCAATTTGTCCAGCGATATCGCGGATGAGAGGTCGAACGGCCCCGCCTTGCTGCGGCGGAGCATGGTGACATGGCCGACCGTACCCAGCGCCAATGCGATGTCGCGGGCGAGGGAGCGGATATAGGTGCCCTTCGACACGTGCGCGACGAGGGTGACGTCCTGTAGCGCGGCGCCTTCGTCCGCGGCGGCGACGGAGAGGCTGTGCACCGTCACGTCGCGGCTGGCCAGCACCACGGCCGCGCCCGCACGCGCCAGGTCGTACGCCCGCTCGCCATCCACCTTCAGCGCGGAATAGGCGGGCGGCACTTGCGATATCGGGCCGGTGAAGCGCGGCAGCACCGCCTCGACCTCAGCCGGCGTCGGTCGCACGTCGGACGTCGCGATCACCACGCCTTCGGCATCCAGCGTGTCGGTCTGTTCGCCGAAGCGGATCGTGAACGCATACACCTTGTCGCTGTCGAGCATCCGCCCGGCCAGCTTCGTCGCCTCGCCCACCGCGACCGGCAGCACGCCGGTCGCCAGCGGATCGAGCGTGCCGCCATGCCCGACCTTGAACTTGCCGTAGCCACCCTGTCGCAGCGCCCGCTTCGCCGCCGACACCACTTGCGTGCTGCCGAGCCCGAGCGGCTTGTCGATGATGATCCAGCCGTGCACGATCAGGCGATCGCCGCGGCGAGCTTCAGGAAGACGTCGACCACCGCCTGCGCCGGCGGGCCGACGATGCGGCCGACGACGTCTGCGCCGGGGAATACCATCGGCAGCACCACCAGCACGAGGATCAGCAGCAGGAAGCCGAAGCGCCCGATCTTCGCCCATTGTGCGGCGAGCGGCCGGGGGAGGAGGCCTTCGACGACATGGCCGCCATCGAACGGCGGCATTGGAAGCAGGTTGAAGATCGCGAGGAAGACGTTGACGAGGAGGAAGTTGATCAGGTTGGCGAGCACGAATCCCGCGATGCCGGTCGGCGCGACGCCGCCGGACAGCGCCGCGGCGGCACCGATCAGGATCGCTGCGATCGTCGCCAGCGTCAGGTTCATCGCCGGGCCGGCCAGCGCCACCGCAACCATGCCCCAGCGCGGGTTGCGCAGCCGCTGCGCGATCACCGGCACCGGCTTGGCCCAGCCGAACACCGGCGCACCCGCGATGGCGAGGCCGAGCGGCAGGATGACGGTGCCGACCGGATCGACATGGCGCAGCGGATTGAAGCTCAGCCGTCGTTGCTCCTGCGCGGTCGGATCGCCGAGCCATTTCGCCATCCAGCCGTGCGCGACTTCGTGGAAGACGATCGCGATGACGAGCGGGATGATCCACACGGCGGTGCGGTAGACGATGTTGTCGGGGTTCATGCGGCCGATATGGCGCTTTACCGGGGTGCGCGCCAGAGCATGTCCCGCTCACCCTGTCGTCTGCTGCGCCGTGGGACGGGTTAGGGGCGTTATGCTCCCAGCGCCTCGCCGAAATGTCTGCGGCACAGGGCGATGTAGCGGTCGTTGCCGCCGATCTCGGTCTGGGCGCCCTCGGCGATGGCGCGGCCCTGCGCATCGACGCGCAGGTTCATGATCGCCTTGCGCCCGCACACGCATACCGACTTGATCTCGATGAGCGCATCCGCAGTCGCGAGCAGCCGCGCCGATCCTTCGAACAGGCGCCCCTGGAAATCGGTGCGCAGGCCGTAAGCGAGCACCGGCACGTTGAGCCGATCGCAGATGTGGGCGAGTTGCGCGACCTGCGCCGCGGTCAGGAATTGCGCCTCGTCGACCAGCACGCAGGCGAGCGCCTCGCGCGCCTGCCGTTCCGCGACGCAGGCGGCGATGTCGGTCGTCGCATCGAACGGGGTCGCCGGCGCCTCCAGCCCGATCCGGCTGGTGATCGTTCCCGCGGCGAAGCGATTGTCCACCGCGGCGGTGAACAGCATCGTGTTCATGCCGCGTTCGCGATAGTTGAAGTCGGCCTGGAGCAAAGTGGTCGACTTCCCCGCATTCATCGAGGCGTAGTAGAAATAGAGCTTGGCCATCAGCGCAGGTGCCGGACCAGTGTCGGCGTGTCGGGGCCGGCCAGTATGGCCAGTTCGGTCTCGAACGACACGAACGCGTCGGTGTGGCGTGCCCCGACGATGTGCAGCATGTCGGCGAAATCGGCGCCGTTGGCGAAGCGGTCCAGCGCCCAGTCGATCATGCGCTTGTTGCTCACCGTCACGTTCGGAAGCTCGACGATGCCGCGGAGCGTCGCGGTCAGATCGCGACGACCGATCCGAAATCGCGACGACAACAGCCATGCCGTTTCCAGCAGGACGGTGTCCGATACGAAACAGCTTTGCGTCGCCAGGAAGTCCGTGGCGATCGGCGATTGAACGGGATCGTCCTGCATCACGTATCGGGCGAGAACGTCGGTATCGATGCTGTTCATCTGTCCCAGTGCGGACCGCCGTTGGCCCACATCTCGGCGATGGCGGTGTTCATGTCCTCGATCGACACCGGCGGCCCGTCGTATTTGATGCGGGCGTGGATTTCGGCGGTGATCTCCTCGAACGACCGTCCGCTCTTCTCGGCCACCGGGCGCAGCATCACCCCGCCCGCGGTCTGCACGACATCCAGCGCCTGGCCGGGCTTCAGCCCGAGCGCGTCGCGCACGTCCTTGGGGATGACGACCTGGCCCTTCGCCGACATGGTGGTTTTGGCGTTCATGCGGGTAAGATGCGTCTTACCGAGGCCGGCGTCAATCCTCGCCCAGGTCGCGCGCCACTTCCGGCTTGCGGAGCAGCGCGTCGATGTGGCTGCCTTCGTCGAAGCTCTCGTCGCTGAGAAACTTCAGCTTGGCGGCATATTTGTTCTGGATGCGGTGCGCGACCTCGCGCTGGAGATACGCCGTGTTGGTGCGCAGCGCCTTCAGCACCGCCTCCTCGTCCTTGCCGAGCAGCGGTTTCACGAACACCGTCGCATGGCGCAGGTCGGGCGACATGCGGACTTCCGTCACCGATACCATGTGCTTGGCCAGCGTTTCGTCGTGGACGTCGCCGCGCGCGAGGATTTCGGACAGGACGTGACGTACCTGTTCGCCGACGCGCAGCGTGCGGACCGATTTTTCCTGGGGTTCTTTGTTCATCGTTTCCCTCTCCCGACGGGAGAGGGAGGGGCCCGCTCGGCGCAGCCGAGTGGGAGGGTGAGGGTCGTTACAACCGCTCCACCTGCCCTCACCCTTCCGCCGGCTTTGCCGGCTCCCTCCCTCTCCCGCGGGGAGAGGGAGAGTGGATTACAGCGTGCGTTCGCGCATCTCGACTTCGAAGGTTTCGAGGAAGTCGCCTGCCTTGATGTCCACGAAGTTCGACGTGAAGGTCACACCGCACTCCAGACCGGCGCGCACTTCGGCGACATCGTCCTTGAAGCGGCGCAGCGACGCGATCTCACCCTGGTAGATGATGACGTCGTTGCGCGTGATGCGCGCCTTGAGCGCCTTGCGAATGACGCCTTCGACGACCAGCAGGCCGGCGGCCTTGCCGTGCTTGCCCGCCGAGAAGACGTCGCGGATCTCCGCACGGCCGACCACCGTTTCGAACGCTTCCGGCCCGAGCTGCCCGGCCATGCCGGCGCGGATCTCGTCGGTCAGGTCGTAGATGACGTCGTAATATTTCAACGCCACCTTCTGCCGATCGGCGATCTCGCGCGCCTTGGCGTTGGCGCGGACGTTGAAGCCGATGATCGGCGCGCCCGAAGCCCCGGCCAGCGTCACGTCGCTCTCGGTGATGCCGCCGACGCCGGCGTGCAGCACGCGCGCCTTGATGAGATCGGTCGAGATCTTGTTGATCGACGCGACGATCGCCTCGACCGTCCCCTGCGTATCGGCCTTCACGACGAGCGGATATTCGATCGCGGCATTGGCCTTCAGCGCCGAGAACATGCTCTCGAGGCTGGCGGGTGCCGTGGTCGTGCGTTTCTGGGTCAGGACGCTCTGGCGGTATTCGGCGACCTCACGCGCGCGGGCCTCGCTCTCGACGACCTGCAACGGATCGCCTGCCGAGGGGACGCCGGTCATGCCGAGCACCTCGACCGGCATCGCCGGGCCGGCTTCCTTCACCTGACGACCCTTGTCGTCGATCAACGCGCGGACCTTGCCGCTTTCCGCGCCGATGACGAAGATGTCGCCGACCTTCAGCGTGCCGCGGTTTACGAGGATCGTCGCGACCGGGCCGCGGCCCTTGTCGAGCTTCGCCTCGATCACCGTGCCCTCGGCCGGGCGATCGGGGTTGGCGCGCAGTTCGAGCAGTTCCGCCTGGAGCTGGATCTTCTCGATCAGCGTGTCGAGCCCGGTCTTGTTGAGCGCGGAAACCTCGACGTCCTGGACGTCGCCGCCCATTTCCTCGACCACAACCTCTTCGCTCAGCAGGCGCTCGCGCACGCGCTGGGCATTGGCCTCGTACTTGTCGATCTTGTTGATCGCCACGATCATCGGCACGCCGGCCGCCTTGGTGTGGTTGATCGCCTCGATCGTCTGCGGCATCAGCCCGTCGTCGGCGGCGACGACCAGCACG